>VMHT01031244.1_pt1 | contig 23722 bp, 27 predicted proteins | sample 4693611 | NCBI WGS metagenome assembly VMHT01 (sample SAMN12280063, study PRJNA550983) | marine metagenome | isolation source: seawater sampled from same location over 5 years 0.02-0.2 micron viral filtrate | place: USA: collected off the coast of southern California halfway between the port... ...
AGCATTACAGACAAGGGAACAACACATAAGACGAGACAAAGCAACGTCCAATATATGCACTGCTCAAGCACTCCTCGCAAATATGGCAGGTTTTTACGCTGCTTATCACGGTTCGGAAGGTCTGACAAAAATATCAAATAGAATATTGGGATATAGACAAACGTTAATACAAGCATTAAAGTGGTGTGGTTTTGATGTTGATGATAGTGAGGGGTTTGATACGGTTAGGTGGAAGACCTCACGTATAGTTGATGATATTAATATAAGGTATATTGATGGGTATGCATTAGTATCGTTAGATGAACTAACAACCTACGATGAACTCAATAAAATTATTGCTTCGCAAACAGATTTCTCTGCAGATAAAAACACTATAGAGCATGTAGCGAAGGGAGTCAAGGACTACTTCTGGTTGGGTACACCTAGAAGAACTAAACCATGGTTACAACAAGAAGTATTTAACAAGTATCATAGTGAAACTGATATGATGAGGTACATGTATGAGTTAGTCTCTAAAGATTTCTCATTAGTAAATGGTATGATGCCACTTGGTAGTTGTACTATGAAACTAAACTCAGCATCAGAACTAATGCCATTGAGTTGGGACAAGATGAATATACATCCCTTCGTTCCTACAGGACAGGTGTATGGTTACACTAAAATTATGAATGATCTAGAGAAATGGTTATGTGATATCACAGGATTCCATTCGGTAACGTTACAACCTAACGCAGGTTCACAGGGTGAGTATGCAGGACTCTTAGCGATCAGAGAGTATCACATGAGTAGAAATGAAAAACGTTATGTGGTTCTAGTACCAGAGAGTGCACATGGAACTAACCCTGCTAGTGTGGTCATGGCAGGTATGAAAGTTGTAACTGTCAAGTGCGATGAGAATGGTAACATAGACATGGCAGACCTAGAGAAGAAAGCAATCATGAATACCTTTGAGTTGGCAGCGATCATGATTACATACCCTTCCACTCATGGTGTATTTGAGTCAACCATACGTCAGATATGTAAGATAGTCCATGACAATGGTGGTCAAGTATATCTTGATGGTGCGAATCTAAATGCACAAGTTTGTCTAGCAAAACCAGGTGAGTATGGTGCTGATGTAATGCATATGAATCTACATAAAACTTTCTGCATCCCTCACGGTGGTGGAGGGCCAGGTGTAGGACCTGTTGGTGTGGCAGAACACCTAGCACCATTTGTAGATCAAAGAGTATCAGCAGCAGAACAAGGTAGTGCATCTATACTTGTCATTAGTTGGATGTACATACGTATGATGGGTGAACAAGGATTACGTAAAGCATCTGAGGTTGCATTGCTCAATGCTAATTGGTTAGCGAAGAAGATAGAACCATTTTTTAACGTATTATATAAAGGAGAGAATGATCTAGTAGCACATGAATGTATCTTTGACTGTCGTGGGTTACCAGTAACAGCAGAAGACATAGCGAAGAGACTGATGGACTATGGGTTCCATGCTCCCACACTATCATGGCCAGTGTTAGGAACTATGATGGTAGAACCTACAGAGTCAGAGTCACTAGATGAGTTGCAAAGATTTGTAGATGCTATGGAGAGTATCCGACATGAGATATTCACGAAGAAAGAACTGCTAAAGAATGCTCCACACACTGCAGAGATGTTATGTGGTAAGTGGGACTACCCTTACAGTCGTGAGGCAGCATGCTACCCTGCAAAGGGTAGGAAGTTCTGGCCAGCAGTCAGTAGAATAGATAACGTAACTGGTGATCGTAACTTGATTTGTGCATGTAGTTGACAGGTCGGAAAACCATGCTATAATAATGGAGTGAATCACCCTATATAATGTAACAACCGAAGAGTCTCCATGGGGGACTCTTTTTGTTTGGAGAACAAATGAACATGTATGTAAACTTGTGTCCTGCCCACTCTAAGAAGGCAGAGTCACTAACAGTGGATATTCCATCTGATCAGATGGAAACTTTTATGCAGATGGTTCACATTCTTTCAGAAGAAAAGAACATATCTGCTCGGAGATCATTTACTGATCTCGTCAAGTACACCTTTAATGAACTAATGGAGACGGACTATGAGCGAAAGGGTCGTAAGAATGCAAAATGGAGAGGACGTTATAGCTGACGTTAAGGAGATGCGTAATCCTGAGGGACAACCTATAGCATATAAGTTGGACTTCCCCTATGCGTTAACTATGAAACCTACCAAGGAGTTATTATTTGAGAACACAGAACACATAGAAATGGATGAGATTGATATAGAATTTCAGACATATGTTCCTCTCTCAAAAAACTCATACATCTATCTACCGATACCATCAGTAGCATTGATCTATGAACCACATGATAATCTCTTATCAAAATACAAAGAACTTTTAGAAGACAATGCTAAAGATACTAATCCTCAAGACTGATCCAAACATCTACCTGATGGGTACGATGACAGAATTGGATGAGGAACCAAGCATACTTATAGAAGAGTGTGTCCAGATAGTAGATGGACAACTAATAAAGTATCCTTTATACACTGATCAACGTGATCTATTCATGAACTATGAAAATGTATTCACGATACTTGATCCATCTGCTGACATGAAAACCAAATACGCAGCGATCAACGCATAATGAGTTTCTACACAGACGTTAGACTTCTCGGTGATGACATACTCTTCTGTGGGTATGAGCATGGAGAACGTGTAACATACAGGGAAAAGTGTAGACCGACTCTATACTTTGTGCCTTCGGATCAATCCAAAGTATCAAAGTTTAAAACTTTAGATGGTAGGTATGCACATCCTAAACAATTTGATGGTGCTAGATCAGCACGTTCTTTCATAGAAAAGTATGAGAACGTAGAAGGTCTAGAAGTCCATGGTTATGAGAGGTTTGTATATCAATTCATCTCCAATAGGTTCCCCGATGAAGTTGAGTTTGATATGGATCTCATGCAGATCTATACCATTGACATCGAGGTTGCATGTGACAACGGTTTCCCTTCCGTTGAGGAATCTCGTGAGGAGATTCTTTGTATTACTATGAAGAACCTTATCACTAAGAAGATAACCACATGGGGTACTCGTGAGTTTGATAATACACATGAGTATCGTCTGTTTGATTCAGAAGCATCGTTGTTAGAAGACTTCCACCAGTGGTGGGTGACATCAACTCCCGATGTTATTACAGGATGGAACTGTAACCTATATGATATACCTTATATCTGTAGGAGAATAGAGAGAGTGTTGGGTGAGAAGTGGAAGAGATCATTGTCACCTTGGAACCGAGTCATTGATAGAGAACTAGTTATCAAGGGTCGTAAACAACTTGCATATGATATTACAGGTGTCACTATTCTTGACTACCTTGATTTGTATCAGAAGTTTACCTATAGTGCTCAGTCATCTTATAGACTAGATCACATTGCTGACGTAGAACTTGGTCAAAAGAAATTAGATCACAGTGAGTTCGAAAACTTTAAAGCATTCTATACAGGAGACTGGCAGAAGTTTGTGGAGTACAACATCCATGACGTTGAGTTGGTTGATCGTCTAGAAGATAAGATGAAGTTGATAGAGTTGGCATTGACTCTAAGTTATGACGCTAAGGTGAATCTAGGGGATGTGTTCTCGCAGGTTCGTATGTGGGATACCTTAATATACAATGACTTACAGGAGAGGAATATTGTAGTTCCCCCTAAGGTTGGTACTAAAAAGAATGAACAGTATGCAGGTGCTTATGTTAAAGAACCTGTACCAGGAATGTATGATTGGGTTGTAAGTTTTGACCTCAACAGTCTATACCCACACCTTATAATGCAGTACAATATCTCCCCCGAAACTCTTGTTGAGAGGAGACACCCAACTGTATCTGTAGAAGGACTTCTTAATAGAGAAGTTAAGATTGATGGAGAGTATGCAGTATGTGCTAACGGTGCTCAGTATCGTAAGGATGTACATGGATTCCTACCTGAGATAATGCAAAGGATCTACGATGATCGTACGATCTATAAAAAGAAAATGTTAAAGGCAAAACAAAAGTATGAAACTAATCCGACTCCAGACGTACAGAAAGAAATCTCTCGATACAACAACATTCAGATGGCTCGGAAGATTCAGCTTAATTCTGCTTATGGTGCTATCGGGAATCAATACTTCCGTTATTATAACCTTGCTAACGCTGAAGCTATTACTTTATCTGGTCAAGTTTCTATCCGTTGGATAGAAAACAAGATGAATTCCTATCTCAATAAACTATTAAAGACTGAAGATTATGATTACGTTATTGCTAGTGACACCGATAGCATTTACTTGCACCTTGCTCCTCTTGTGGAGAAGGTATTCTCGAACAGAGAGAAAAGCAGTGATAGCACACTTAGGTTCCTTGAGAAGGTGTGTGATGTGGAACTTGAGAAGTATATATCGAATTCTTATCAGGAGTTGGCCACCTATGTAAGTGCCTATGATCAGAAGATGATCATGAAGCGAGAGAACATAGCGAACAAGGGTATCTGGACTGCCAAGAAAAGATATATCCTCAATGTATGGAACAGTGAAGGTGTGCAGTATGCTGAACCTAAACTAAAGATGATGGGTATCGAAGCAGTCAAGTCTTCTACACCTATGCCATGCAGAACTGCTATTAAAGAAGCACTTGATCTCGTTATGAATAGTGATGAGGATGAGGTGCAGAAATATATCTCAGGATTTAGAAAGAAGTTTGAGCAGTTACCACTAGAAGATATATCATTCCCTCGTAGTTGCAATAACATACAGAAGTTTACTTCCACTAAAGACATCTATGGTAAGGGATGTCCAATACACGTACGTGGTTCTTTACTATACAATCATTATATAAAGAAACATAAGATCGCTCACAAGTTTCCTCTCATACAGGAAGGTGAGAAGATCAAATATCTTTACCTAAGAAAACCTAATCGCATTGGAGAGAATGTCATTTCATTCTTCCAAACTCTTCCCACAGAATTCGAACTTGACGGATCAGTAGATTATGAGGTACAATTTGACAAGAGTTTCTTGTCTCCCATCAAGGGTATCCTTGATGCTATCGGGTGGACACCCGAAAAACAGATTACATTAGAGCATATTTTTGGATGACTAATTCATTTTTTACAGACATAGCAAAAGAGATCGGTAACGAGTACGCAGGTGTTGTGTCAGACGGTGTTGCAGCAGGTGACACTAGCGGTTTCATAGACACAGGATCATACCTTTTTAATGCTGTTGTGTCTGGTAGTATTTTTGGTGGAGTACCTAGTAATAAGATCACAGCATTAGCAGGTGAATCTAGTACAGGTAAAACATTTTTCTGTCTAGGTATTGTTCAGCACTTCCTAGAATCAAATCCTGATGCAGGTGTAATTTACTTTGAGTCTGAGTCTGCCATCTCTAAAGAGATGATAGAGAAACGTAACATAGATTCTAATAGAATGTATCTTGTACCAGTTACTACAGTACAGGAGTTCAGACAACAAGCAATTAAGATTGTAGATAAGTATCTTGCACAGTCAGAAAAAGAACGCAAACCATTGATGTTTGTTCTTGATAGTCTTGGTATGTTATCCACCACTAAAGAGGTAGATGATACTGAGCAGGGTAAGGACACACGTGACATGACTAGAGCACAAGTTGTTAAGTCTATCTTCAGAGTTCTAACACTGAAACTAGGTAAAGCAAATGTTCCTATGATAGTTACTAACCATACCTATGATGTTGTTGGTGCCTATGTACCTATGAAAGAAATGGGTGGTGGTTCTGGTCTTAAGTATGCTGCATCCTCTATCATATACTTGAGCAAATCTAAAGAGAAAGATGGTAAGGATGTTGTAGGTAACCTAATCAAATGTGAGACTAAGAAGTCTAGGTTTACCAAAGAGAATAGTAGAATCGAAGCAAGACTATTCTATGATGAGAGAGGACTTGACAAGTACTATGGTCTCCTAGAGTTAGGAGAGAAACACGGAGTGTTTACAAGAATAGGAAACAGGTATAAGATGGGTGAGTCTAACTTGTATCCTAAATCTATTCTTGCTGATCCAGAGAAGTATTTTACTCCCGAAATTATGCAAGCATTAGACGAGAGTGCACAGAAGGAGTTCTCTTATGGTTCTTAGAAACGTTACCGACTACATCAAGACATACGACAGATGTTTACCACAAAATGTCTGTCGTAATTTAGTTGCGTTAGCAAAGAAAACTAAGTTAGAAAGATGGGAACAGAAGGGTCGTCCTCAATGTGGTATGTTTAACATCACACATGTTGCAGAGACAGAACAAGATCCAGACTGGATGAAGATGCAGAACCTACTCATCCCTGCGATCAAATCAGCATCCGAACTCTACATGACACAGGTGGGATGTAAAGATCACTGGCCAGTAGAGAATGGATTTGAGCAAATCAAACTCAAGCATTACAATCACGAATCTAATGATAGGTTTGATGAGCATGTTGATGTTGGTGACCACAGTAGTGCAAGAAGATTTCTTGCTCTGTTCTTTTATCTAAATGATGTTGCAGAAGGTGGAGAAACACACTTCCCTAATGTAAACATCAGTATCAAAGCGAGCGAAGGGAAGGTGTTAGTATTCCCTCCTACTTGGATGTTTGCACACTCAGGTAAAGCACCACTATCAAACGACAAGTATGTTGTCGGAACTTACCTACACTACATTTAATGCAAAAGATCGAAGAGATAGCACTTAGTAAACTCATCCTAGATGAGAACTATTGTAGACAGGTATTGCCCTTTGTTAAAGAGGAATATTTTGACACTATCAATCATAAGATATTGTTTGAGGTGGTTCATAAGTATGTGCAGGAGTTTGATGGTCTGCCAGAACCGATGGCACTTAAGATTGAGATAGAGAAGCGTAAAGATATAAGTGAAGAGATACTAAAAGAGATAGAAGGATTCATTGATACTGGTTTAGATAAAGATCAATACAATCACGACTGGTTGTTAAGTACTACAGAGAAATGGTGTAAGGAGAGAGCAATCTACCTTGCATTGATGGATAGTATTAAGATTGCTGACGGTCAAGATAAGACTCGTACTAAAGATGCTATACCACACATCATGTCTGAGGCATTGGGTACTGGTTTTGATGATACTGTTGGTCATGACTATCTAAATGATGCTGATGAGAGATATGATTTTTATCATAAGATAGAAGACAAGACACCATTTGATCTTGATTACTTTAATAAGATAACCAAGGGTGGGTTACCAAACAAGACACTTAACATTGCACTAGCAGGTACAGGTGTTGGTAAGTCTTTATTCATGTGTCATATGGCAGCAGCAACATTACTACAAAGTAAGAACGTTCTGTATATTACTCTTGAGATGGCAGAAGAAAAGATTGCAGAGAGAATTGATGCTAACCTTTTAGATGTACCTATCCAACAACTCAACGACCCACTGTTTACAAAGCAACAGTTTCGTACTAAAATGGATAAGATAGATAAGAAGACTCAAGGTAGGTTGGTTATCAAAGAATACCCAACTGCGTCTGCACATGTAGGTCACTTTAAATCTCTTATCAATGAGTTAGCAATGAAGAAAGGGTTTAGTCCTGATATTATCTTCATTGACTATCTAAATATTTGTTCATCATCACGTTACAAAAATTCCATTGTCAATTCTTACACGTTTGTTAAAGCGATTGCAGAAGAACTCCGTGGTCTTGCAGTTGAGGCTAATGTACCTATCGTCTCCGCTACTCAGACAACTCGTAGTGGCTATGGTAGTAGTGATGTTGATCTTACTGACACAAGTGAGTCGTTCGGTCTACCCGCCACTGCTGATCTTATGTTTGCTCTTATTAGTACGGAGGATCTTGAGGGGATGAATCAGATAATGGTCAAGCAACTCAAGAATAGATACAATGATCCTACAGTACATAAACGATTTGTAATAGGTATTGACAGATCGAAGATGAGGCTCTATGATTGTGAACAGCAACAACTTACTGATTCTGGTACTGACGAAGAGATACTAGAAGTCGCTAAGACTAAAACTAAATTTGATTCCTTTAAGATATGACAAAAGAAAACGTACCTTATGATCCTGCCTCGGCAGACAACGCTCAGAAAGTTGCAGAGAGTATGAACAATTCTGCACAGGATGCTAAAGATGATATGGCAGATGGTGCTAAGAAGATTGCTGATGAAACTCCTAAGACACCAGAAGACTTTATTAAACAAAAAGGATTCACTGCATGGCAAGCAGCAGAGAAGGTTAGAGCAAACGAAAAGAATAAAAAAGAAGAGACTAAGTTCCAGATTGATCTAGACAAGTACATGCATTTCCAAGACATGACTTGCTCTGCACCTAGTAAAGATAAGGTTCAGTACATAGATAGATTGAGACAACTCAGCGAACAAGGATGTGACATTGCTAGGTTGGACACAGCATCACAGGGTTTGACTGCAGAAGCAGGTGAGTTCTGTGAGATTGTTAAGAAACTAAAGTATCAAGGTAAACCATGGAATGATGCTAACAAAGAGCATCTAATTAAAGAACTGGGTGACGTTCTATGGTATGCAGCATGTGCAGCGAAAGCATTAGACATTAGACTTGATGAAGTATTCTATACCAACTCATTAAAACTAGCAGCAAGATATCCTGGTGGAGAGTTCTCCATTGAGGAGTCCGAAAACAGAAAACAAGGAGACATTTAATGCCTTTATTTTTAATAGTTTTAGGTGCATCATCAGTTGGTGCTTCTATTGCACTTTATATCCTTAGGAGATACGATTAATGCCTTTGATCTTGACACCAGTCATATGTGCTGCTATACTAACAGCATACTCAACTTATATTCTCAGAAAGTACAATCCCCATTAACGCATGGCACTATCAGGACAAGTAGAAGAATCATTACGAGAAGCACAGGAGTGTCTACGTAATGCTTTATCTTTCTCTGCTCGTACAGAGAAGACATATATCAGCAAACACATTGCAGATATATTACATCAGATTGATAACCTATGTGATGTAAGTGAGATGTTGGAACACATGGAGAACCTTCGCAATGAAATTGACTAAAATTATGGATCAAGGTCCTTATCGTTTTGTTCACACAGATAAGAGACTTGAGAACGGTAAACTAGATTACCGTATACAGAAGTACAACTCATGGACGCAACGTTACAATGACATGTACTTACTAGACAGTTCACTACAGTTGGACTGCTGTCTGGAGGACAAGGAATATACCAAGTGGTTAGATCCAGATCCTGAGGTCTCTGCATACAAGAAGAGAGGAGACGTTGTTAGGTCTCCCTATAAATAAGAGGGTAACACCCTCTTTTTTTGTGACTGTACTAAGTTCTAAAACAACTGATCGCACACAGACTGGATACCAAAAGTATATCGAGTCGAATCCTTCATGGGAAGAACTTACCTTGGAGGTAGAAAAGAAATTAACTGCTAACTTCTTTAAGTCTGATAAGAAATCAACTTGGAAACCATTAGCAGCAGGTACAACCTTTAAGTTAGAAGGGCAAAGGTTAGAGAAGGTAGGCAAACTAGATGTACTTAAGTGTAAACTAGGATCTAAGGTAGGATATATTCCTATCAATAAGATTAGGAAACCTACCTCGACTGACGTGATGAAGTCAGAGAAGATAGCAATGCAACAACTTGGGGACAAGTTGAGAAAGTTTGCAAAGAAAGTAAGACCTATTACTATCTGCACTAAGGATGGTAAGAAGTATGAGAATGCATATGATGTAGTTGATGTGACATCAAGGATCAATGGTAGAGAACCTAAAGCAGACTTTGCTATCATTAACCATAAGGATGAACCAATACTATGGATCTCTCATAAGAAAGCAGGTGGAGGAGCAGCGTTCCAACAGTATGGTGGTCTGTCTAAAACCAAATCAGGTAGTGATGCTGATCCACAGTTGATATGGAAACATGAAGAGACTCAAAGGTTCTTAAGGGAATTGGTAAAGAGTCACCATGATGGTGTACGTATAGCAGGACCACGCTATGCCACTATACAAAGTTCCACACTCGCTGCCCAATCTATCTTCGGTCCCGACTATAATAGTAGTGGGCAAAACTTCGGTCCTGACTTCTGTCAGATGATTGGTCAAGGTAATCCAACACTAACATGGAAAGGAGATGAGGTTTGTTATGATTTGTCCTTTGATCATTATGATATGTGGAATGAAATTGGTTCTATTATGAACAGTGTTATGTACAAACCAATCTTCGGTGTAACATTTAGGAACGGTCGTTCATTCGAGATAGATGGTGAGAAGTATGGAGGTGCTAGAGCAGCAATATATCCATGGGGTTTCATGGCAACACGTACAGGTAGAGAGGAAGTATGAGTAAGAACACACACCTAGAACACTTAGAAGACGAACTCATCAACAACGGATATGATGGTGGTATCAATGCGATAAGATTCTTAGAGTCACTTCGTGACATGCTTGGTACTGCAGCAAGTGGTACTAGAATCACAACCAAATGGGACGGTGCACCTGCTATTATATGTGGTACTGATCCAGAGACAGGTCTATTCTTTGTCGGAACTAAGTCAGTATTTAATAAGGAACCTAAAGCAGCATTCTCTGACGGTGATGTAGACTATTACTATCCTGGTCCTCTGAATTCTATAATGAAAACATGTTTAGAACACCTCAAGAAACTACCTATCAGTGGTATCTTACAAGGTGATCTCTTATATACTAAGACTCCTACTCTTGCTAAGATGGGTGGTGAGACAGGGTATAAGTTCAGACCTAATACTATTACATACTTCGCACAACAAAACAGTCCACTAGGTGATAAGGTTGCTGCATCTAAGATGGGTATAGTATTTCACACCACATATAGTGGAGAGTCACTACCAGAATGTACAGCATCATTCGGTGCAGATGTCAGTTCACTACAAGGTGTCAAAGATATAGCAGTATTATCATCAGACTTTGAGACTACAGGTAAAGGTGTAAGTCTTACTAGCATGGAGAAAGCAGCAGTCAATAAGAATATTAGTTCTGCTAAGACAAGCATGACAAAGGGTAGACAGTTCCTTGACCTACTAGGTGGTAAGAAACCATTTGAGTTCACTCCATTATTTAAGATGTACTTTAACCAAGTGGTACGTAGTGGTAAGGTTCCATCCACTGCTGCACTCATGCTTAGAGGATTTGTAACGTTCATATCAGGACGTTTTGACATGGAAATAAAGAAGAAAAAGACTGAGAAAGCACGTAAGCAATGGGAAGAGAAGAAACTTAGTACTATTAAATACCTAAATACTAACAAAACTACCATACATAGTGCTATGAATGCCTTCACTGCACTTATGACTGCAAAGAATGTAATCATTGGTAGGATACAAAAGGTAAACAGTATCGGAACTTTTATAGAGGACGAATCTGGATATCGTGTAACAAGTCCTGAGGGATTCGTTGCGATAAAGAATGGATTTGCTATCAAACTTGTTGATAGATTAGAATTCTCCAAAGCAAACTTTACTGTGGCAAAGAACTGGTCAAAATGATTAACTTTAATCAATTCATAACTGAATCAACACCTGCACAGGGAACAGTATCACAACCTGCTAAGAAGAAACCTGTACCTAAGTCTCAGCAACCAGAGGACAAGCATGTTGCGATCACTTTTGGTAGGTTTAACCCACCTCATGCAGGTCATGGTAAACTTATGGATGCTGTTAAAGCACATGGTGGTGACTCAGGTAACTATAGAATCTATCCTAGTAGAACGCAAGATCATAAGAAGAATCCTTTGAGTGCTGATCAGAAGGTTGATCACATGCGTAAGATGTTTAAGAATCATAAGGATAAGATACAGAATTCAGAACAGCATAGAAATATATTTGACATACTACGTGACCTCAATGATGAAGGACATGAACATGTAACCATGGTAGTCGGAGACGACAGAGTAAAAGAATTTCAGAAGTTAACGCAGAAATATAACGGTGTACACTACGACTTTAAGTCTGTTAATATCAAGTCAGCAGGTGCTAGAGATCCAAATTCAGATGATCCAATAGAAAAACTATCAGCATCAGCACAGAGAAAGCATGCACAGGGTGATGACCATGAGTCCTATCATGCAGGAATGCCAAAAGGATTTAAGAAGTCAGACTCTATGAAGATGATGGCAGATGTAAAGACAGGTATGACACCTCCTAAGAAACCATCACAGAAACTTAAGAAGAAAACTCCTGCCACTCCGAAGAGTGAAGCATGGGAATACTCACCTAAGTTACACATGTATGAGTTCAGAGAACACTACATGGAGCATGAAGTTTTTTCAGTTGGTACTCTAGTAGAGCATGATGACAGTGGTATACGTGGTGTTATAGTACACCGTGGTACTAATCATGTTGTCTTTAAGGATGATGAAGGTGAAGAGTTTAAAGCATGGTTGCACCATGTAACTGAGGTTGTAGAGTTAGATGAGATAGCAATGGCAAGAAAAAAGGACAACCCATACTCTAAGCGTAAGATACTTAAGATGCTTATCAAGTCAGTTGCTGAGAAAGAAAGATCTAAAGCAGGTGTGACAAGAGAAGAGAAAGAAAAGGGAGATCAAAGTAACTATTCTGCTGATGATGGTAGTGGTAATACATGGAAGATCGGCACTGATGAGTACAGAAAAGCAGTGCAGGACATGACTCCAGGTCAGGGAACTACTAAGTTTGGGGTTAAGTTTAACGACTTCAGAAAGTCTAGACAGCCTAAATAATAATTACGGAATCAATTTTATCCGATGATTACAACAAATATTGCTGCTCAACTCATAGGTTATTCTATGGAAGAGCAAATTAAAATAACTAAATGTGTTGACCATAACACAGCTGCTCCTACAAAACGCATGCAGGAGACAGTTGATGCTATAATTAAGATCATCGATGAATCTCCAATACAACCCGCCTTTGAGGGATACGCAGGTTTCCCGATTGATAAGGAAGCAATCGACAAGAACAAACGTAAGTCACCTGACGATCGTAATATTGGTAGAGTAGTATCACAAGGTGGTAACTCTATGGTTATTACAGGTCGTAAATCAGATGGACGTTACGTAGTCGTTGGAAAGAAGGGTGAGAAAACTGCTAAACATCAAGAAGACATTGGTGTCCAAGGACCCAAAGAGTCTGTTGACTATAGTATAGATATAGAAGACTTACATAATCTTATGAAAGAAGCAATGACCGTCACTAATGCTGACAAGAAAGGTAACACACCTGCTTGGCAGAATTACAAGAAGGGTATGAAATCTAAGACATCTGGCAAACCTATGTACAAGGCTGCTGATCATGTCAAAGAGGAAGAGTTAAAAGAATACTCTGCTACTGGTTGCTCAACACCAGGTCAAAGTAAGCCTAAGAAAAAGAAGAAGGCATACAAAGAAGAGAAATACGATTGGCGTGCAGCACTTGAGGAGGTCAGGAATGGCTAGTGCTACTAATACTAAAACCACACCAGTCAACAAGAATGACGAGGGTGATAAGAATACACAAAACCTAACCCAAGGTTCTACTAAAACTAAAAAGGGTATTACAATCAATCCTAAGAAGGAGGATCTCATGTCAGAATCAGAATTAAACGAAAAGAAAAAGTTAGATCCAGTCGGTAAAGAAGACTCAGATATCGATAACGATGGTGATGTCGATAAGAGTGACAAGTATCTAAACTTCAGACGTAAAGTACGTACCTCTATGATCAAGAGGAAGCAGAAGATGAAGGAAGAAATCGCTGCTGAACTAAGAAACAAACAGTTAGTAGCTGAAGAACCAGAGCAAGTAGATGAAGTTGCTGTTACTGGTGCTGCTCTACCTGCATCTGTTGGATCAACATCTCACAGTAACACTAGCAAGTCTAAGTCTAACATGAAGTCTAAGATGCTTGCTGCTACTGCAGAGTACGATAAGAAAAAGAAAGAAGCACGTGGCTAATCTATTAGAGTGGGACAACTCGGAGAAGGCAGCAACCTTAAAGAGATACGCTCAGGAAAAGAAAGACAAGAAGGAGACTCTTTATAAGAGTAAGTACGGTAAGAAAAGGTACAAGGACTTCATGAAGAAAGATGCTGAAGGCAAGGCAAAGTCTGGTGTCAAGAACCCTAAAGGTGTAAGAGCATTACACAAAGGTAAGTGGGGTTACATGAAGAACCGCAAGTTCACTTCTGATTAGACTGGCTATATAGTATATAATATATTGAGTTGAGACCATGCTAGGATTTTTACTACCTTTCGCATCTAAGATTATTTCAGATGCTGTTGACAAGATACCAGATGATGCAGAATTAGGAGAGAAACTAATTGATATCTGCCTTGTTATCATGACTAAAGCAGTCAAACTAACTAAGACTACTGCTGACGACAAGCTATTAGAAGCAGTCAAAACAGCAATAGAGACACGTTAGATTATAAATAAATAATAGAAATACCAAACTTTTAGAGGATTTACAATGTCTGTCGTAGGAAAGATTGACGCTGCAGCATTTAGTAATACTATTTCCGTCACTAATGGTGACGCAACTGTTACTAAGAACGCTGCTGATAGTGTCGTTGTAGGAGATGTCTTGAGCATATCAAGTGTTAACTATATTGTTAAGCAAGTTACAAGTACCACTGCTATCGAATTGCATAAAGTATATGCAGGATCAACAGCAACTGTAGCTGCTGCATCTGTTATTAAGAGAACTCCTCCTAAGGCAGTTGCTGAGTTTGTCATCCTTGGTGGCGACTCTAACTCCTACGAACTAATATTTGTAGACACGACTGAAGATGGTATTGCATCCAACAAGACTCGTGGTATTTCGGGTCCAGGTTGGTGGCAGTACAGAACATACCAGACACACAATGGAGACACCAGACATAAAGCTGAGTGCCTCGTTCCTCTAAAAGTTGCTGCAGGTACTTCTGGTGACGACGCTGACGATACAGTCGCAGCAGATGTATTAGAAACAATTACAGTTGGTACACAACCCGCTAACTCTACTTCATCTAGTGGTGCAGGAACATTCGTTGCAGCATTCACTGTTGATCAGTCAGGTACTAAGTCCTTTAAGTGGCAGAGACAGACAGCAAGTGCTACTACTCGTTGGGTAGATATCGCTGCTAACACTGATACTGGTATCACATATGCAGACTTCACTACAGCAACACTTGCTTACAGTGGACTTGCAGGTACAACACTTAACGGTTACAAGTATCGTTGCGTACTAAACACAAGCAAAGGTGCTGCACAGAAGTACACTAACGGTGCTGCTACACTTACATTCGGTAGCTAAATAAAACTGAACCATCATTATGTAAATGAGATTTGATCATCTAGATGAGAAGAATCATTTGATGTTCGCAATCAAGTACTATGAGAATCCACAGTCGGTGACTGTGGATGACTTCATGGAAGACATGAAGAAGTTTAAGTATCTGAAGAGACTACTTAAACGTTACCTCAAGACAGGTGTATTGCGTACTAATTTAATTCTAAATCATTTAATCGTACTATACAACGTCTTTGGCGAGGGTACACTCCCTTTATTAATGTACAAACTTGAGCCTGAGTACTATCCTGCAGTGAAAACCTTCTTGATATATTTGAGTAGGTATCCAGAGAATAACGGTGGTGTTCTAGAGGAAGTGGATCTTGATGAAGAAATTTACACACAGTTAAGAAAGTTGTGAACGAAGAAGGACCAACAATGAGTGCAGGTACAGGAGGTTTTAGCGGTAGTGCTAATGCTGCAGGTCCTGTTGCGGGATTTGATTCTCTGTTGGGTTCTAATAGTGAGAAGAAACCTCGTCTACGTAAGAGAAAATTTAAGAAGCAAGTGAAAGAGGCATTGGTGTTGGGTCACCTCAAGCCTGATGCAGAGAAAGCAGATGGAAAATATCTCCCCTTTAAGATATGCTATGATTACGCACAAGAATATGTACTGTATGGTAAGTCAGAAGCCGATGTTAAAATACAGTTACGAAAGATTTACAGACCAGAAAACCACAAGAAGATACAAGTGAAACGTCTGTACCCAAACGAAGTGATCAAGTTTTACTATGATTTGAGAAGGAAAGCACTCCAGAATCAGTAAGTATAAATACTAGCATGTCGGACATTAATACTGCCATCATCGAGAGACTCGAACGAGTCGTAGAATCCCTACAGGAAAACTCTGTAAAGATGGGACAACTTCTTGCTGTTCATAATGAGAAGTTGGATAAGCAAGACAAGATAGACGAAGTATTATTTGAGAAAATAGATAGGCTATCAGCAGATGTCAATAGAGAAACAGATGCAATCAAGAAAGGTTGCGAGCGTGACATACGTAAGGTTGACGATCGACTACGTACCATGGAGAAAAAGATGTGGAGTATTTTTGGTGCTCTGTCTATTATCTCTTTCATCGTTAGTCCTATCGGTCAGAGGATCATCGCACCAGCCTTGACAGGTGCCACAACCCCTGCTAGTATATCCTCAGAGTTCTAAGATCTAAATGAGTACAGTCGATGACCTCTACATTAGTAGGTTGTCTATTAGGTTAGATAAGTTTAAGAAAGTAAAAAATCAACTATACAACTTCCGTTGCCCCTTCTGTGGAGACTCCCAGAAGAATAAGAACAAGGCACGGGGGTATTTTTTTCATGTCAAAGGACGTATGGTATATAAATGCCATAACTGTGGTGTGGGGAAGACTACTGGTAACTTTCTGAAGGACTTTGCACCTGATCTGTACAGTGAATATCATCTAGAAAAGTATCGTCAGAACTCTACTGGTAAGGGTACAACTGTAGAAAATTTTACAGTTCCAGATTCCAAACCAGTCTTTAAAAACATCATCGATCTGGAAAGTATCGCTGATCTAAATAATTCACACCCTGCTAAAAAATATCTGTTAGATAGACTCATTCCTGAGACACAACTGTCTCGAATCTTCTATGCTGACAAGTTTAAAACATGGGTTAACACCAAGAAGAAAACGTTTGACTCGCTACACAATGATCAACCTAGAATTATTATCCCACTCACTCGCACAGATGGTAGTTGGTATGGCATTCAGGGTAGATCTATGGCAAAGTATACAACGTTACGATACATCACAGTGCTCTTCGATGAGCATGAGAAAGTCTTTGGACTCGACAAAGTAAACACTGATGAGACAGTTTATGTTACCGAAGGACCCTTGGACTCCCTCTTCTTGGATAATGCTATCGCTATGTGCGGTGCCGATGTTGACCTTAGTTCTTATGACTATGACCTTGTGTACGTCTATGACAACGAACCAAGAAACAAACAGATCGTCGCAAGGATGGAGAACTCTATCCAACAGGGAAACAAGATGGTGATATGGCCATCAGTTGTCAAATGTAAAGACATTAATGACATGGTATTGGCAGGACTTGACCCATCTGCTATAATATCTGAACATGTATATCATGGGTTGGAAGCAAAATTAAAATTAACTAATTGGAAAAAGGTATGAACATCAGCGTAGTAAAGCGTAATGGGGTGGTCGAGCCTCTAAATCTCGACAAGATTCATACTATGGTTGAGTATGCCTGTAATGATCTCGCAGGAGTATCAGAGTCACAGGTAGAAATGAACTCAAACATCCAGTTCTATGATCAGATAGAAACATCTGACATCCAAGAGATTCTTATCAAGTCTGCTAATGACTTGATCTCTTTAGACACCCCTAACTATCAATACGTTGCAGCAAGACTATTATTGTTTGGACTGCGTAAGCAAGTCTACAAGGGGCACCCAGACAATCCTCCAGTACTAAAAGACCATGTTGAGAACTGTATTACTCAGGGTGTATACGACCCTAGTCTCCTTAAAGTATATTCTGAAAGCGAATGGCAAGAACTTAATGGATATATTGATTATGATAGAGATTATATGTTTACATATGCAGGTCTTAGGCAGGTCGCAGATAAATATCTAGTACAAGATCGCAGTACATCACAGGTCTATGAGACCCCGCAGCAGATGTACATCATGATTGCTGCCACACTCTTCCAAAAATATCCTATAGAAACGAGATTAGATTATGTCAGACGCTACTACGAAGCAATCAGTAGACACAGAATCAACATCCCAACGCCAGTCATGGCAGGGGTCAGAACCCCTATTCGTCAATTTGCATCTTGTGTTCTGGTTGATATTGATGACACCCTCGATAGTATCTTTAGCAGTGATATGGCTATTGGCAAATATGTCGCACAGAGGGCTGGTATCGGTATTAACGCAGGTAGAATCAGGGGCATCAACAGTAAAATCAGAGGTGGGGAAGTACAACACACAGGTGTTGTCCCCTTCCTTAAAAAGTTCGAGTCAACTGTTAGATGCTGTACTCAAAACGGTATCAGAGGTGGGTCGGCCACTGTCCACTTCCCTATTTGGCACCAAGAAATCGAAGACATCATCGTCCTCAAAAACAACAAAGGGACGGAAGACAACAGGGTAAGAAAGTTAGACTACAGTATTCAGTTCAGCAAACTATTCTATGAAAGATTTATCCAAAATAAAGAAATCACGTTATTTTCCCCTCATGATGTTCCTGCTCTTTATGAGAGTTTTGGGACCGATAAGTTTGATAGTTTATACTGCCAGTATGAATTGGATGAATCCATCCCCTCCACAAGAATCAGTGCAAAAGAATTAATCCTTGCCATCCTTAAGGAGAGATCAGAGACAGGTCGTTTATACATCATGAACATAGACCACTGCAATGAGCATTCATCCTTTAAAGATATGGTAAGGATGAGTAACCTATGTCAGGAGATCACTCTACCTACAGATCCTATCAATCATATTGATGATGCAGGTGGTGAGATAGCATTGTGTATTCTATCTGCTATCAATGTAGGTAAGATCACTAACCCATCACAGATGGAAGAACTATGTGACCTAGCAGTCAGAGGACTAGAAGAACTAATAGACTATCAGAACTATCCAGTTCTTGCTGCTGAACGTAGCACACTAGCACGTAGATCATTAGGTGTAGGGTACATAGGTCTAGCACATTACCTTGCTAAGAACAATGTTAAGTATGATGACCCTGCTGCGTGGCAGTTAGTTCATGACCTTACTGAGTCCTTCCAGTTCTATCTCTTACAGGCATCTAACCAGATAGCAATAGAGAAAGGTGCATGTGATGGGTTCTCTGGAACTAAATACTCAGATGGAATACTACCTATAGATACCTACAAGAAAACAGTAGACACTATAGTTCAGAATAATCTTAAGCATGATTGGGAATCTCTTAGAACATCTATCATGGAGAACGGTCTCCGACACAGTACACTGTCCGCACAAATGCCATCGGAGAGCAGTTCCATTGTGTCTAATGCAACCAACGGAATCGAACCCCCAAGAGATTATCTGTCCATTAAAAAGTCTAAGAAAGGTCCACTCAAACAAATAGTTCCGTCCTATGGAACACTTAGGAATAGTTACACGCTATTGTGGGATATGCCTAGCAATACTGGTTATATTAATATTGTTGCTGTTATGCAGAAGTTCTTTGATCAAGCGATTTCTGGAAACTGGTCGTACAACCCAGAGAATTATGAAAATTCTGAGGTTCCTGTTTCGGTAATGGCAAATGATCTTTTAACTACATATAAGTACGGTTGGAAAACTTCTTACTATCAGAACACATATGATAGCAAGAAAGATGTTGATGAACCTGTACATATACAGGATCAGTCCGTTAGATTAAACAACTTAGTAGAAGATATACTGAGTGGAAGTGAAGAAGAATGCGAGGCATGTAATGTTTAGTAAAAAACTGAAGGAGGGGACATCCAAGTCCCATTCTGCAGCAGAGAATACCAAGTTTGTATCATCGTTTCTCCGAGGGGTCTTAGATCCTGAGGAGTATCGTAAGTTATTAGCAAACTTCTATTTTGTCTATGACACTATGGAAAGAGAGGTCAAGAGTTCCAAGGATCCTATCGTTGGAGAACTAAAGCAATGGTCTAGAGAATTAAACCGTGTACCATTTCTAGAAAGAGATCTCATATATTATTATGGTCCCAACTGGAAGGATGAGATAGAACCATCCTCTGCATGTGATACCTACTGTTGGCGAATCAAACAAGTAGCACATGATGAACCCTATCTTTTAGTAGCACACCATTACACACGTTACATAGGTGACTTATCTGGTGGTCAGATACTAAGAAAGATAGCAGAGAAAGCATTAAAACCTCCTCTAGGTGAGGGGTTAATGTTCTATGAGTTCCCTTGTATTGATGATGCAAAGGAATGGAAGACAAATTACAAATCTGTGCTAGACTCTATGGAGTTTAATACACAAGAAGAAAATGCTCTAATCACTGAAGCAAACTATGCGTTCAGACTTAACATGTATATGTTCGATGAGGTACAGGGCAGTGCCACTAAATCATTATTAAAAGTATTATGGGGATTTTTAACAGGTAAGTAATGGGGACAACAGTTTTTAACTCTACTAAAGTAGACACCAAGAAGCAACCTATGTTCTTCGGGCAACCCTTAGGGATGCAACAGTATGTGGATTTTAAGTATCCAGATTTTGATAGACTAACTCAATCACAATTGGGATTCTTTTGGAGACCAGAGGAAGTATCCTTACAGAAGGATCGTTCTGACTACAAGACACTTAATGATCAGCAGAGACACATCTATACAAGTAATTTAAAATATCAGATCCTTCTTGACTCAGTGCAAGGTAGAGGACCAGGCATGGCATTTAAACCATACTGTAGTCTACCTGAGTTAGAAGGAGCAATGAGTGTATGGGAATTCATGGAGGGTATTCACTCAAGATCCTACACTCACATCATCAAAAATGTTTATCCAGATCCAAGTGAAGTCCTAGACACTGTACTTGAGGACGATAAAATTATCCAAAGAGCTCAATCAGTTACCAAAGCATACGATGACTTCATCGATTGTGCACAGGAATACGCAGTAGGTAACATGTGGAAACCTTCATGGAAGGATTCTCCCACATCAACTTGGACTCTTCGTGACATCAAAAGAAAACTTTACAAGGCAGTAGTTAATGTTAACATTCTTGAGGGCATCAGATTTTATGTCTCATTCGCTTGCTCATTTGCGTTTGGTGAACTCAAACTTATGGAAGGATCCGCTAAGATTATCGCTCTCATCGCACGAGACGAAAGTCAGCATCTTGCACTTACTCAAAAGATAATTAAGAAGTGGCAGCAAGGTGATGATCCAGACATGATAGAGATTGCTAAGGAAGAGCAAGAGAATGTTAGAACTATGTTTAGACAGACAGTTGCAGAAGAGAAGGACTGGGCTAAGTACCTGTTCGCTCAAGGCAGCATGATAGGTCTGAATGAAAGGCTACTGTGTCAATACGTTGAGTGGATAGCTAACCGTAGAATGAAAGCGATTGGTTTAGACCCAGAGTATGAGATAGCAGCAAGAAACAACCCACTACCATGGACTAACCACTGGTTAAACAGTAAGGGTCAACAGAATGCACCTCAGGAAACTGAGATTGAGTCCTACGTAGTTGGAGGAATCAAACAAGATGTCACCGAAGATACATTCACAGGATTCGAGCTCTAATTTTTTAGAGCAATTAATGAAATGGCAAAAAGGAAGAGACCACAACGACAGAGTGATCCTCTCAATCAAAGACCAGAGAACTGGTATCAAGGACCACTTGAGTTTTTTACGCTCCCTCAAGAGGGACTTACGGAAAACCAGACCTCTAAGACCTCGAAGAGGTAACAATTGTAACTAGTTTGTTGCATAAATAGTATTGATATGCTAACATATCCATACGTTCATCCAATGCAAGAACTTTACTTACTAGCGATGCTCCTCTCTGATCATCACCCTTCCCACTGGGAAATGTCATGTGATGAGTGGAACCGAAACAGAATTGAGGTACTCAGTGATGGGAATCTTAACTCTGACGCTCATGAGTATCTCATAGATTACTTTAAGAGCAAGGTTTCGGATAGTGAATGTAAAGCTTGGTCTATTGGACGCAAGTAAGCCGACTCGGAACGGATTCGTTCATCCTATGTACAACATACTACTCAGTCTAATAGCAATAGGAGCACCACTTGATTGTGGTCATGCTGCTGAACTATTAGAAAGTGTCATCAACAACCCTAATAGATCTGAGAGATTAGAACTAACAAGAGTTATAGTTGCACACACTGACCCCATATGTTTTCCATCGGACGCAAAAGACGACTGAAGGAACGGTCTAATCAACCTCATTCCAACAGGAGAAACCCAAATGGCTAACGTCACATACCGTGGAGTTCAGTACGATACAAAGAATCGTCCTAATCAGAACACACAACAGAACGATACACCTCTAGTGTACCGTGGAATAAAAGTAGCAAAAGGAGACAAGTAACATGCTAGTAACTACAGAGATCATGCTCGCCAGTGTGCTATTTCTGGCAGTCATCTACGCAGAAGTACGTATCCTTTATTCCCACTAAATAATGATGACATCTTTCGTGCGATGTCTTCATTCGGAACTTACAGACCTCTACATAGTAGGGGTCTTTTTTTATGTGATGAAATATCTTACCCATCCTCTGACCGTATGTAATCTAATTATCGTAGGGTCTCTTGTCTTCATCGAGACAATGCATGTTAATTATCATAGGGGGTTGACAACCTGTGAGGAGTCTGTTATTATACAAGAGTTGGACGCAACACTGGGAGTGACTGAATAAACTTACTGGCATATTGCTAGTTAAGGTGATGAGACAGAGGTGGTGCTCGCTGTCAGGAATGGCAGAACTATCTTACCAGATAGGTCTTAGGCAAAGATGTATTTACTCTGTAGTAATGCCCATCTTTTGTTGGTACACAGGAACCCAACCTCCCTCCTAAATAATGAAAAATAAAAAGACAGATGAAGATTTTTCTTGACAGCAGTGACGTAGAAGAAGTCACTAAAGCAGTTGATACTGGTCTCATTGATGGGGTTACAACTAACCCCTCTTTGATGTTAAAGTCAGGGGAAGATCCTCTTGATGTACTTGGTAGAATCACAGAATTATTTGGATGGGATGCTTCGGTATCTGCAGAAGTCTCTGGTGAAACAGCAACAGAACTTCTTGATATGGCAGAGGAGTATATCCCTATCCACCCAAGCATAACAATCAAAGTCCCTTGCACAGTCGAGGGACTTATTGCATGTAAGGATCTCGCTGAAGATAATATACCAGTCAATACTACATTGGTATTCAGTACAGCACAAGCAATACTAGCATCTAAAGCAGGGTCAACATACATCTCACCTTTCGTAGGTAGAGTTGATGACAATTCATTCGATGGTCTAGGTCTTATAAGTGACATCGTACAGACATTTGAGAAACATGATAAGGGTACACAGGTACTTGCTGCTAGTCTTCGTAATGTTCGTGATGTGGCACGTTGCTATCAAGTAGGTGCAGACATTGTGACCATGCCACCTAAAGTATTCTGGGGTATGTACAAGCATGTACTGACAGATGTAGGTCTTGCTAAGTTTAATGCTGACTGGGCAGAGGTACAAAGAAGATGAATATAATGAAGGTCAAAGCAATTGCAGTCAAGTTAAAAGAACTAGCAATAGAATTAGACGATGCAGTCAAGGAAGATGCTAACCGTTACATACAGGAACCAGACAGCAAAGCGGTGGGATACATAGATCAGGGTGAGAT
>VMHT01175189.1_pt1 | contig 23719 bp, 21 predicted proteins | sample 4693611 | NCBI WGS metagenome assembly VMHT01 (sample SAMN12280063, study PRJNA550983) | marine metagenome | isolation source: seawater sampled from same location over 5 years 0.02-0.2 micron viral filtrate | place: USA: collected off the coast of southern California halfway between the port... ...
ACCTCCAAAGAAAACTACGTCACCTTGGTGATCAGCATCTGTTGCAGAAGTTTTAGCTAATTTATTAGATGTAACATCTATTGTAGTTGCGGTAATATCATCAAAAGTAACGTCAGAGGTTGTGGTTAATCCTTGGTTAATTGCTTTAACTGCTGCTAAATCACTTAGTTCAGAATCCATAAGAGCGCCTGCAGATGTTACGTTGGATGTGTTAGCAGTTAATTTGGCATCATTAGCTGTAACACGTGTACTGAATGAAGCACTAGCAGCATTAAATGAGCCCGAAACTCCTGCTTTCGTTAATGCTTTAACTGTAGCAATTTCGGCAAGTTCAGAATCCATCAACGCACCCGCAGCTGTAACGTTTGTTGTATCTGTAACATCAGCACTAGCTTCGATACCATCAAGTTTAGAATGATCTGCTGTTGTGAAATTTTCGTCTGTTTGTGATGGTAAGTTGGTTAAATTTGAACCATCACCATGGAATTCAGTTGCATGAATATTACCGCTGGCACTTATATTACCAGAAGCTGTTATGTGAGAAGTTGTGTTTATATTTCCGGCTACATCTAATTTAGCTGTTGGGGTTGCATCTCCTATACCTATATTATTAGCAGAGGCATCAATATAAAATACATTAGCATCATTTTCACTAGCGTAATGTAAATCTACGTTATTTTGGTTTGCATTAAATATAAATTTATCTCCAGCATTAGCTTCAAAACCAAAACCCGCTGTACCTAAGTTCATAAATACATCAGTATCTGAAGTAGATGATAGAGTATTACTATTTAAATTTAAATTATCAACTGTTAATGTTGTTAAAGTACCTAGTGATGTTACGTTTGGCTGAGCAGCTGTTGTTAATGTATGACTACCTACTAATGAATTAGCAGTTACAGTACCGCTTGAACTTATATTACCTGATGCTGTTATTTCACCAGTTATATCTACATCACTATATACTTGTAGATCATCATCTGCTCTTAATTCGATATTACCATCAGCATGGACTTCAAGGTTTTCAGGAGTTTCAGCGTCAGATACTATGTAAGTGTTTGTAGAATCTCCATCGAAAGTTAATTTATTAGAATTCATTTGGATAGCAGCTTGCATATCCATAATAGTACCGAATCCAAATATTTTGGCTCCATTGGCAACGAAGTAGGGAACAAAGAATGTGCTACCTGGGACTAAATCCTCCATCATAAGACCTACCTTATTACCAGCTAGGTTTCCAGCTAAAGGTCCGAATCGGATTGCAGGATTATCTACAGATCCTGTAAAGGAAGTAGAGATAACATTATGTGATGTGAAATTTTGGCCTATTATATCACCACTTGAACTTATATTGTTCGAGGCAGTTATATTACCTGTAAATACATGGGTATCATCTGCACTATCACCAAAAGCTGTTGAACCGCTACTAAATGATTGTGTAGTATATGTAACAGAAGATGAAACTATATATTGTTGAGCGGTAAGGTTACCTTTTACTTCTAATTTATCAACAATAAAGTTTTGTTTTACAGCAGAAGCACTGCCGTAAAATAAATTACCGTCAGCAACGTTAATTGCAACTTCACCTGTTTCAAGTGAAGATGGTGCGTTTCCTGCGGTTGTGCTGTTTTTTAATTTTATTGTACTAGCCATTGTATATACATATGTTTAAAAGGTATATGTTTAAAAGGTACCTCCGTCAATTATACCTATAAGTTCTCCACTGGCGCTTATGTTGCCTTCTACTGTAAGTTTTTCATTTGGTGTATTTGTACCTATACCAATACGTGCATCACCTCCTGTTACAAAAAATAAATGTGTGTCACTATTTCCTTCGATTCTAAAATCTCTATAAAGACCTAAATTTCCTAATTCATATAAAGTAACTCCATTATCTTTATTAACGTCCATAGTCCAAGAGCCTCCAAAACCTATTGCAAGATTGCCACCATCATTAAAGGTTACTCCTGAGTAGTTATTTGCAAGACTTATTCCATTACCATCTGCTAACTTGTATCCATTATCAGCAGTTGTAGTACCTGTAGTGTTGATGTTACCACTAATAATAAGGCCATTTGATTTTATATTGCCTGAAGAAGTAATATGGGAGTCAACTCTTAATGTTCCCGGTTGTAAAGAATTTATAGAGGGTTTTAATGAACCACTAAGTGAAGAAGTAGTTATAAGGAAACTACCAGACATGAATTGGGTTTCTCCTTCACCTTCATGTGTCGCATTTACACCCCTTAGTTGAGCTTTATTGATTTCAGGGCTACTTACAGCAGCCGGGTCAGCTACAGTTCCCCCAAATGCCGCTAAAAGTAAAAGAAGGTCATCAACACCAACATTTCCATTTTGGCTTATATCATATGCTAAACCGTTTTGATAAAATACCCCATTTACAAACTGTCCTTCAGCTGCATTTTCTGCTATAGAGGAACTAATATCAAGTAATGTTGATAAAGAAGCACTTGCATAAAATGCCTTACTAAAGGCTTGAAAATCCATTCTTCTTAAGACGGATTCATTTCCATCACCAGAACCACTTATGTCTAAAACTAATACAGATCCTATTTCGGGTTGACCTGTGCTACTAAAACTAGAACCTGTTTCTCTAAATTCAGTAATATATAAATTACTTATATTAGAGGCAGATGCAATTTGCAAGTCTGTGCCAAAACCCTCATAAGATGATGCACTTATTATAGAGGCAGTAATAGGGGTAGTAGTAACAGAACCTTGATTTGTTACTTCTTGTAGATTTTGGGTCCCACCTATAGAAATAGCAGAACCTGTTCCATCACAAAAACCACTACCAGAAACTTGGACTATTCTTTGATAAGTGTCCTCTATATTTTTACCCGTAAAATCAAGGGGTCCCGCCATAACTTATTATTTTAATTTAGAGAGGCCACTTATTACTCCATTAACTATTTGATCTTTTTGAGATTCATTGATAGGATGTTTATCTAAATAAGTAGCAACTATATGATTTAATTTATTTTTTCTAAAGTTAACATTTTTTAAACTAATGTCTTCTTTAATTAAAAGCTTAAGAATATTTAAAACGTGATTTTTTTCTTTAACAGTAACTTCTTCTTTAATATTTTTAACTTTTACAGACGGTTTAGATTCGGTAATTACTTCACCTTGGCTTTGAGATTTAACTTCAACTTGTACTTTCTTAGATGCTTCAACTACAAAAGCTGATTCCCAAGGAACAAAATAAGTGTCCTCAGCTATAACTTCTAATTTAATAGTACCTTTAATATCTTCACCTAAAAGTCCTTTAAGGCGTTTTACAGGGATTTTACATTTTCCCTGGCTATTAATGTTACCTTTAAAAAGTAATGATATATCTTCGGTTTCAATAATTAAACGAGCGTTTGAACTATTTAACGATGCTCCTTCGAGTTGAATATCACACTCGAAAATTTCTTGTTTGTCTGTGTATAATTTGTACATGCCTTAAAGTATTGTTACGTTAATACCTAGTGCCTCTTTTATAAGGAGTTTAACGTCTTTAATATTTATTTTAACTTTATCTATTTCTTTTGTTTCTTTATATATTTTTCCTTGAACTTTGCAAATTAACTTAATTAACTTTTTCTTCTTTTCAGGATCATCCTTGATAAAGTCTTGTATCGCATCGTCTTGTAAGTCAGTATCTGCATACATCCTAGTTAATTCGGCGATTTCTACAATTAAAGCTACATCATCCCAAGTAAAAGGAGTACTACTTTGATTAGGAAAAGTAGATCCTACATTCCACTTAAAGTTAGCGGTATTCCATTTAAACGGTACTCTTGCCATTAGAATGTACCCCCGTTTATATTACCTATTATATCTCCACTAGAACTAATGTCACCAGATGCTGTTATATTGCCTTTTAAAATACTTAATTTAGTATTATCAGAACTATCGCGCATTTCAAACTTAGAATATCCTGTTGGGGTAAAATCTTTTATAAGTAACGATGCTGATTGTATTTGGGAATATAAATTAAAGCCACTAATTTGGTTAAAACCATAAGAAAAAACATCATTTCCTTCAGGACCTGCACCTTTTGATAGTTCAAATACTAATTTACCTTCAGTTCCCCCTGTTCCTACACTAGTAACTTTGGTTTTAATTTTTGCAAGTGAACCAGATGTTTTTAAGTTATTAAATGAACCGCTATCAATAGTAAAATTAATACTACCACCTTCGTCACCTGAAAAGGCACCAGTAGTAGCAGATCGAGCTGTTCTTAAGATTAATTCAGTACCTATAGTTGAATCGTCTACACTTTTAAAATCAATAGTTGACTCTGGAGTTGTTGTTCCTACACCAATTCTGGATTGTTTTCCTGAAGAACTAATAAATAAAATACTATCTGAATCTTTAGTTTCTTTAAATTCTATTTTTTTATTAATAAGAACATCACCATCTAAAAAAGTATTTTTATCAGAATCTTGATTAATTACCCTTAAAGTATTATTTTGGATGTTTTTTACATATAACTTCCCATCAATATTATTAATAATAATTTCATTATCACCAAATAAAGTAGCAGATGGTGAAAAACTAGGAACTGATATAATTTTAATGTTACTCATATGGGAACTTCTAATATAGAAACATTATCTATGCATAAATCACCATAATATCCTAATGCATTAGCATAAATAAAGTAAAAAGCATGGAATATATTTCCGTTTGCTTCTTCATCTTTCATTGAATTAATATTTACTGTAATTCTTAACCAATCATCAGTACCATCAGTGGTAGAATTCGTATTTGGAAAATTTTCTATGAAAAATGTGTTGGAATAAGCAGTGAAGTTAGTTGTATTACTACTTGTAGGAAGAGGAAAATTACTAGCACCAGAGCTATTTTCATTCATTCCACGAAGAAAAAGAGTACCTAATTCATTGTCATCAGGTTTTGTAGAAGCGAAAACATAAAATTCTAGTACAAGATCATTATTAGTGTTGGCCATAGAAGCTAAAAGATCAGCAAATACTAAATAACAAGCATGTGCTTTGTCTGTTCCAAATTGGCTATTAGAGGTTTCGGCATAGATATATTTTGAATCAGCATTTTGGGCGAGGCGTTCTTGGTCATCTGCTTGAGTAGGAAGTATATTACTAACGGCTCCTCCTAAATTTGGCCCACAATAACTAGAAGGGGTTTGTCCTTCACCTAAATTCCACCCGAGAAATTTTTTTTGTCCAATAGATCCTCCAAAATCATAAAAAGTATTCGGCCCAAAGCCCATATCATTAAACCAAGCATGTGTAAAAGTAGGAATATTTAGGGGTGTTTCGAGATTTGGTACCCAAAAATTATCAATGCCAGTGGCGGTGCCGGTTGTTGGAGGAAGTACTTCAGTTTCGTTTTCAAAATCATATCTCCTTAAAACAGTAACATTAGGAGCTAATGCTAAACTAACATTGTCTATACCCCCAATATTAGCAGCTAAAACATTATCTACTTTACCAAAACTAGTTTTAGTAACTCCACTAAATTTTCCTATTGGTGCCATTATGTTTCAATTTCGATCCAATCCGAGCTTGGGTTAAAATAAATTTTATTAGGGTTAGAACCATCTATAAGATGCCCTACAACTCGTGAATAACGTCCCGATGTCTCGGTCGGGGTTATGCTGTAATTTCCATTTGTAGTTAAGTATAATACGTCTCCTGAGGTTCCTATATCTGTATCAATAGTATAAAAACCCCTAATTAACATTCCCGCTGAAGGTGCAGTTCCTATTGCTATTGCTAAAAGTCCTTTTGCCGAAGCTATATTAGCTTCTGATGCTCTGACCCAATTAGTACCATCATAATAATGGATATGGTGTTGATCAAAACCAGTACCCTCTCCCCCAAAAAACACTACATCACCATCATAATTGCCAATAGTAGCTGATGTAATGTCAAGTTTTCTGTATTTTGCTTCTAATTGATTAGCAGCTGAAATATTATTTCCTGTTACAGTTCCGCCCGAAGCACTTATGTCTCCTACAACTTCTAATTCCGTAGATGTGTGTGTATTTACAGTCAAACCTCCGTCTAATACGGACATGTGACCACTAGCTGTTATGTGATTTAATACGGCGTTACTGCCGGATACGATGACTTTTTTCCAGTTGGGCATAATAAATTTCTATTACGGTTAGATACAGCGACGTTGCTGCCTACTTCCCTTTAGGGCCAATAATAGGGGTTAATAATAAATATTAACCCTTTTTAACTGGTTGAACTTTTGTTAGTGCATCTTCATATTTTTTTAATAAGTCTGATACCATGTGTGCGTCTTTACCAGCTATTTGAATATTGTGTATAGCAGCAATTGTTAATTGGACTTCGTGTGGATTTAATTTAACATTTAACATAACTAATTATTTATAATTTTATCGTATATACATATACAAAAAAAAACACCCACGTGGGGTGTTTTTAGTCTTATTTAATGTTTTTATTAAGCGTAAATATATACATTTTCAGTATCTGTAGTAGTATCTACATACATTTGGCCTAAATTGGTATTTCCAGTTGTACTACCATATAAAGATGCTGATTGGGGTGGTGGGAATCCTGCATCATAAATAATTGTTCTAACATATGTGTCTGGGACTACAGGACCTTCAGCTCCTTGAGCTAATTCTGAAGAAGCATCAAACGATGTATGGTTAGTAGTACCTGCACCTCTAATTCCCCAAGCTCTGGCTGAAAAGTCATACATAAATAACGATCCTGATCCACCACCAGCATCTACTAAAATACCACCGTCTTTATCATTGTCGCTTGTACCTCCACCATCTCCAGCTGTTCCAACTGTAGCACCATCATTGACTAATATAAACTGGTCTTTAACGTTTAAGTTGGTTGTTTGAATTTGTGTTAAAGTACCATTAACTGTTAATTGACCACTTAATGTTAATCCTGCAAATGAGGGGTTACCATTAATACCCATCTCACTACCTGTAGCACCAAACTTAATTACACTAACACCGGATCCATCACCATCAGGATCTAAACCAAATTTTATAACACCTTGGGTAGTACTATCATTTGCATCGTTTACAAATGTACCATCAGGATAACTTAAATCGGAGAAATCACCTGAACCCGTTAAAAAACGAGTATTTGCATCAGATCCACCAAGGTTGGGACCCGGACCGTTACCGGACTTAGCTAATTCGGCTATGTAGTCTCTATTAGCGACAGTATTACTTTGCGTTAATATTAAGTCTGAGCGTTTACCGTATCTATCTAAACTGTTAACATCACTTATAATATCGGCTGTATTTACGGTTCCAGAACCTGTATAAATACCTGTAACGTCTGCAAATGATCTTGTATTTAAGTGGTATTTTATTTCAGTTCTGGCAGCATTGAATGATGCTGTTAAAATTTTATTTGTTAATCCTGTTTGAGATGTTAATTGGCTTGTTTCAAAAGAAGCGGTATTTTTAAGGCCAATTTTACTACCTACAATATTATTACTTTGAGCGTTAGATAAATTCGAAGCAGTAGCGAATAATATACCACGGTTATAAGAACCTGTTAAAGTATTATAACTTGCTGTTAAATGGCCTATAAGTGTAATTTCGTTTCCGTCAGTAGTTATTTGACCCTGTATGGTGTTAATTCTAGTAGCAAATGATTGTGATACTCCTTGAGAAGAGCTTGCCATACTTGAAAGAAGGGGGTTAATAGCGTCAAAACCTACTGTTTGTTTTTTAATAGACACACCATCTTGGCCCACTACCAACATAGTAACTACACTATTTTCAACTGCAGGTGCGTCATCGATTTTAAAAGAGCCAGTTACTTCTACTCCACCACCAGTTACAAAAGAATGACCTAAATATTTGTGTGTGTGTAAACTACTAGTACCAAAAGTTACACCACCACCAATTCTAGAAATTTGTATTTCTTCAAATCCAAACTCAGGTAGGTCAAATTCGTCTGCTGTAAAGGTACCTCCAATAGTTAAATCTCTAAGAGTATTATCGAAAGCTTGTATATCGGAATCATTAGTTGGGGTACCTAATCTTATTCTTTTACCCTGGTTTAAGGTATTTCCTAATTCGTCAGTGTTTACAAAGCCTACTTGGTCTACATCTATGTTACCTGCTTCAATTGAAGTTACAGTATCAGATATGAATTCACTTTCTAAAGCAAAGCTTGAAGTAAATTGATCTTGTAACATACTACCTGTAGCAGTATTAAATTGAGATTGACTTAAAAGAAGAGTTCCTATAGAACCTGTAAGTGTGTCAATACTAGAAGAGAACCCACCAGGTGAAGTAAAGAACGATGCTGAAAGTGATGGAGTACCATCAGGAAACCCACCTACTAAACTTGCTGACAACCAATAAATACTGTGTTGTCCTACAGTTGAAGCGTTTGAATCAAGTTGGTTAAGGTTTGCAGTACCTTCAGGAAGTGTTGAATGTCTATTTAACCATAAATTACTAAGTGTTCTCCATGAACTAAGATCTTCATTAGAAGGAAAACCTTGTTGTATAGTAGTTGCATCAGGATCAATTTGCCTAGTATTATTAAGAATATTCTCTGCATTAGTATTATGACGTTGTAAAAGAGGGAGTATTGTTGTAGAATAATCGCCTCCTAAACTATTTAAAAGAGCGTTAGGGGCTAAACCCGCACCTAGTCCCCCTATACCTAATCCGAAAAGCCCAAAGCCTGACGCGTCAGTCAATGCGATATTTGGATTTAAAGAACTTGCACTAATAATGTTTAAGTCTCCTGAGCTTGTAACGTATCCTACTAAAGGCCTAAAATTAACCGTAGTTGCGTTTGTTTGCCCCGAGGCCGAAATTTCAAAAATATTCTGGTTAGATACACTAAAATTAAGGGTATGAGCACTAAAATCAAAATTATCAAATGAAGTACCATCACTACCACTTATTGAACCTGTGATATCACCTACTTGTTGGTTAAGTTGACCTTGTTGTCGGAAACGAATCTTACCAGATGGATCTATAGTTAAGACTTTAAGGGTGGAATCATTTGAAGAAGTTGTAGGTAAATTACTTGCTGTGATTGAAGTCACATGTATATCTGCTCCCTCAAATAATATTTTTTTCCAATTCGCCATATCCTATATATTTTGTGTTGTTTTAAGGGGTAAAGATTAATTTTTAAACGTAAATCCAGATTGTATCATCAGAAGTGTTAATATGCATTTGTCCTTTCTGATAGTCACTATTAGCAGCTCCATAAGAGGGGGCAGTTGTAGGACCAACATCACCATTAGTGCCGTTACTTACAGTTGCTACTACAACCTCAGGAACTAATGGGGAATCAGCTGTGGAAGCTATTCCAAAATCAACACCATTTACGGGATCAGTAGCACCTTTAAATGCCCAAACTCCATATCCTTTTTTATACATTAACAAAGCACCCTTACCATTACCCGAATCTACAATTACACCACCATCCATTTCAGGGTCGTTATCACCACCGCTAGCACCACTGTTAATTAATATAAACTGGTCTTCAATGTTTAACTGTTCTGTTGATATAGTAGTAGTACCTTCAGTTACTACAAGGTTATTAGTAACTGTTAAGTTATTAAATGTAGGGCTATCAGTTGTACTTAACCCAGATATGTTAATAACGTTATCATTGATTTTGATTTGGGCTTGTGTCCCATTATCGCCATCTGCGGCACCTGAAATTAATCCTACTGGAACTCCATCTAAATTAGAGAACGTACTAGATGTAATAAATCCTAGTGTTTGGAGTTGTACAGCACCACTAATAGGAACATCAGTATATGGGACATAAATATCGTCTAATACTGTTTGTAATTGTGCTGAAGATGAGTAAGCACCTATAGCACCACCTAATGCTGCTGGATCAACTGTATATGTTATTATACCATTATTACCATTAGCATTATAAGCTACTGATAAACCATCACCTGAAGCTACAAAAGATGAGCTTTGGCCTAATCCTACGCTACTACCTCCTTCACTAGCGCTAAAGTAAATACCCATAGATGCACTGGTTTCTAATGATCCAGATGTTGCTTCTAAAGCATTTATTGCATTTGTGTTGTTTGAAGTTGTAGTTGTTTCTAAGGCAGCAATATCTGAGGCTATAGAAGCAGATACTTCATCAAAAGCACCAGAAATTGCTAATTTTATATTACTACCAGCTCTGCTAATTATTCCTGTAGAGTTTGCACGAACAAGAATATCGTCAACAGTAGCTTGATCGTTTGTACCTATATTATTGATTTTAATATCATTAGAACCATTGTCAATTTCAAAAGCACCTGTAATTTGTAAAGAACCTGTAAATCTATGAATATCAGTGGTTGCATTACCTTGGATAGTATTACCTGCTACAGTAGCAGCGGCAGTATCTGCAATGGTTTCACCTTGGATTACAAGTTTATTTGCTTCTAATCTACCACCAATGGTAACATTGTCGGGAAGGCCGATTTTAACTCCTTGTGCCCCATTGGCCACAACTGTTATTTCATTTTCGGTTCCAACAATAGATTCAGATAATAAGAAACTGCCTGTTTCATTATTAGTAACAACAGAACCAGTAAAACTTTGTATGGCGGTAATACTACCTTGTATACTAGTTAGATTAGAATTGGCAGTAGTTAAATCTGTGCTAAAGGAAGTAGAAGCAGCTGTTAATTGGGAAGAAGAGGCTGCTAATCCTTCGATTCTACCTTGTAAAGTAGTAATATCAGTATCGTTAGTACTAATATTTGTTTCGTTAGTAGTTATACTAGCGGCGAATGAAGAACTAAAACTAGTAAAACCAATAGTATTTGCTATATTGATTTGTTGAGATCCAGAGACGGTGTTTGTTGGGAGGGTAATACCAACAGTAGTGTTAGTACCATTATTAATAATGGTTGTTGATGCACCGTGGCTACCTGTAAAAATTAAGGTATCTCCGGTCGCATCAAAGGTATCATTACCTGTACTACCGCTAATTTTAAAGGTCGCGGTTGTTGCTCCCTGTATAGATGTTTGGGTTACTTTTTTAAATCCCCCATTACCACCTAATACTACTACATCATCAGATTCTGTACCATCAGGTACTTGTGATGATGTTATTCCGGCTACACTTATTTCTGAGCCTGATACTAATACTTTTTTCCAATTCGCCATATCTTATGTATTGTGTGTTGTTGTATTATTGTTATATTAAATTATGCTTGATATTGTTGTGCAAATACAGGTCCTAAACCACTAGTTACTCCACTTGCTGTTTGTACTAAAATCGAAGAAGTACACGATCCTGAAGGACTATAAAAACCAGCATCGGCATTATGTCTAAAAGTAGAATCTGTATGCAGTGGGGTTGAATTAGGGTAAATAACTGTTACTGTACTGCTAGTAACAAAAAATTTAAAATCTGAGTTTGCTTCTGAAGAGCCTCCACTTCCTGAGTAAAAATATAATGTTCTATAATCAGTTGAGCCTGTAGATGCGTTTCTTGAAGTAGGGTGGTATGAAAAGCTACCGCTACTAAAGTTATCCATTATAACGTGACGATAAACTATAATTTGACCTAATCCTGGGAATTGGGTAGCAATACTATATAAACTACCTGAATCAGCATCACCTGCTACTCTAGATTTAAATACGTATTGGGTAAAACTACCATCACTTACGTTAGTTCCGTTTACATTATGAACAACACCATGGCCTATTATAGAGCCGGATCCTGGTTCAAGAAATTGATTATCAGTAAGGTTAAATGAACCTGTTTGGGTTTGATTACTTTGCTGTCCCTCAAATCTAGTAAGGAAAGATAAAGTCTCAGGATTCATAGATGAACTGTAGAAAATACTAGGTTTTGCAGTATTATCAAATCTAAGAGCCCAATGGGTTATAAAATTACTAACAGGAAAATCAAATTCAAAATCACGATTTAAACTTTCAGAATGAACAGCAGAAAAAGAAGCTGTGTTTGAACCACTTTCAAGTATATTAAAAGAAGCTGTTAATTCACCTACAAAAGCTGCTGCTTTACTAGCACTAGGAGATGAATAAAATTCTTCTACAGCATATGTAAATATAGTATCACCTGATATACCAGAATATAATTCAGCAAAAGCAGCACTACATTGAAGGTAAGCGCTTGAAGAAAAAGATGTTGAAATATGGGAATTAACACCTATTAAATTTTCTTGATAATTTTTCTTTTTAATTGGAACATATACTATTTTATCAACTGTGTCTCTAAAAATAGAGCTAGTTTCAATCCTACCATTGCTAGTTCCTTCTTTTAATCCGGGAAAAAATTTTGCTTGGTCTCCCTGTTTAATTCTAAATGGAAGTTTTGATATAGCATCACTTCCACTAAGAATATCAAACTTTTTTCCATCTACTACATTACCAGCAGCTGCTACTATAGAGGCTGAAAGGGCAGTAAATTTACCTCCTTTAATAGTTGTACCTGAAAATTTATCCTTAAAATTAGCCATTGTCGTTTTCTTGGTTTAGATTTTGTTGGAGGATTTCTTGTAGTTTTAAAGCAGTATTATAAACTATTTGGATATCTTTTCCTGAAAAATCTGTTCTAGCAATTAACGACAATAAATATCGAGCCTCTTCTATTTCTAAAGAAGAAAAAAGGGTTTTTTCTTGTGGTTTAGAAATTGTTTTAGGTAAATGAGATTTTTTAGGAGTAGGTTCTTCTGTAGTTTTGCCTGATAACCTATCTTTTAATTGTTGTAATGAAGCCATTTTTTTATATTTTATTCTACCCCAAAATAGAGATTTTTATCTATATATATTAAACCCCCGTTAACTGCCGCAGGAGGGGTGTCAGTAAATTCATCAAATACTAAAATACCTTGAGAATCTACTTTTAATTTTGTATTTCCATCTTTTTTAATTAAAAGTATATCAGTGTCAGAAACAATACCTATATCAACAGTAAATTGAGCATTATTAATAGCAACGTTATTATCGTTTTTATTAGTAATTAAATTTCCTTGCACTTGCCAAGCATCACTTCCTACAGCATCTCCCTCAAAATTATTAATAGTACTATTATTAATATTTTGCACACTGCCACCCCCTCCTGATCCTCGTACAGATCTTAAAGAGGTTGCTCTTTTAGTAGGTTCTTCTATTACAGTAGTTGCTTGGTTTAATACTATTTGTGCTTTACTAAAGTATCTGGTATTTTGTTCTTTTAATTTCTTTTGAACGTTATCGGGAACTATATATCCCTGTAATTTTAGACTAAAGTTTGCTCTTACTATTCTACCATCGTCATTACTTAATTCATTTATATTATTAAATGAATCAATCATAGCCATAAACTTAAATTTTTCTGAATCACCCCAATAAGAATCAGAAGCATAATTTACTGCTTCTATAATTTTATTAAGTTGAGAAATATAATCAGTCCATATAATACCATTATATGTTAGATTAACATAATCAGGTACTACAGTAGCTGTAAATTCTTTTTGTGGGATCCTATTATTTAATAAGGCAAACCTATCAAAAGGATTCTTTTTAGTATATTTTTCTTGGTGGGTAATATATAATTGTGGTGCGTTTGCGTCTAATTTATTACCTAAGTCTCTTCTTTTTTCAATAGACTCCCTTTTAAGCATAACAAGGGGAGTTTGTACTTTACCATTTTTATCTCTATAAAAGCCGTCTTTTTGGGCTAATTTCCACCTTTCACCTGAGCCATAAATTACAGGTACATCAACCATATCCCCATTAGAAATAACACTAGGTTTAATTACATTTTCAAAATAATAAAATATAGCTTCATCTATGGCTTCTAAACCTAAATGAAAATCTCCATTAGTTTTAGAGTCATTTTTACTAATAATGTTAGCTCTATTTTGGTTAGGTCTAATGTCAGGACCTAATGCAATCGCGGGAACATCTGGTAAACCCTCCTGGTCTACAGCAGTATCAACTATAGCTTGTTGAGACAATTCATATTGTCTAGCTACTTTTGGTTTTTTAGTTATCCTGTTAGCCATTAGCTATATAATTGATTACGAGGGTTAGTGTTAGTTTTTTCTACTTTAGTGGTCGTCGGATAAATATTAGATCTAAAAGGAACTGTTTTAAGTTGTTCTATTCTTGATTTAGATCCTTTACAAACAATAGACAAAGAAACACCAAAATTATCTGTGTCTTCACTCATAGAGTAGTCAGGGTTTTTACCTGCAAAAAACTGGTTTTCAACTATGCTATTAAATTCAAAATAATCATTATTATATAAAACTATATCTCCTACTTCTGGGACTAAATTTTTTTCTACTAATGTTGCCCTTAAAAATGAAAAAGTCATTTGTTGGGTTGAATCTGGTCCAAATTCAGTTTCATTCCATGTTTGGTCTTCTCTTGTTATTAAACAAGGAATTAACATAGGTTCATAATAAACCTTATTTTCTGATTCTCCATAAACATTAGTTTTAGAATCTTGAAGAACAAATTTATGGAAACCAACTTCAATCTGAATAATGTCATTAATCAGTTCTTTATTCATTGTTCTAAACAATGATATGTCTCTATCTCCACCAAATAAGGGCATTAAAGTCGAGTTAAGGTTTCAGGTTTAAAACTTAAATGACGTAAACCAGAGATACGTTGTCCAGGATCTCCTTTATCACTACTTAACATAGTGGTTTTTAAAAACTCTAAATCTTGTTTAGGATCTTTACCGGCAGCAAATTTCATAGTAGCAGTGTGTACTTCTTTACCATCAGTCCTTTGACGGTTTTTTTCTTCAATATCTTCGGGGGTATTTGCGTTAACAATAGTAACCCTTCTAGTAGCTCTTATACCATCTAATACGTCAGTAAAGTTAGTGTCTTGGTCAGTTACCATTATAACATCTACAGAGTAAATCTGAATGACTTCATTTAATATGTCTTTTAATTTAATCATTAGTAAACGTATATTGGATAAGGTATTTTAGTAAGTGTATCTTGAGTGTTTTGTGCTATTTGAGCGTCTCTTTCAGTGTATTTAGCTCTTGATGATTCTTCAAGCATCAATTTAAGTTCATCAATTAATGCAGTTTTTTCGGAAGCAGCTTCACTTCTTAAATCTCCAGCATTTGTAGTAACTTCAGCACCAGGTATTGGGACTGATGAATATTTACCTCTTACACTAGCTAACATTTCTTTAGCAATAGCTAAAGTATACCTAAATATCCAATTTCTACCTGGGGCATTTATTGTTTCATATAAAATGTTTGTATATGGAACATTTGATACATCTGTGATTAAGTTTGTAGAAGTATTTCTTACTGGGTTATTTCTTTCTTCTTTAACTATATAGTCAAAATATAAAGTTTCATCTCTTCTAGGAATGGGAAATAATTTTAACCTATTATTATTAGTTAATTCAAAGCTATATGCTGATTTACGGATTTGATCATTAAATTCAATAGCTTGAATTTTTAAGGCGTCATAATAGGTAGGCATTAACATAAAGTTTACACCTGGGGAATAATTACCAAACCCAAATGTTTCCATTAAGGACTGTATTCCAGTACCTGTTCCTGCATATGGGTCAAAGTATCTTACAATAGCTGGAGGAGCATAGTGGTATACTCTTTTAACTTCTATATTATTGCCAGGTTCATTAATATCTGTGAATATATCATTTAAGTTATAAACCTGTTGTGAGGCACTTACTGATATGCTTCCGGTTTTATAATCCATACTTCCTCCACTACCTGCTTCAGTTCCATATCCTTCAGCAATTGATATAAGGTTACCTAAATTAGGTTGGATATATTGATTATTTAAATCACCATCTGTAGAAGCACCATCTAAAGTACCCATGTTTTCAATAATTTCATATTGGTAAACATATTGGGCATAAGTAGTTATTGCTTCTTCAAACGCTGTATAAAAATTTACTGCTTGTAATTCAATATCTACTATAGGGTATCCTAATCTTTGGGCACACCAAGTTGATACTTTATCCGCATTGGTTTGGAATTCTGAGTCAGAATCATAAAAACCAAATGGTGTAGGATTAGTAGTATCAGAAAATGAAGAGGATCCGGGCCAGATAGTGATAGTTGCCATTAATACAGTATTTGATAATAAATATAGACAGGATTATGATCCTGGCGATATAAATAATAAATTATCAATACCCGCGCTACTGCTTCTATAAATTGTGCCTTTTACTCCAGGATCTGCTGTAGGCATTTTATCATAATCTAATACTACACTAGAGGTCGTAAATCTAACTATTTCTTCTCCTTGTAATTGGAATTGATAAGTTGCAGGCTCTCCATGGCTACCAGAAGTGGCATTAAATATAAAATTAGATTCTGAGGTAGCAGCTTGTCCTACAAATTCTATTTCACCTCTTCCTACTGTTCCTGTTTGGTCATTAAATACCATACTAGGGGTAGTATCTCTAAGTGAAAGAGTAAAGTTATTACCACTATCATCCTTAGCTACTAACCCAGCGTCACCTTGGGGACCCATAGAAACATCGCCCTTAATTTTAGTAGTGCCTATAATATTTGCACCTCCCGCTGTAATATCACCACTTGCACTTATATTACCTGAGGCTGTTATGGGAACATGGAATGTAAAGTGTGCTGAACTAGTAGGTCCAAATTCGGCAACAATGTGTTCTGTAGCATCTACATCATTATTTAAATTACCTCCATTAATAAATTTAAAAGTACCATGTTTGCCAGTACCTCCAAATGAAGTATTTTTAAGGATACCTCCAGTGCTTAATGCTGTAAATTGAGCTGCTTTGCCATTAGAGCTATCAGTATTTTGGGCTTCAATGAATAATCCTCCATCGTGTTTACTTCCAGTACCAGAAGTACCAGTACCACTACCTCTTTGTATCAAGATAGTACCACCCTGTTTTATTCTAAAGGTTTCTACTTCTGATGCTAATTCAAATACTTGGCCAGTGGTACCAGTTTCACCACTTAATCGAAGAACATTATCTCCACTAAAACCAAATGTAAAATTAGGACCACCATCACTTTTAAAGTTAATAGTTGGTTCAGCAGTACCTTTATGGTCTAATATAATATTAAAGAATGAAGCTGTATCCGCAAATATATCACCACTTGCACTTATATTAGCTGAGGCTGTTATATGACCACCTATACTTCCAGAAGGAACAATATTAACAGAACCAGTTAATACTAAATTAGCAATAGGGTTACCTGATCCATCACCACTAATAGAAAACACACTATCGCTAGTGTTTTCATCTTGGACTGTAAAAGAAGGAGTAGTTCTATCGTTATCTAAAAGGACAGTAAGTGTTTTTTGGTTTCCTATTTGAACATTGTGGTTAAATGTAACATCTCCCTCACGAGCTATAATAATTGAGTCAGTATCTGCCCCACTATCAATAGATCCTATATGAAAGTCACTACTATCATACATCATATATGCACCAAACTGATTACCATCTTCACGTAAATTTATTCTTGAAGATTGACCATTTTGGGTAGAGTTAAGAGTTAAAATAACTGAACCATGGTTTTGAAGTAACATTTGATTAGCAGTAATATCACCACTTGCGCTTATATCACCTGAGGCTGTTATATGACCATCAACTGAAAAATCAGCATTAGTGATTTCTACTTTATCAAGGCCAAATCTTGCTTTTTGAGAAGTTGTTCCTTCATTAGTAACGACTTTAAATCCACGGAAAACATCTATCCTAGCAAATCCTCCTCCGTCTTCTAATTGAAATGATTTATTATCATTTCCTATTATTTTTCCAGGAGATGCAGCATCAATAGGAATTCTAATATTTTGTGCATAAACATCACCACTTGCACTTATAGAACCTGAAACTGTTAATTTTTCACCTGGAGTTGAGTTGGTTCCAATACCTACATTACCACTAGAATGAGAAGGTTGTAAAATAACAGCCCCACTATCCCCATTATACATTTCTAATCTAGAACGGTTTAAACTACCAGCATTGGTAAATGTTTTAAACGTAAAAGCAGGATCAACAGTAGTAATACCAAATAATGAGCTTTCAAAATCAAGTGCACTATATTGTAAATTATTAATGTAGTTTCCTGATCGGATTTTATTGGTTTCTAATCTATTTAAATTTACTCTAAATGAGGTATAATCTGTGTTACCAGTATCTGTTACCGCTATCCCACCATTATTACTGAATTTTAAGTCAGTAAAAAAACCTCCTTGTGTTCCTAATTGGATGCTATTATCAGGTATTTTTACTACAAATCTATTTGACCCTACTTCAGTTCCATTATCGGCTATATGGAGTTGTCCAAGGGGGTTAGTTACATGTCCTAAAGACATACTAGTAGCAAATATATTTCCACTTGCACTTATATTGCCTACTATTTCTAAAGCTTCTCCTGGTGTATTTGTTCCTATACCAACGTTACCATTATTAGAAATTCGTAATCTTTCTACTTGAGTATCTTCTCTTTTAGTAAGAAATCTTATAAATCCTGTAGTATTAGTTTCATTTTGAATAGCTAAATCACTAAGGCTTGAATTTCTTAAAAATAACCCAAAGTCAGTAAATAAGGTTTGTCCAAAAATATCTTTCCCTATAATATCACCACTTGCACTTATATTACCAGATGCTGTTATATGGCGTACTTGAATATCATCATCAAATCCTGGAGACTCACCAGGATTACCTTGTGGTCCTTGTGGGCCAAGGGTGTTAACAGTAACTACACTAGTAGTACCTTGTGTTACTGTAACCGGGGTATTAGTAATAGAAGTTTCAACTTTATTACTACTTGAAGGAATAATAGTTACCTTATTTTTAGTATCTGTAATTGTAATTTTACTAGCCATATTAAGAAGATGCTGTAGTTACTTCTTTATCTAATGTAACGGTGCCTTGTAAAAGCCTTGTAACTATAGGATAAATATCATTAGTTGCTACTTCTAAATCATAAGAGGCTTTATTAAAATCTAATAAAGAAGATGTATGGGCTGAGATAAATACTTTAATTTTTCCTTGTTCACCATCCGTAAAATCTAAACCAGTACCATCAATTGCCACAGTATTAGTTAATGTTAGGTGAGTAATATTACCACCAGGTTTATCTTTAATTTGCATTCTACCTGTATGTGAATCAATATCTATAGGTTGGTTATCACTGTCTCTATAAACTATTTCAAAGTTAACTGTAGCTCCTTGCTCGATTGTAAAGTTATATTTTCCGGCTGCCATAAGAGTGTTTTATTATAAATATTAATGATATCCGTTTAACAATTCTAAAAGATCATCTATAGCAGCATGTCTATGAGAATCAGTTAATACTGTTTTAAATACAAAACTAGAATTAGCTAATTTAGCCATATCATGGTAAGCTGAGTGTTGTTTATCTCTTAAATCTATTTGATAAGAGTCACCACAAAATATCATTTTTGAATCTTTTCCTAATCTACCAATACACATTGCTAATTGGGATTTAGATAAATTTTGATATTCATCAACTATTACTACAGCATTATCAAATGTTCTACCCCTAAAATGAGCTAATGATACTAATTCAATTCTTTCATCTTTCTCCATTTTTTCTAAAATATCCGGTTTATTATAAACCTTACGCATATTAGAACGAATTGGTACTAACCATGGTTCCATTTTTTCACGTTCAGAACCAGGTAAGAATCCATTATCTTCAGTTGAAATAGTAGGCCTTGTAATAATAATTTTATTAAATTGACGTTTAAATACTTGGTCTAGGGCTACTTGTACCGCTAATAATGTTTTACCACTACCCGCTTTACCAACTATGAAATTAAAAGGGTGTTTTAAAATCTCAGTTTTAGCAGCTTTTTGTTCTTCCGATAAGGATATTGAAAACCTAATATTGCCCTTAGGTGGGGTTTTTTCGATATTTTGCTTAGCCATTATAAATGGGTTAAAAACGTTTGTTAATTATAAATATAAAAAAGGGCCGCAAATTGCGGCCCTTTCCCATAGTATATTAATCAGCTCGATTAAACTAAGTTTAAATCGTGGCATACAACCTTACCGTAGAAGTCAGGTCTTACCATTTTCTTAGCGTAACGAGTCATGATACCTTTTCTCGGAGTGAACGACACTGGGTCATACACAAGAGGAGTCATAATTAACGGAATATACGGAGCAAATACAGCACCTGTTTCGAGGAACTGGTTACCTTTGTAACCCATTAAGATTATGTTTTCAGTCAAGTATGGGTTCTTGTAGACAGTGTATCTAGAGTTGATAGCACCGATTTTCTGAACACCCATTGCGTACTTGTTAGAATCACCAGGTGAGTCAGCAGCGAATCCAGGAATTGATTCGAGGATTGTGCTTACCTTTGGAGAAACAACGAGGAAGTTTGCACCGCCTCTGAGAGTCTTCTGGTGAATAGTGTTACTAACAGATTGGAGTTTAATACCTAAAGTCTGGAACCAAGACATCTTAGTGTAGTATTGATCACTTACTGAAGTTTGAGTTGCACCAGCAGCACTTACTTCTTTACCAACCTCGGCACTCCAGTGATTAGTAGTGTCAACGTTTCTGATAAGCATATCAAGAACTTCAAGGTCAATTTCCATCGAAATGTATTCAGATAAGATAGACGTTAATTCTGCCTCAGCATCAATGCTATGGTAAGCATTTAAGTCCTGAGCGAATTCTGGTGTCCATTGAGCCTTTAACTTACGAGTTTTCGCAGTTACAGTATCGCTTCTTAACTGAACGTTAATTTCTGGAATGTCCATAGTTGAAACATTACCGTTTCCAGCAAATCCAGAAGAAACACCTGTTTTACCTTCTTCAAAGTCACCTCTATCGTTGAGGTTATCTGGACCTTTCTGGTAAAGAACTTTTAATGGTTCAGCACTTAAACCCGTACCACCTACAGCGGCCGCAGCAGATTCAACAATAAATTCAAGGTTATCACCGTTAACTTTTGTAAATTCGTTAAAGACTTTAGTAATTTTAGAACCACTAAGAGTAAATGCTCTAACACCTTCTAAATCAACGTCATTTAAATCACCGTGTAATACAGTAACTTTAGTTATGTTGGCAGAACCAGTAGAGGCTCCAAATTCAGCATTAAAGTTAATGTCGGCATTAGTAATAGAACTTGTAACATAGTTACCTGTAGAGAGTGCAGAACCGTTTGCAGCCTGGTTGGAGAAGGTTGTAGTACTTTCGTTAATAGAGTAACCGAATCTACCAGCACCATATAAACCAGAACCTGGTTGACCCGAAGCAGGAACAGTGTTGGTTTTTAAATCAGAAGCAGCACCATATAAGCTATCACCAGAAGCTTGTAGAGTGTTGTTAGAAGCACCAGGTTGAGCAGTTCCATATTGGAAGTCTAGGTAGAAAATAAGGCCTGAAGGTAAGTTCATTGGCTGAACAGACACGAGGTCTTTAGCAACGATCTCACCAAATACTCTTCTAACAAGTGGAAGAGCAACACCAGCCCATGCTTCACTATTCGACCCTTGAGTAATAGTGGTAGTAGTTCCAGTAGAACTAGCCTCATTTACTAATTGTCTGGCTTGGTTCTCAAGGAGAACTGCCATGTTTGCTTTTTCGCTCTCGTGGCCCTCAAGACCCTCTAAGAGACCGGACTTTTCCCTTTTGCCAGCCAACTTAGCAGCTTCATTCTGCTGATGTTGGAGCGGGGAAGCGCCCTCTAATAATGTATTAACATTCATGTTTTCTAAAATTATTTGTTAATGTTTGCGAGTTTTTGGAATCTTGACACTGTCTCGTCAACGGATTCCGCTAAAACCTTTTTAGGAGCAGTTCCGGCTGCTTTAGAAGCACGTCCTAAACCTTCCTTGATTGCTCTCTTTTCTACACCTGTAAAGTTAAATGATTCTTGAAGTGTTTCAAATACCAACTTAGCTTCACCAGCTGTAGTAGATTTGTCTAATGCATCTACTACCTTAACCTTTTGTGCTTCGGTAAGTGCATTAGCTCTAAATAGTTTGTTACAGTAGAGGAGTTTGCTGTTGAGGAGGTTCATTTCAGAGATGGTTTCCTGAAGAGAAGCAACAGTAGCGAGGGCTTCTTCAAGGTCTTTTTCAGTCTTTTTCTTGCCTTCTTCCATTTCTTTCTCTTTTTTCTTTCCTTCTTTCATGTCCTCGTCGTCTTTCTTTTTACCTTCTTCAAGGTCAGCTTCGATTTCAGCAATTAAAGCATCGATATCAACATTTTCTTCAATGCCTTCGCTTCTACGAGCAGCACCTGCACCTGAGGCCATACCCTCTAATCCTTGATAGGCTTTTTCAGCTTTACCTGAAAGTTCACCTGCGCGGCCTTTCTTTAGGAATGCTTCAATACCACCAGCGGCAGCAATTAAGCTACCTATAACTGCTAGTCCTACCATTTCATCGAGTTGCTCACCTTCTTTAAGGTCTTCATCGTCTTTTTTACCTTCATCAAGGTCGTCGTCTTTTTTACCTTCATCAAGGTCGTCGTCTTTTTTACCTTCCTTTACGTCCTCATCGTCTTTTTTACCTTCGTCAATGTCATCTTCTTCATATGACATTTCTTCAAGCTCAGCCATGAGTTCGTCAAGATTGATTTCTTCATCGACGTCGTCTTCATCGTAAGACATCTCATCTACTTTGTCGTCCTCATCATAAGACATACCTTCGTCGGTAGCTTCCGCTTCCTCCTCAATGTACTCTTCTTCGAGTTCAACATCTTCTTCTAGCTCTTCTGCTAATCTAGCAGAAAGCATGTTTTTGATTTTAGAGTCGAACGCTTCTTCTAACGCCATTTTAGCGTTTTGTAAAGCGACTTCTCTAACAGCTTTCGCATCAGCGATTGCTTCTTTTAATAATTCAGCCATTTTTACTTAATTTTTTTAGGCCTCCAGTAAATAAAATACGGGAAATAGAGATTTTAGTATCTCTAATAGGGATTTGTTTTTAAAATCCAGGGACGTCATTTTAATATGACGTATGCTTTTTCTGGAAATAAATATAAAAAATATTTGGAAACCCAAAAAATTTATTGTATCTTTCGGGAAAACTATTTTATAATGAATCCGTTAGAATTATTAGCCGTAGTATTTATTGAAGATGTCACTGACCTTCAAACAGTATGTACTTATTTTTTAATAGGCACCATAGTATCAGCTTTATTAGAGGGTGCCATTACAAGAGCAGGGTATCCTATGGAGTGGTCAGATAGATTTTGGGTTGTGTTAGGATGGCCTTTAGCAGCAACTATCTTTATTTACTACTTTATTAAGGGGTTTTTGAGTAACGATTAACACTTACACATACCTGTATTGTCACAAATAATGTCTCTAATAACATTGTGAACTTTAGTATAATCAGCTATTGGGTGCTCTATACCTTCTTTTAATTGTTGGGGTGTTAATGTAGCACCAGGGGTAGATGGGGTAGATACTAGGTCGAAACATAATAAATCAAAGTCTTCTTGTACCATTAAGACACCATCTGAATTTTCTTGGACTGAACCCATTCCACGAGATGAGATACCGACTGGTACTCCTGCTTGGAATAATGATTTAGCTATATTACCTGCTGGGGTAGGGAGGATTTCTATTTGACCATGTACATCATTTCCGTTCCACCAGCATTTATTGATTTTGTGAGATACGTTATTTAAATTAATAACAGATGAGTCAGGGTGATCTAATTCGCCTAATGCATTATTTTGCTTAATAGGACCATCAATATACTTATCCATTTCTCTTTC
>VMHT01070368.1_pt1 | contig 23717 bp, 26 predicted proteins | sample 4693611 | NCBI WGS metagenome assembly VMHT01 (sample SAMN12280063, study PRJNA550983) | marine metagenome | isolation source: seawater sampled from same location over 5 years 0.02-0.2 micron viral filtrate | place: USA: collected off the coast of southern California halfway between the port... ...
AGAACCAGAACCAGAACCAGAACCAGAACCAGAAATGAGACCAGATTATAAAACAGAAAGTGAATTATATGGAGATATTAAAAGAACAGATTTTAAAAGAAAAGGAGGCGAGAGCATGTACGAACCTCCATTACCAACATCAGTTGTTTCGGAAACAAAATATGTTGGAAAACCCGTGATGAGAAAAGACACAACTTATGGAGATGTGATTAGTTATGAAATAAAAGAAAGAAAGAATGGAGAAAGTAGATATGAACCTCCATTGCCAACGAGTATGTTAGAAATTAAATCAACTAAAGGGAAACATTCAACAGAGAAACCAGTTGCACTGATGGAATGGATTTTAAAATATTATTCTAAAGAAGGCGATGTGGTTTTAGATCCAACCATGGGGTCTGGGTCAACTGGCGTGAGTTGTAAAAATATGAATAGGAACTTCATCGGAATAGAGAAAGACCCAGAAATATATGAAGTCGCTGTTAATAGAATCGAAGAATAAAATAGAAAAAATTATTATTTTAAATTAAAATATTTATTATATTTATAAATATAAATGGATGAAACAATATTAACTGCTAAATATGATTCAGCGAAAATTGGTGAAGTAGATGATAATGGTTTAGTAATTTATGAACCAAAAGATTTATCAGAACATATGGAATGGATTAGTTTAAAAAGACGAATAGAGAAATTAAATAATTATGAAGTTAAATTATTATTTGAGATAATGGATAGAGGTGCGACAAGAGACCAAGCGATGAAAACATTAAAACAAATAAGAGAAATGGCAGTTGAACCAATTAAGGTATTAAATGAATTAACAAAAGTGTCCGGGGTAGAAGAAGAAAAAAAAGAAGAATTAAAGAGTGATGATTAAATATATTATTTATTTAAGTTTTACCCCGGACACTTTTTTTCTCCATAATAAATATTAAATGAAAAGAGAAGAGGTTTTAAAAATTGGAGAAAATATTTCTAAAGTACTTCAGAGTAATTCACGAGAAGATTTAGTAAAAGATTTGGCGAGACTTATATATGAATTAGAAAGCATAAAAGAAGAAATAAATAATTTTATTAAAAGTGAAATAGAAAGTGAATCTGATGAATCGGAGGATGAAGTATCGATTGATGATGAAGACTTAGTTATTAAAGTGGAGAAAGGTTTTCATTCAATAAAATAATAATAGATAAATATATTTCTTCATCATTAATTTCATAATCAGTTTCTTCTCTATCAAAATAAAAATAACTATATTCTACTATCCCTTGAAACTCATGCATAACTGAATTAAATAATTTTTTATTTTTTATTATTTCTTTATCTTCTTTTTCACGATCATAATTGATCTTGAATATTTTAGATTTAATTTCACTAGGTAGATTCTCAAAATTCATTATATATATTAAATATATTTTATTTTTAATAATTAATCTAATATTATTCATTAAAAAACATTAAAAAACGGTTAATTTATCATAATAATCTTAGTTTTTACCTATTTAGACACTTAAAGAAACATTAATTTTAAAATTAATTCTTTAAATACCCTAAAAAAGACCATAAAACCAGATTAATCCATATTTTTTATTAATAACTATAATAATTATAGATTAATTCTATCTAATTTAGTTAAATTATCTTGACTAATGTGAATGCATGTGTTTTCTTCGATTCGTCCTCTATCTCTTCGCCCACTAATTTCTTCTGTATATTCAGAAGATCCATGCTCCCAATAATAAACTCCATCTAAACATCTCCAAAGATAAAAGATATGAATCCCCGGCATCGATGCTTTTAATTCTTCACCCTTAAGAAACTTATTCTTTCCAAAGAATAAAGAATGATATTGATTATGATTAATTCTTCTTGTTTTTAATTCTATAAAACATTTATCATTATATTTATCAAACTCATAATATTTACCATATTCAATATTATCTTTGGTTCTCTTTAATGTACCAAAATAATTCTCAAGATATGAATGTATTTCTTCTTCACTTCTAAATCCTAATCTTAAATCTAATTCTTTCTGATTCATTTTTATTATATGAATAGAAAAAAAAATAATTAATTAAACTTAATATCAATCAAATAAAACAATAAACTTCCCTTTCCTCATCTTAAAATTATAAAAATTATTTCTTTTAATTTTCTTTTTATAATCCAGTTCAACTTGAATATGGTTCGGTACGACTGGATTTATATGTTCGATTCTATTTAAATCTTCATTATATAATTTACATGCACGGCGGACAGAAGGTATAAATCCATAAGGTGAAATAAAAATAACATCATTATAAAGTTCTTGTCTGTTCTTATAATCTGTGATCTCAAAATTATAACCACTCTTTCCATATTGAATTATCTTCTTGCATTTTAGCATGACTTTGGTTTTCTCATCAATTGATATTTTCTCTTTATGATTTGGTTTAGATAAATATTCTATGAGTTCAGTTAAATCTTTAATATTAAATGAGTTCTTCTTAATGATTAATTTATTCTGAATTAATTCTGTTATTTCTTTAATAATTTCTCTTTTATTTTTATTTCTATCAAATGAAATATGCATCGATTCAAATAGTTCAATTAGGTTTTTTTTAGAATGTGATTTATGAATCATTATTTTTATATTATTTATAATATTTTTTTTTTATTATTTAATACTATAAAGCGAATGCCCTACAAAACTGGTAAATTAAAAGGTGAATTAACTAATGCTGAAATTAAGAAACTCATTAGAGGTCATAACAAATTAGTTGAAATTAAAATCCCCACCGGTGCGACAAGAGAAACATTATTAAAATTGGTGAGTAGTAATGGATATAAATTGGATCATAAGAAACAAGCGTTAGTACCGAAAGTCGCAATGAAAAGAAAACCAAAGGTTACATTACCAAGAGCGAGACACTTAACAAAACCAAAACCAGTTTCTCCAACGACTAAAGCGCGGAGACATAAGGCGAAACAAAAGAAGGCGGTTGAAAGCGCCGTCAAGATTAAAAAGATTATTAAAATTAAAGAGAAGGGAGACAAGGATGATAAAAAAAGGGTATTAGATAAAGGCGAGGTTCAAGCGAGATGGAGTACCATTCAAGCGGATTATGATATTGACGCTGGCGATAAAAATAAAGTAGATAATATTGTCGCTCAAAATGATAGAATCGTAAAGTTTAAAGTCGCTGATGGTAGATACCTTAAAATTAAATATGGAGATAAAGTCCATCTTCAGATAGACATCACAAAGAAATAAATATTATTCTTCTTGTTTTTCTTTAACATATGTATCAAGTGCCACTTCTTTTGAATGACCCATTATTTTATTATCTTTTTCTAATTCTTTTTTCATTTCACCATATTTACTTGATAAATATATTTTCCTTAACATCGTTGTTGATATGGATTTATTCATATATTTCTTAGTTGTTTTAATTAATAACTGACTTAAAGCATTTCGTGTTAATGGTTTTCCCGTTGATGATTTAAATAAAACTCCCATGCCATTAACTTTAATATAATATCTTAATAATTTCTTCAAATCACTAGGTATATCGATTCTTAATTCTTCATATTTTTTTGATGTTTTATATTTATTCAAAACAAAAAACATATTATTTTTCTCCAGTACCAAATAATTTTTGGATTTCTTTTGATCTTCGGATAGTTTGTTATACGCCCTTTTTGTGATTGTCTCCATACCAGATACATCATTTCTCAAAGGGATTCTGGTATATATATTGAATAATAAATAATTCTGTAATAACGCTTTTTCTTTTTTACTTATATTATCTTTTTTCTTTTTTAGATTTAATGATTTAATTTCTTTTCCCATGGTGTCTATCATTTTATTTACTTCACTTATATCCACAAAATTATTCTTCTGTTTATCGCTGATAATACCGCTCGCTTGATCTTCACTATATTTATCATTTAATTCATCTCTCATTTTTCCATAATCTTCTAATAATTTTTCATAATCTTTATCATCTTTTTTTAAGGCGTTTAATAATACAATTATTGCATTATAATGATTTCTCTGTGATGTATGATGTAAATAAGAAATCTTTTCTTTCACTTCCATGGGGTCATTTAAAAAATTAAAATCTTTAGAATCGAATATAGTTTTTAATTTATTCAGATTCGTTAAATATTGTTTAATTGTATTATCTTTTAAATTAGGTCTATTTTCTTTAATTTTATCTTCTGGATTTTCTGTATCAATTTTCATATTTATATTATAATTATAGATTATAATTTTTGGATTTATTTTTATTTTTTTTTTTTATTATATGATGGAGTTCTGAAACACCATATAACACAACTAAAACAACCACAATTTAAAAGCATATATATTTATTTATTATAAAAAAATTAATTACTGAAAGTAACAGTCAAATCTACCATCCTTAATAACGGCGGTCTTCTTAAGCGCCAACCAGACCCACAGCGTCTTCGGGGTCGCGGTCATATGTCTAAACTTCAATTCTAAACCTTGATTATTAACCCTCTCGCCTCTCATTAATTTAATGGAGTTCCAGAAGAAATTACTTCTGAAAGAAGTGCCTTCTACACGACCCTCTATACGAGAAGCGGTTACAACATTAATCGCTTCATTGCCGTAGAATTGTTTTGATAGTTGAGGCGGTAGTCCGCCCTCCGCCTTCGCCGTGGTATCAAAAATGACCGCCAAATTATCACGGTCAACAGAAAACTCATAACGGTCATTATAATAAAGATTCACACTACATTCAACATCTTTCGCAGCGCCGGGAGTTAAAGGGGGCGCGGTACTCCCATAACAATTAACAAGTAAATTATCATCCGTTGCTCCACCAAGACCCGTGTTTAATCCATAGATAATCTTATCTACCATGCGACCCGCTCCACCTAGATTCTGGGTGAGACCCGCTTGAAGTTGTGCAGCAGTGCAGACACGAGTGTTAAGGCGATAATCCACATAATCAAGGACTATCCCGCCTTTCTTCTGTTGTTTCAGTCTATATCTCTCCATCGTATCTCCGTCATAATAAATAGTATCATATATCATTCTACATTCTTCTTGGACGATATTATAAACTTGATTACTCGCGTCTCCATCTTGGACTGAAACACGGTTTCGCGTGGTGTCCGTAAAATGAAGTTCTATATGGACTTCTTCATCACACATATAAAGCGGGAGGTCATATCCAGTAAATATATCAAATAAATCAGCGAGAAAAATGGAGAAGACCGGGGTTTCATCACGGCGCGACTGATTCGTCCCATCGATCAAAGCGAAGGGTTGTATTTTTCTTGAGGTGGGCGCGCCCGCCACGATTTCATCCTCCATCCCCGTGCGTACTCCATAATGAGGCGCGTTCGTGTCTGGATTACCAGCGGTGGATAAGGTTACATATTCACCATTAAAATTAATCATGCGTCCAGTCACATATTGCTCGCGGTCATAATTATTTTCATTCGTGATGAATTGTGAGCGATATGCTTGCAAGAAGTTAAATGAATCAGTCTCCGCGATTGTTTTTTGACCCGCCTTTAAAACACAACGATCCACGAGAGAATTAACACCAATATTTAATGGAAAGAAACCTCCATCATTTACTACACCAGCAGCGGGATTCACCGCAAATGAAATCTTGGACTGATGAGAAAGAAAACCTTTCTTCTGAAGAGTGAATCGACAGAAATTTTGAGAGAAAACCACCGGTTCAAGAATATCAGTTTCAACTCTCATTTCATAATTAGAAGGTAGCGTGGATGGTAATTCTAATTCTGGCACATCCATAAAATCATCATCAGCATCAACATATTCTCCCTTATCAACAATTACATCTTGGTCTTTAGAATCCATTATTTATATAATTAAAAATATAAATAATTCTTTAAAAATAAAAATGAAAAAAATAAAAATAATAGAAAAAATTAGAGTAAAACATCAACATTATCACCCTTAATAACAATTCTTCGGATATGGAAGACGAAACACATAAGTAATTTATTCTTGACTGGTAAATTGGTTTCATTATATGATAATTGTAACTGATTAGTTCTATTGCGAAGGTCAGCGACACCATCCGCCAGCGCGTAGGCGCGACCAATAACGAAATTACGGTTAAAGTCGTGGAAAGACCTCGGGACAATATGTGCTTGATTCAGTGCCTTATCTAATTCAGTCATCGCTTGAGCGGAGACACCACGACCAAGATTAATTTTCTTTACAGAAACCGGGCGCGATGGTTCTAATTTATCCGAAATATTAAATTGATAATCAGTTAAGAAGTCTATGCATCCAGTATAACCACTTCTATTGGACTGAAGTATCGTATCCATAATAAGATTACCAGCGCCAACAACTGCTGCCTCCTCTACATAAGTCGTGAGACCGGCAATCGATTGCGCGGAGTTATAGACAGAAGCGTCCGTTGGTAAGACCAACATAGATTTCGCCCTCGTATTAGAAAGAGGGAGATTCACGGTCGCTTGACGATTAGAGGCGAGAAGAGAATGTTTATAATTCGTGCATGATAAAATATCCAACTCCATTGCTCCACCATCTCTCATATTAGACATCATCTCCTTGCGCTGTTTATCTCCTAATTCTAAAGTTTCAACCACTAATTCAACATCACTTATGGTATATGTCGCGTCATAACTGGTGAGCGCTGGATGATTAGATGGAGCGCCCGTCTCTTGGTCTATCGCTGCAGAATATAAAACATAAGTAGTATCAATATCGGCGGGAGCGCCGGCAGCATTGTCGTAGTCTTGATCGAACTGAATCCTAATCTTCGCTTGAGTACCAACTGGTGGCGCGGGGTCAAGTCTAATGTCCGCGATACGAGGGAAACGGAAAGTACCACCAGCGTTTTCTTGAATGTGGGCGACTATCCCTTGATTATCTCTCTGGCATAAATTAAGTGCTTCTCCAACGACCAGAGGGAAATTACCAGTTTCAATTAGGTTATTATCAATCATACAGAAGATTTCACCCGTTTTAGCGCCCTTAACCCATGGGTCACCACCCACTTTATTAGTAACTCCGTGAAAACTTGGGTTTTGTGGTGTCCTTCTAAATCGATTCACCGAGTCTAATTGTTTAATGACCTTGGCGCTCTCTTCTAGGTCAACTTCTATCCGAAGACCATTTTGAAATAAAAAGTTTGGAAATGCTTGAATAGAATCCGCGAAAATACCCGTGTGAAGAGGGAGACAACACTTGCAGTCAAGGAAATCATCAGCGACCCATGGGACATTTAAGATAGGGTCAGTCTTCGCTTTATAATATGGATTATATTTAGTATTAATTAAATTAGATTTACTTGACCCTCGTGTGCCTCTATTATCTGGCGTGTGAGTTAAAGCGCCTTCTCTCATCGCTCTCATATTTCTTAAACTTTCATCACTATCATAAGAATACTGGATACCAACCTTGGCGTTATAATCTGAAATCTCCTCTAATAATTTACCAGATCCTCCATTTTCATATATACGAATATTTTTAATAAGGGATTGACCGCCAAGAGTAGAATCTAATTGAAGGCGAGTTGGTAGAGTACCGGCAGCAGTTGGAAGTGCCAGTTTAACATTAAACTTCAAATAACTATTTCTGCCGTCAATTAATTCTGTCGTTGACGGGACTTCAAATTCTACGCGCTGACCTCCAGAATAAGATAGTCCATTTTTGGAAGTAATAGCATGGGATGTTTGTTTCACGGCGGGTCTCTCATCATTTCTCCAATAAGACATTATTTATATTAATATAAATATATTATTAAATTAATTAAAAAAAATTAAAAAAATATATAAACTTAATAAATGGAAGTGCAATCTGTATTAATTGATAAAAAATATTTATCAAGAAAGAAAGCGGAAGAATGGATTAAAAAAAATAATTATAAATTAAAAAAGATTGATATAACTGATAATTTATATCGCTTTAGACAATTAGATCCAAAATTATTTAATCAGAAATCATTTAGAATCAAAGTTATTAAAGAAACAAAAAAAGGGCGCATGGTAATGTTGGTTGTTGGAAATAGAAAGAAGAAATCAAAATAATCGCCAACCTTCTTGTAATTTCTTTTTTTCAAGTAATTCTTTTTGTTTATTCTTTTCATCTTTAATTTGTTGTTTTTTAATATGATCTTTAATATAAATTAAATCCCCTCTTATTTCTGTGATATATTTAGATATTTTATCCATATCCGTAACTATATAATGAAGTTGAGTTTTCACTATATCAATAGGTTTTCTCGATTCATCCATATTCTAATTCTATTTATATTTTAATTTTTTTTTAAAATAAAAAAGAAATATTTAATATATTAATTATGAGTGCAACTGGTGGAGAAACTCAACATGGGAGATTACAAGATTTCACAATAGACCAATTCGCGGGCGCTTTCGCTTTATCCCTTGGCGCTATTGGTACATTATTATTAGTTATATGGCAATCGCGCTGTTTATGTAAATGTCGGTTGGGGTTAAGTGATAAATGTTATTTATTTGATTGTGAAAGAGCGCCACCTCCTATAACAGAATCTGAAAAACCAGATGAAGAAAATAATATAGAAGAAGAAGAAAAAGAAAATATTATACCAAAACAAACAATCTCAAGAACTGAATCGAAAGAAAAAGAACCAGAACCAGAACCAGAACCAATATTAAAACCTTAATATTACTTTTATAAAAATAATTTTAAAAAAAAGTGTCCGGGGTAAATCCCAGAAATCATAAAAGAAATTAACTATATATAATGATGATTATTTTGGTTATTTTACCCCGGACACTTTATTCTTAATTAATTGATTTCTTGAATATTTAACATTCTCATCTTTTTCATACCAATATCCATTACCATAACCATAATATAATTCTTCTCCCGCTTCTATATTTCTTAATGAAACAACATCTAAACCGTGAATCGTGCAATTATTTAATGATTTTTTATAAACTTTATTTACTTTATATCCTTTATCATTCATAAAATTACCAACGTACATTTTATTCTCTTTAAAACCTTCTTTCGCAATTATACAGAATGGATAAAGATTAAAATTATAATCACCATATTTAATTTCTTTTAATTCTTCTTCTGAATATTTTTCTTTTGAAACTTCTTCTCCATTTTCAAAATATAAATCAGTCTCTGGTGCTTGGATTATATCGCATGGATAATAACAAATTATCGATTCTTTTGGTATTTTTGTTTTGGTGAATAAACCTAATCCAGACCCTTTAATTAATGATTCTTTAACTTCTAAATTATATTTTTCTAAATCTATTGATTTTATATTCATATTTTTTTGATGATCCATTAAATATTTAAACTTCTGCTCATCAATTGGAATCGATGTTTCTTTATTCATTTTATATTATATATAATATTTTATTTTTTTTAATTAACCACTTCAACGCCATCTTTACTCCATGCCAGCGTTGTCTTATGTTTAACAAATAAGAAAGCGGAGATAGGGTTACCGTCAGTAAGTCCCGTCTGCATCTGGAGAGTGAATGCCTCTGTCTTAAAATTAACGCCATCGCTATTAAGCGCGTCATATAAAACACCGACTCCATAAGTCGCGCCACCCTCGGGGATAATACCATAAGAAACCGCGTCAGAGGTGAAAGTGCGATTAGTATTAACTGGCGTAATATTAGTCCGGTGATGTTTATCAGAAGGGATGAGGGCGTTAGAGAAATATTTAATGATTTGAGGGTCAACGACGCGGGATAGACTGTTATTCGTATCTTTAACATTTGTATCAACCACGAAATGATAAGGGAAACGCTCTCCACCTTTAAGATATGCGACATCAAGGACATTAGCAAGCGAATCATCTTCTTTCGTGGGAAGATATGTTAAATAACCATTCTGAGTTTTATTATTAATGAAAGCGCTTGGAGTAAATGTGGTGAAAGCAGAAATAACCCTAGATAAACCAAGATGAAAATTAACAATAGAGTTGGACGCTTCAAGAGTAGTCATAAATGATGAAATAGAATTAAACTCAAAAACACCAGTTGTCTCTCTCATTAATCTTGATAATTCATCGGGAGGCGGGACATAGACTTCACATAAAATCTTAACATCTTGAAACTCATAGAAACAATTTTCAAGACCCGCTATAAGACCATTCGCTGAAAAGAAAAACTGCGAATCTGGGGCAAGTTGAATATCACAATCTAAACCTCCAAATGCCTCTGGCATGAGATTAAGGTTTTCACCTCCAAGAGTTAATCCAGAAAATAAGGGACAACAAAATTCAGTGCCTTTCGTTGTGCAGCGAATAATACTATCACGAAACCCATTGAATGATGGATGAATTAAAGCGCTTTCACTCCGAGACCCATATGAATCTTGAAGCGACCCTAGGACGGGTAAATAACTCGCCATAAAATTACCATAATGACGGATCGATTCACAGACTTGCTTTGTCCTTGATGAGCGCCAAGTTAGTTGACTCATAGTCCCATATACACCTAATTTTTCACTCCCCATAAGATTAGGCGCTGCAGCACCAGAAGGGGGAATAGTACCATCAGCGTCACTCCAAACGTGGAGGCGACCAGCGAGACGAATAGAATCGGGTTTCAGAATAGCGTTTTGAGACCCGATAGTAAATGAAATAACGGGAATACCTCCCTTATGAGAGATTTTACCAGAAGCGGGGACATTATTCGGACGGATTTCTAAATAACGTACGGACATTTTATATATCTATTAATATTAAAAAAATATTAATTAAATAAAAAAAATAAAAGAATAGAAAAATATTTAAGTTACAGTTCGTGTTAATACTTGATCCGCAATCGATTGCACGCCAACAGATGGAGTTAATCTGGTCGCTGTTTCTTGTTGTTTTTTAAGGTCTTCGCTTTTTGTATGATTATCAATAAGGTCTCCAATATCTCCAATCACATCTCCAATACCACTTATCACCACTCCACCTAATTCTAATTCTGGCGCTAAAGCGGGGACTAACATGCCAGCGGTCTCCAGCGCTCCACCAACGACATTGCCAAGATTCTCCGTCTTCTGCTCCCAGTTATTACCCGCTATACCGCCCTCTTTAACATCTTCATAAAGGTCAACTCCCGCCGTCCCTATAATCGCTGCTTTTGTACCAAATTTACTTATTTTATCCGCGGTTTCTTCACTTAATCCAAGCGCCCTAGAAACTAAACCTCTCGATTCTTCTGCTTCTCCCAATGGACTGGATTGAAAATCTCCATCTTTAACTTCTTGAAGTTCTATTGGCGCTCTTTCTCCCTCAGTCAAAGGTGGCGTTCTATTTATCTTCTTCGCGTATGAATTAATTTTTTCATTAAACTCGCGCCCTTTTTCACCTAATCCCGCTATATCAGAAGCGATATTAATTGTATTAGATAATTCAGTTGTCTTAAGAGCATTATTAAGTTGTTCTGATAGTTGATTCTTGGCGCTTCTCTCCGCCTCTATACCACGAAGTCCAGCAAAAGAATAACTATTCGCCCAATTTACAGCATCTCCCATGTTATTTATAAATAATAATTATATTAAAATTATATTTTAAAAATTATTTAATTTTATCATTATCTAAAATATTATAAGGGAAATCTAAATCTTTGCAATATGTCTCCCAAGATCGAACACACGAATCTAAAGAAGGACAATAATTATATCCACAAGATAAACAACATCCATATTCATCTTCATGCACCGCTAAACCGTCTAATAAAATATCAACAGATTTTTTACCATCCATAATAGGGACAGCGAAGACCTTACCTAAATTATAACAGAAATAATTATATAACATAATCCCTCCAGATATTTTAAAAGCATTCATCATTTATATTATCTTAAATATAATAATTTAAATTAATCTTTCTTCAAAGTTTTTAAAAAGTTGAGCGGGATTCTCTGATAATTTTAAATATAAGAAATTATATTTATCTTTCATAACATCGTCATAATGTTTAGTGAATATTTCATCCCCATAGAATTGCCCATATTCTTCTAAAATCTTTTCTAATTCTTTTTTTGATTGTTGTTTCATAATCACCACATCAGTCGCATTGCCTCTTATTAAACCACTAATGGCGCGAAATGATTGTGTCGTAAAACATAACATGCCTATACCGAAGTGGCGAAACTTCGTCGCGAGAAATGATACTTTATTTGTTTTTTTAAAATCTTTTGTTAATATATCATCCAGAAAAATTGCGATGGTTTTTCTACAATTTTCGTCGTACTGTTGTTGTTTATGTATTATATCATCTATCATAGAATCTTCATAATGGTCTTCACATTCAAAATATTTCTTTAATATTTTACCTTTAGGGTCAGCGTTTAAGGTATTTGATATGATATGGATTTCATCAAATCGGTTCTGGTACATCTCTGGGGAAAGCGTCAAATTACATAATAAATTACTTTTACCTTGTTTAACTGATCCAACGATTAAAAGAAGCGATGGAATGGCGGGGAGATGAGGGTGAAGGTCTTTAAACTTTTCATTAGGTTCTGGGTCTTTCACTTTATAAACTTTTGGAGGTTTCTTATCCATTATATTTATTATATATAAATAAAGATATTATTCTGAAATATTTATTTTATTAGAAACCACCGGTTGCGAAATTAGAGAAATTATTTTGAGGGTTCATCGCTCTCATTAATTTATTTCTCATTTTTCTTTTTCTTTCAAGTTCATCTTGATTAACTTTCTTTTCTTTCTTTCTTTCTTTTCTTAATGATTCATATTTCATAATCGCTTGAAGTTGTGCTTCTTCAAGGTCTTTTTTAGTTAAGGATGATGGTGGCGCGGGGAGAGGTACTGGCGCGGGGGCGGGTGCGGGGGCGGGTGGTTGAGCGGGAGGTGGAGCGCCCATCGATTGCACGGGATTAGAAAGGACTTCATTTTTTAGTTGTTTTAAGTCTTTTTCTTTTTTTAATTTATGGAGTTGTTTAGTTTCATTATCTATTTCTTTTAATCTTTTCTTCTCAAGGGCATTCGCCTTTCTAACCGCCATCGCCTTTTCTCTCGCTTTCTTTAATTTCTCTTTATGTTCTTCGCTCATGGGTTTTCTTGGTTTCTTTTCTTTCTTTGGTTTCTTTGGTATATCTTCAAATATAGTTTCTTCTTCTATATGTTTATCTTCGCTCATGCCGTGCATGGAGGGGTTAATATCCACGGTTTGATCGATGGGTTCTGATTCTTCATCATAAATAAAATTAGGTTCTTGTTCTTTCGTTTCTTCATTAACAGTTTCATTTTCTTCTGGTTTAAAATCAAGTTTCACTTTCGGTATAAAATCCATCTTTATATTAATCTAATATATTTTAATATTCTAATTAAATTATTAAAAATTATTAAAGTTTTCTAAATTATCTATAAAATTAAATATTTTATGAATTAATCAAAAGTGTCCGGGGTAAATGTGCCAAAAAAGTCATATCAACCACCCCCGGTGAGGTTGCATGAAAACACATATTTACCCCGGACACTTTTAGTATCGAACATTAAGTTTAAGAATCTGATAATTAAGTTTAATTCTCTAAAATTATTTTCTAATTAATATTATAAAATGATAGAAAAAAAAGGATTTAAAAGAATATTAAGTACAACAAATAAAATGAGTGATATGAATATAATGGATAATAAAATAACATTTAATTTTCGCGACTTACCAACTTTCTCTAAAAGTTTAAAGTCCAGTCTATTTATAAGCGAAGAAAAACATTTACCAAATCTAATGATACCAGAAGAAAGAAACACTAATTATGAATGGATAGAATATGAAACTAAAGTTAAACCTTATTATGATATAGATGGATTTTATGAATCGAATGAAGAATATGAAAAGAAAAAATTAGAAGTAGTTAATAAAGCGAAGGAAGGATTAAAAAAATTATATCCAAAAGGGAAATTATCTATTTCTTCAAGTTGTGGAAATAAAGTAAATATTAAGACAAAAAATAAATTAAAAATCAAAACTAAAGGTTTCGCGATTTCATATCATTTCATCGTTAATGGTTATGAAACAACACCAGAAGAATTAGAAAAGTTTAATGAAACAAATAAAGTGGAGGATTTTATAGAAGGTTATGATAAATCTGTTTATTCTAACGGACAAAACTTCAGACTCTTATATTCATATAAACCAAATGATGATCGTCAGAAAGTACCGGTGACTCAAAAGAAAAATCCATATTCTCATATTATTCAATCAAATAAATTAACTAATTTTGAAATAAATAAATTACCACAGACAGTTTCTCCAAGTGTAACACCGCCTCAATCTCCATGCAACTCAGAAGAAGAAGATAATGAAGAATTAATACCATTTCAACCAGAAATAATTTTACCAAAGAAAATAGAAATCAAAGAATTAGAAAATATGATGGATGTTATTTCTGGCATCGATGAATTATATGAATATGAAAATTGGATCAAAATAGGCATGGCGATTCATAATATTACTGATGGAAACGAAGAAGGGAAAGAAATATTTATTAAGTTTAGTGATAATGATGAAGACGAGGCGGATTTAGAAAACATCCAAAGTAATTGGATATACTGGTCTAAAACTAAACATAAACAAAAAAATAAAATTGGTTATACATTCATTAAAAAATTATATGAAAAGCATAGACCAGTAAAAGACCAGACATTAAAATCAGTTTTTATGAAAAACATAGATGAAGATAAACCCTTTGAAATAAAAGTATCGATTGAGAAGATGTTAGAGTTTTTAAACACGAAATTAATATTCGTAAAGTCAACTGGTGATTTCATTATTTTAGATAATAAATTATCAACGAAAGAAGATGGTGAAGTCATGCAGAAAGATACTTGGTGGTTAAAAACAACTAATAAAGTTAAAGACCATTTTTCTAAAGAAAACTTTATTTATTTTTATGAAAAAGATGGAAATAAAGAATCGAAAAATATTAATCCATTTAAATTATGGATGGACTGGATCGATAGGAGAGAAGTGAGTGAAATCGGATTTGACCCTAGAAATAAATGTAATGATATATTTAATTTATGGAATGGATTTGCTATTAGTAAAGAAGAAGCGGACGCTTCGCATGAAGATGACGCTTTACCTATTTTAAATCATATCAAAGAATTATGGTGCAAGGATGATGAAGAAACTTATAATTATATTCTAAATCTATTTTCTCATTATATCCAGAAACCTCATATTAAAACGGGAGTACTATTAGCGTTAAAATCTAAACAAGGTGGAGGAAAGGGTATTATTCTAAATAAACTTCATAAAATTATAGGAGACGACCATTATATTCAGAATAGTAACGCTGAATATTTATTTGGTAATTTCAACGGACAATTAGAAGGAAAAATCGTCTGTAATTTAGATGAAGCGTTATGGGGTGGTGATAAGAAAAAAGAAGGAATGATGAAAAATAAAATCACAGAATCTTCACAACAAATCAATAAAAAAAATAAAGAAATATATTCAGTTGATGATTATGTGAATTATATTATCACCACAAATAATGAATGGTTCGCTGGTGTAACTGAAGATGATAGAAGACATTATTGTTTAGAATTAGATAATAAATTATCTGGTAGAATGACTGAAGAAACTATTAGTGAAGTCCAACCAGTTATAGACGCGCCAGCGTCCGCCTTCGCTAAGGTTTTATATAATCGTGATATTAGTGATTTTAAACCACGAGTTTTTAAGAAAACCGCCTTATTACAGAATCAAGTTGAAATGGGTTGGACTTCTGTTAAAAGATGGTATAATTCAGTCATGCGAGATGGAGGTTTCACTTATAATCATAAAGGAAATCAATTATTTATTGAATGGAATGATATTCTAAAAGACCCGGAATATGGTGAAATGGTTGGAGGTATTAAGGTTAAAAATAAAAAAACCAAAGATAAACAAACCGCCTACTGCAAGGATTGGTTTTTTGAGTGTTATAATCAAGCGCCTAGTGATAATAAAAAGTTTTCTAAAGAATCATTCTACAGAGACCTTAAAAAAAATTGTATTAGAGAAGATGAAAAATTATTACAAGATAAAAAATTACAGATTAAAAAACAAAGAAAACCTTATCTATTTCTCCCATCGATTGAGGACGCACGGAGAGAATGGTATAATCATCAAGAATACGAATATGATTATGATAAAGATGAAGATGATGACTGGGTCGTTGATTGTGGATATTCTTCGGATGAAGACGATGAATAAATATATTTATAATTTTATTTTTTTTTTAAGTGGGACTTGTCTATTTTATACGCTTTTGATTTTGGATTAATAGAAGCATAGACACGCGCCATGCCCCACTGCTCTTTACTTTTAACTTGTGGTCTTACTGATTTAGGATTAGTTTTATAAGCGCCAACACCTTTATTAAAAATAGTTTTTAACCCTCTTAATTCATATCCCGTTTTTTCTGATATTTCTTTTAATGAATGAGATTCATTAGAAGGGAAACCATATTTTTTATTAAACTTTTGTTTATAAGTTAATACCATTTATTTAATATTTAGATTTTTTTTTATTATTCTTTTTTATTTTGTTTTTTCTATCAATAGTATAATTTTCAAAGATTTTTTGTGGTGGAGGTGGAGGGTCTTTTTTATTTGTATTAGATAGATCCACCGACACTTTACCCGTTAATTTTTTCTTTAATCGTTTTTCTTTCTTTTGGTACATTTATTATAGAAATATATAATAATTTTTTTATATTTATTTTTAAAATAAATAATATAATATAATATATAAAATGTCTCTAATAATTACCTCTAATGTGAATCTAAAAGATAGACCCGTTATGAGTGATATTCATAAAGCGTATTCTTATTCTAATAGATTAAAAGATACCATTAAAATTGAGAAGGATAGTGAAATCGCCGTGCAATCAGTTAAAATTAATAAGAATGGTTTATATTCATTAAATAGGTTTAATTCAAAATTCGGATTATATTTTGGGCGACCATTAAGCGCCTTAGTCAGCAGAATACAGACGGGAAGTCAAGCGGTCATGGGAGAAGTCGTCCAGACTTCTTCATTTGAAGAAGCGAACACAGATGATTTGGCGGTTTTATTAACTCAAGCGATGGCGAATCAAATATGCCATCCACATTATTTAACACAAGTATCCAACACATATGATCCACCCAATGCATCAATCCAAGTCACTCCGTTTCTTGGCGCGGGTGGTGAGTTTCAAGGTTATAATTATGTTTTCACTCAGAATGCTGCGATTTCTAATGTGTTACCTAATTTTGAAGGAGACGCAACTGGATTTTTAGAAAATGATACTAATGGAGATAAAAGATGGACTTATGACCCGGGGACAAATCGATTCACATCAACCAACCCGGATAATCAAGCAAATTATGGTGGCGCGGGGGTCTGGTTAAATGATTATCCGTTGGCGCTCAATACAAGAGATCCAGCGACAGCGCTTTCATTTACATGCGATTTTTCTAATTGTAATTCTCAATCTGGATTCTGTATAGGAATGGGTCGCCATAATGATTTAATTTATAATGAAACAGACGGGTCGTGGGAGGCGTACGCGCCTCCATACTTTGATAATTTCTATAATGGGTCAGTCCATTTTGGAGCGAGAGACCGTGCATGGTCTCATCCAAATCAACATTACGATTATGTCGTCTGTCGCATTGGTAATTCTCTTCGTGTTTTTCATTCAGTAATTAAATCAAACAGAGAACCCATCGATCATGGGTCGCCTTGGAATGTGGTTATGAAAGAAATCAGATATTGGGAGGTCGCCGGGTCGCCCCTTGCTGGAGCGGGCGCTTATGATTTAAGTACGAATCTTTCTAATTATTCACAAATTGGATGGTCTATTGATAATACGGCGGTTGAACCGTGGATTTATACGGCGACCAAAGGTGGATGGTTTAAGATTGTAGATATTACTTTAGCAGCGACGACTAAATTATATTGTCCGAAGTTAAGAGGAACTATTAATAATGTACTTTACGGAAAAATGTGGGTTAGAAATAATGGAGAATATTTAACGGTTGTTGAAAGAAGAAAACCAGACGCGATGGATGATTGGGTGGCGGGAAATCCAAGGAGTGATTATGTGAGACATTTAATAGATAATGGAACATATGATTCATGGGGACGAGAATTAGAAACGAGACCTATATATGATTATGATATATCTACGCACGTGACTAAACCAACTTTTACGCGAAGTGATGCAGCGACTGGCGTGCTGACTAATATGAATCCCGTTTTAGTCACAACGCCCTCAGATCCATATGGACTGGAAATGACGCAAGGAGCGAATGCTCAATTTATCATGGGTTTCAAGGGACGCTCGATTCAAGACGCTCCCGTAGTTTCTGGTGCAAGTAATGAAATCACAACATTTACATCAACAGAAGTACCAAAAATAATTAGTCCAAAATCATTATTTATTAAATTAAGTAATTTCACTCATCAAACCGCCAACGGTCAACAAGGTCAAACCTCTTCAAAATTACTCGCTCATTTACCACGATTTGATAATGCTGGTAATGAAACTGGAGGTTTATATTTTGAACCCCATGAGAGGGTTTATGTTTCACTAGGAAATGCTCAAGATTTATTTTTGAATACTTTTGATGTAGAAGTGGTTTATGATAATGAAGAAGTCGCGAAATGTATTAGTGGAAAAACGATTGTGTGCTTTCATATCCGACGAAAATTATTCTCCGAATTAAAAGATTAGTTTATTTTCATTTAAAAATTATCTATTATATATTATAAATAATAATAATGGATATTTTTAATGAGGATGAAATTAAAAGAATCTTAAATCAATATGCGAAAAAAAGAAACCGTGAAAAGATGTATTATAAACAAGTTAAAAAAGATGATGTAGAGTTTCAAAAATTAAATCGTGAAAGGGCGAAAAAACATTATGAAAATAATAAAGAAAAAAAAGCAGAAAAATATCAGAATAATAAAGAGTTTATCAAAACAAGACAATTATATTATTATTATAAAAAAAATAATAAAGTAAATCAAATGATCGATAAATACCCGGAAAAAATAGAATTATTAAAAAACAACGGATTAAATATATTGCATGAATATAATGAATAAAGAATTATACAAACCTTTTATTAGTAAAGCGAAAAATAAAAAATATGCTGTTTATGTTATGAAAGATGGAAAAAAAAAATTAATTAATTTTGGAGATAAAAGATACCAACAATTCAAGGATAAATTAGGTCACTATTCTTCTTTGAATCATTTTGATAAGAAAAGGAAAAAATTATATTATCAAAGACATGGGAAGACATCAGATAAAAATACCGCCAAATACTGGAGTAATAAAATATTATGGTGAATAATCTTAATTTTTTATAAGTTTTTTTTTATATATTATATTTAATATAAATATAATATGTCTTATGTTGATACTGAAGTTATAGAATGTACGCGTCAGTCTTCGGAACAAGCGAAGGGAGACAACACAGAGAATCCAGCGATTTTCACTAATAAATTAGGACAAACTAAAACATTAAATGTTGGAGATGTAGTATCGATTGAGAGAAGTTTTATTAATGGATTAGGAAGTGGAAACGCTAAAACAATTCAGTTTAAAGGACAACATATAAAACAAATACCTCCAACTCTTAATATCACACCAAATAAAGTGAAGACTGTGAATTATGTAACAACGACTAAAACTTATGAAAATAGAAATCCAACATCAACAACTGAACCATATAGATTGGGATTCTTTAATAAATATGAAAATCAAATCATAACTGAAACCATATCACTTCAAGATAATAAACAAGTTTTCACGATTGGATATTATATGAATGCAAATCAATATCCGAATTATATTACATTACCACGAAGATTTAACGGGATTAGACCGCCATTAGATGTGAATGTAATTATGAAAGAAAGAGATAGTTATAGCATTGGAATGTGTGAAAATAGCGTCCAATTAGATTGTTATTTGAGAGATGATTGGAAAGAATATGTGGAAGCGGATGGAAGAACCACCACAAAACAGAGGATCAAGAATGAAAGATATACTCTAATGGTGAGGGATAGAGCATATTATGATAGTAATATACCCGGGGCGACGACCTATTTACCAACGACCGCTGAAGCGAGATTACATCCATTATATTTACCATATATGAAATATGTTGAGAGAAAAGAAATAAATATTAAAAAAGGATTTAATACTCCACAAGAAGTCGCACAACAAATAACAGAATATTTAAATGAATCATCAGAACCCGTCCCTTTTAGATATAAATGTACTGATAATTCGATTCAAATCATAACAGAAACTGTTGAAAGTCAGTGCTATAAACCTTTTAATTGTGGTAATTGTTTAGAATTTGGAGCGGATACTTATGCTTTATATGTGAATCCCGCTAATACTGGCGACCGCTCACAAGAATATTTTAATTCATTTTATCATATTGGAGTTAAAAGACCGGAATTATGGTTGCATGGAAGAACGATACCACAGAACCCCGGAGGAAACGCTTATGAAGGGATGACCTTAACTCAAGATGTAGATATATCTGGAGCGGTACATAATTTTTATACTGATATGGAATATACTGAAGAAAACTTAACTTATTGGAGAGACCAATTTGAATTACAACAAAATTATCCCGAATTTTGGAATAATTTAGATGAAACAGTTTATGGAGCGCCTCAATTCACCGTCCCACCTATGCAATATAATACAGCGTTTCTACATATGAATTATTGGGGAAGTGACCCGGCACATCAGACACCAGTCGCGGGGACGACCACACAGACGACCTTTGGAGATGAAGGGATGGCGAATGTTGGTGTCCCCGCCCTTATGGTAAATAAATCAACTATGCCATTATTTATTCATTATGATAGAACTGAAAAAGATAATTATTATGAACCACCAAGTCCAGAAGGAAAATACTGTTTTGGATTCGCGCGTGGTTATTTAGACGGCGGTGTCTGGAAAGTTTATTTCACACAATATTCATCAACCAACGAACACGGCGTAACAGATGGCGGAGTACCAACTCAATTCTTTTCAGAACTTAACGCCCTTGGAAATAATTTTTCTTCAATAAGAACTGGACGAAAACTTGGATATGATTTTAACTCCACCGCTTTTGGAGGGGCGTGCATAATACCTTATGCCGGTCATACTTGGACTTCATTTCTTGAACCCGGCAATGCGAAAAGATATGATATAGCGGTTAAGAATATATTAGGCGCTGGAACAACTGAAATAGCGTCCGCTTTAACTCAATCATATATAGGGGCGTTAAATCCAAAATGTCTATATAATGAAATAACGAATCGATTTGAGTTTAGTGAGTTTCACACCCAGCAGAATGTGGGTAATGTATATGACGCGGGAGATAGTCTAGGAAGCGTCCAAACACCAACTCCCGCGCCAGTACTTCAAAATCCATCTGAAAGCGATGTCTGTTATAAAATAAATCCATATGTTAATCCATGGGGATTTAGTCCAAACTTTTTACCTTATATTAAACAATTTGACGCGGATTGGTCTGTACCATTAGCGGGCGCGAATCCAATAACAAGAATATTTAATGTCCCTAATGAAAATATAGATCCATATGCCATCTTTGACGCGCAATGTGGATTTTATTTAGATGATATGGGGGTCTATGAAAGAGAATGGAATAAGACATTATGGGGGATTATGGGATTCTCATATAATCAATTAAACGCGCCATTAACTGCTGAAAATACATTATCAACCAGAGTTGGATTTCAGAATAAAAAATTATTAAATAAACCAACAACTAACGCGTTACTTAACACAACTGATACTAAAACATGGGTTGTGAATGAATTTGGTGTCCCTCAATATACGAATCAATTGCCGTGTCCGTTATTAGTTAAGTCATATAATGTCCCGGCGCTGACTGTTAAAGGTGAATTTACTAATTATCCAGCAATAACTCAAGAATGCGCTTCATTAACTATAACCGCTGAAAATCTTTCAAAACAGATGTTAAATCCATTCTATACAATAAGAAGCGATATTATTAGTGATAATAAATATCTAGGAGGAGGCGACAGCGGAATACCCATGCCGGTTGTTGGAATTGTAGATAGATATGGCGCTGAAGGTGATTTCTATTTTGGAAATCCAAGTGATCTTAATTTCACAATAACTAAACAGACTATGTTAAGTGATATTACAACATCGATTCACGATCCAGATGGAACTTTCGCCGTGATAGATGAGAATAGTGGAGTTATATATAAAGTGCAACGCGAGAAACCCGCTCCTCCGAATGTAATTCAAGAATTGATTGAGGAAGATAAATCTAAAAAAAAATAATATATATTAAGAATATAAATGGCAACTTATAAAGATTATAACCCTTCAAGATTTAATGATTTTATGACTCCAGAATATGTGTGGGACTGGATAATTGATTATATACCAAAAGATAAACTTATTTGGGAAGCGTTTTATGGAGATGGAGAAAGTGGTAAATATTTATCAAATAAAGGATTTAATATTATTCATAATCAAGATGATTTTTTTAAAAATAATAAAGGTGATATAGTTGTTTCAAATCCACCCTTTGAAAAGAAAAAAGAAATTATTAATAGATTAGTTGAATTAGATAAACCATTTATTTTAATTGTACCTATATCAACTCTCGCGTATCAATATACAAGAATATTAAAAGATGATATTCAGATAATGATACCGCCAAAAAGAATCCGATTTAAAAGATATGATAAAGAAACTAATTCTATTTTTAAAGATTGGGAAAAACATAATAGCGCTTTTGATTGTGTATTTTTATGTTATAAAATGAAATTAGAAAAAGATATAATTTGGTTAAATAATTAATCTATTTAAGTTAGTTTTTTCAAAAATAAAATGTTTATTATATTATAAATAATGAGTATTTTATTGCATGGAGATTGTTTAGAAGAAATGAAGGGAATAGATGATGAAAGTGTTGATTTAATTTTCTGTGATTTACCATACGGGCAGACGAGTTGTAAATGGGATTGTAAAATTAATTTAGAATCATTTTGGAATGAAGTAATGAGAATTAAAAAATTAAATACACCAATTTTTATGACGACCACCACAAAATTTGGAGTTGACTTAATTACCTCAGCACCTAAAAAATGTCCGTTTCGTTATGATATTGTCTGGGCGAAATCATCTCCCGCTGGTTTTTTAAGTGCGAGAAAGATGCCTATGAGAAAGCATGAAATGATTTATGTATTTTATGAGAAGTTACCTTTTTATGATTTATCAAGTCATTCGCATAAGTTTATGAAAGATAATCGGAAGAAGATAGACACAGATAATATTTACGCCACTAAGATCCATCCAGATGGGAAATGTAGAAAATATGACCCTCCACTCCCAACTTCGATTCTTAAAGAAGAGAAATATATTAGTGATAAAGATATTGAATATAAAACTTGTTATGGTGATGTTAATATCCCTAAACATCCGGGAACTGGTGCAAGATGGGAACCGCCTTTACCAACATCCATAGTTAAAGAACCGGCATCGATACTAAATGATCCGGACTGTTATGATTTTACTAATAGAATCGAAAATGGAAAATTACAAAATATGGATAAAGAAATATATAAGGGGAGAAATGGAAAGAGCGTATATAACCCTCCACTCCCGACATCAGTTATTAAAGAACCAGAACCAGAACCAGAACCAGAACCAGAA
>VMHT01199349.1_pt1 | contig 23714 bp, 17 predicted proteins | sample 4693611 | NCBI WGS metagenome assembly VMHT01 (sample SAMN12280063, study PRJNA550983) | marine metagenome | isolation source: seawater sampled from same location over 5 years 0.02-0.2 micron viral filtrate | place: USA: collected off the coast of southern California halfway between the port... ...
AAAGAATTTGAGCCTGGAACGTTTAAGTATCTAAATAATGGGGAAAGTATTACTGTCCCTGACATCGATTCGCCGGACCAGCAGTTCGACATGTTTGTAAAAAACAAGGTGCGACGTTTTGCGTCAGGCTTTGGCTGTTCGTATGAGACGCTGTCTCGCGACTTTAGCGACACAAACTACAGCAGCTCAAGGCTTAGCTTGCTTGAGGATCGTGAGCATTGGCGTGTTGTACAGAAGTATCTGATCGATAATTTTCACATGCGGGTCTATCGCGAGTGGCTGAACTTAGCTGCGTTGAGCGGTGAGTTGAATTTGCCTGATTTTGAGACAAGAAGCGATCGATATGACAATCCAAGGTGGATGCCGCGTGGCTGGAGCTGGGTTGATCCATTGAAAGAGGTAAAGGCCTACCGCGAGGCGGAACAAGCTGGGTACATGACGAAGGCGCAGATTATTGCGTATTCAGGCGGTGACTATGACGACAACGTGTCTGAGCTTGCGCGTGAACAGCAGCTTGCAGCTGATGCTGGCATCAAGCTAGATAAGGACTTAGATCTGACGGATGAGGATATGCAGCTGTCCTTGCTTGAATCAGAGGAGCCAACACCCACTCGCCGTAAGCGGAGTAAGAAGTAATGGCAAACGTAAACGGAGTCGAAATTGATCTGATGCCTAATGAAGGCATGAGAAAAGAGGCTCAGCGTTACCGGGACTGGAAAGCTGATGGTGAGGGTGGCGGCACAGATGTCGCACGGACTCGTGCCAGCCAGATTCTGAGTGGCAATGAGCTGTCAGCAGACACGGTGATTACGATGTCGGCGTGGTTTGCCCGGCATGAGGTAGATAAGCAGGGCAAGGGGTTTAGCCCTGGAGAGGAGGGTTATCCAAGTAATGGTCGCGTGGCTTGGGCTGCATGGGGCGGAGATCCGGGCAAGTCTTGGTCTGATGCTCGGGCAAAACGAATTAAAGCTGCAGAGGATCGTTCCATGTCAATCGACCATAATGACGAAGAAGTATTGAGTTCAGACATGGAGCCTGAAGTTCAACGTGCTGCGCCTGATGCGCTGAAAGTTGGAGATTATGTCTCTTGGAACAGCTCTGGAGGCAGAGCTAGGGGGCTGATCGAGAAGGTTGTTCGTGATGGCACGATCGACGTACCTGATTCGTCATTTACCATCAATGGCACGCCTGATGACCCTGCAGCACTGATCTGCGTTTATCGCGATGGTGAAAAGACTGACACCCGTGTTGGGCATCGGTTTAGCACGTTGACCAAGATCGAGCCGATCCGTTCGCTTGTTGGCGAGCGCATGAAGAGGACTGAGGCGACTGAGATCAGGACGATCGATGACCGCACCTTTGAGTTTCCGTTCAGCTCTGAGTATCCGGTGAGTCGGTATTTCGGTACAGAGGTGCTGAGTCACGATGATGACGCTCCTAACTTCATGCGTCTCAACGATGGTGCGCCTTTCTTGTTCAACCACAATCCAGACAAGGTGCTGGGGGTTGTCGAGCGTGCATGGCACGACAAGAAGAAGAAGCGTGGCTACGCAAAAATCCGCTTTTCGCGGTCTGAATTCGCTAAGCAGTACTTAGATGACGTTAAAGATGGCATTTTGCGCGGTATCTCGTTTGGTTATTCAATCGACGAAGTAGAGGAAAGAGGTGAAGGAGTGGTTGCCACTAAGTGGAGCCCGCATGAATTGTCATTAGTGTCCATTCCTGCTGACCCTACAATTGGGATTGGACGATCACTTTTATCAAAGGAGCCATCGATGCCTGAAGCCTCACAAGCTGAAGACACTACTATTGATAACGAAGCTCCTGTTGAAAAGCAGGAAGTTCGTTCAGCGGTTCTGACCGCATCTACAAACGCTCCTCTGATGGAAGATCAAACTCCAAACCTGGAGGTGATTCGGTCGGAAGCCAGCGCCGATGGCGCAAAGGCTGAAAGGGACCGCATCGCCAAAATCACTGCATACGGTGACAAGTACCGTATGCCAGACCTGGCACAAGAACTTGTTCGGGGTGAAAAAAGCCTTGACGAGGCTCGTGCTGCTTTCCTAGAAAAAATCAGCTCTAACCAAGTGGAACAACCTATTCGCTCCACCGATGTCACCGCCAACGATGTCGGCCTGTCCCAGAAAGAAGTCAAGCGCTTCAGCTTCGTGCGTGCGCTGAACTATCTGGCAAGTCCTGGCGATGCGACTGCACGTCGTGGAGCTGAATTTGAGATTGAGGTTGGCCTCGAAGCTGCTAAGCAGTATGAGCGCTCCTCAAACGGCATTGTTGTTCCCAACGAAGTTCTTCGCCGTGACTTGACCGTTGGCGTTGCTGCTGATGGCGGCAACCTTGTTGACGATGTGCTGCTGGCTGGAAGCTTCATCGAGATTCTGCGTAACAAGCTGGCGCTTGCTAACGCAGGGATGACAACGCTGACTGGCATCAACGGAAACATCTCAATTCCTCGCCAAAATTCGGCGGCCACGGCTTATTGGGTTGGCGAAAATTCTTCACCGACCGAAAGCCAGCAGGCTGTTGATCAGGTGAACCTTTCACCAAAAACTTGCGGTGCATTTGTTGACTACAGCCGTCGTCTTCTGCTGCAGTCGAGCATCGATGTTGAGTCGATGGTTCGTAATGACATCGCAGCCCAGATTGCCCTTGAGCTTGATCGCGTCGGCATCAATGGCTCTGGTTCTTCTAACCAGCCACAAGGCATCATCAACACCAGCGGAATCGGCAGCCAGTCTTTGACTGGATTCGGAACCTTTGCTGAGTACATCGGCATGGAAACTGATGTTGCTGTTGCCAACGCTGATGCTGGCAACCTGCGTTACATCATTAACGCTTCTGCTCGTGGCGCTCTGAAGAGCACTGAGAAGGCTTCTAACACCGCTCAGTTTGTCTACGAGAATGACGAGATCAACGGTTATCCCGTGACGGTCTCGAATCAGTTGGGCAACAACGACGCCCTGTTTGGCGACTTCTCCATGTTGATCATGGCGATGTGGTCCGGCCTGGATCTGACTGTTGATCCTTACGCTGGTGCAACCGCTGGCACCGTTCGCATCATCGCCCTGCAGGACGTTGATTTTGCGGTCAAGCAGCCTGGCGCGTTCTGCTTCGCAACCTGATGAAGGTTGAGATCCTAAGGGCAGTGATGATTTCCGGTGAGCCTGCGAAAGCAGGCTCCATTTTGGAGATCGATGACAGTGATGCAATGACCCTGATTGGTCTTCGCAAAGCTGTTAAGTACAAAGAGGAAGAGGCCCCCTCTTGTCCCCCTAAAAAACCAACTACTAAGAGGACCAAGCCATGAGCGTTGGAAACACCAGACGGACATTAACTGTCTTGTCTTTTGCTCCAAATGATGTTGTCACTGCAACTGGCAACAAGACAGGCGTTGACCTTCTTGATTATGAGGGTGACATCACCTTGATCTTGGATGCTGAGGCTGGTGGTTCTGGCATCACCTACGCAGTCAAGGTCCAAGATTCTGCTGACAACAGCACTTTTGCGGATGTGACTGACGCTGCCTTTACTACTACGACGGCTAACACCGCGTTAGTAGAGACTCTTATCGTCAACAGCGATGAGATTAAGCGCTATGCGCGTGTTGTTATCACGGTTGCTGGTGGCAGTGGTGCGGGCGCAGTTAGCGTCACTGGTTTAGGACGCAAGAAGTACAACTGATCACTGATCTGTGCCCCCGGACATCCGGGGGCTTTTTACTATGGCAATTTCTTTTGAAGAAGACCTTGATGCTTTTTTCGACACGCCTGGCTTTACGGTGTCTGTGGCTTCTAGCGCCGCCAGCGGAGTTGGATACTTGGATTCTCCAAGTGAGATTATTGCAGACGGAGTAATATTGACTACTGATTATAGCGTGGTTGTCAAAACTTCAACTTTCTCCACAATAAAGAATGGAGATGCAATGAATGTTGATGGTATTGATTACACGGTAAGGGAGCCAATGCTGCTCGACGACGGTAAGCTGATGCGCATAATGCTAATGAAGGACTAAGTGGACAAGCGTTCTTTCGACAACTGGCATCGTTTGAAAGAAAGTTTGGAGAGAGAGGGCAAGACAGACTCGTTCTACTACAAGCGTGCGTGTTACATCGTCCAGAATGGTCGTGATCCTGGATTGAAGATGCCAAGGCCATGACGACAAAAAGGGAAAACATCCTGGCTGCGATCAAGACAGCACTTGCCAATACCACTGGTGTCGGCACTCGGATTTATCGCAGCCGCGTTGAGCCATTGGCTAGAGCCGAGTCGCCAGCGATTGTGGTTGAGCCACTGTCTGACACGCCAGTTCAGGCCACGAGTTTGCCAACGCTGGACTGGACCTTGCGCGTAAGAATCAGCGTCATCGAGAGGGCTACGGTGCCTGATCAGGCTGCTGATGACACAATTGAAAGCCTGCATTCCAAGATGATGGCTGACTTGACCTTGGGTGGCTATGCGATTGATGTGCAGCCGGCTCAGACAAGTTTTCAGCTGCTTGAGGCCGATCAGCCTGCTGGCGTGATTTTCTGCGAGTATGAAATCAAGTACCGAACTGAGGTCAATGATCTGACGCAGTAACCTGAACCTAAGCAGTCTCTGGAATTAACATGGCAGATGAACACCGTGGTGAAGGCGGGAGCTACCTGCTGGACCCGGAAACGGGCGAGCGTACTTTAATCAAGCGCACGCTTCCACCAACACCATCACAGGAAACAACCGATGGCCCTGCTACTGCGGAAACGCCTGATCCTGCTGGAGACGGAGTCGACTTACGGGACTGATCCAACTCCAACTGGAGTAGACGCTGTCCTCGTAAGGGACCTAAATATCACGCCTCAGCAGAGTGATGCAGTCAGTCGTGATCTGATCCGTCCATACCTTGGCGCGTCTGAGCAACTGCTAGCAAACACTCGTGTTGAATGCACGTTTAGCGTTGAGCTGGCTGGTTCTGGTGCGGCTGGCACAGCGCCTAGATATGGCAAGGCCCTTAAGGCCTGTGGTCTTAGTGAAACTGTTGTTAGCAGCACTTCAGTCACTTATGCGCCAGTCAGCTCTTCTTTTGATAGCGTCACCATTCACTACAACATCGATGGTGTGCGTCACAAGGTGACTGGCGCTCGTGGGACATTTACTCTGAATGCCTCCGTTTCAGAGATTCCAACGATCGACTTCACGTTTACTGGAATCTATAACGCACCTGATGACTCTGCTTTGCCGTCAATCACTTACGGTGATCAGGCTAATCCGTTGATCTTCAAAAACGGCAATAGCACTAGCTTTCAGCTACTGTCTTATGCCGGTGCCTTGTCTAGCGTTAGCGTCGACATGGGCAATGAGATCATTTATCGGGAGTTGATCGGCGGCACTAAGGAAAGCCTGTTGACCGACCGTAGCGTCAATGGGTCTGTGACTTTAGAAGCTGTGCTGATGGCAACAAAAGACTATTTCGCTGCAGCCTTGGTTGACACAAGCCTTGGGAACCTTCAGTTCACGCATGGCACTGCCGCTGGAAACATCGTGCAGTTCACATCTACTCGTGTAGATATTGGTGATGTCTCCTATGAGGATCAAGATGGCATTGCGATGTTGGCGATTCCTTACACCTGTGTGCCAAGCACTAGTGGTAATGATGAGATGTCATTGATTTACACCTGATTGACGGCACGAGGGAGCCTTTGCAGGCTCCCTTTTTTTGTGTAAGCTGAACCAGCTTATGCATTTATTTCGTGGCTTTTGTTCGTAAAAAGGTTTCTACCGTTAAATGGCCTGTAAAAGTTGAAGAGCCAGCAGACGGCGGCACCTTTGACACCTCAACGTTTACTGCAGTGTTCAAGCGCTTGCCTCGCTCAAAATTTGAGAAGCTAGCTGATCGCGGTGAACTGGACCTTCTTCAGGCAATCATGGTGGGCTGGGAGGAAATCCAGGATGAAACTGGTAAGGCCGTGACTTTTACGCAAGCAGCACTGAAAGAGTTTGCTGATGACCCTTACTGGATTCGCGGTGTTTTGAATGCTTATACAGAAACTTACAAAGGGGGTGAGCTGGGAAACTAGAGGCTGTCGCCGAGTACTGGGCGACAGGGGGTACAAAAATTGAAGATAGTAGTGACCTTGATGCGGCTGCGTTTGGCTTGAAGCCGCATGTTAAGAAACAAGTCGAAGAAGAGCACTGTGAGGTGTGGGAAGAGAATTGGGAGGCATTGATGATGTTCCTGCGGGTGCAAACGCAATGGCAAGTATCAATGGCTGGGTATATCGGATTGAAATACGAGGTACTGCTAGGTTCCGGTGGCTTGTTTGACCTTTACAATGTGGAAGATCGTCGCGACATGCTCGAACGCCTTCAAGTCTTGGAGGCGGCGGCTCTGACCCACCTGCGGAAGTCCTCTAATGGCAAAGCTTGAGCCGATTGTCATAAACCTTGAGCTTAAAGATGCGCAAGGCACTCAGAGCTTAGTCAATAAACTAAAGTCGTCTTTTACTGGCCTCGCAAAAGAGCTTTCAGGTGATACATCTAGTGCGATAAAAGCGATTAAGGCTGAGCTGGACAAGGCAGGGAAACAAACCAGGACTAGCACAAGCGCAATAAAAGCACAAATAACTGCTTTAAAAGGGTTGCAAGGAGAGGCGCAGATTGGAGGAAAGGTTTATAAAGAGTTAGCAACGGAAATATCAGGGCTTGAGAGAAAGCTGAAGCTATTTGTTGAAACTTCTTCTGCGTCTAACGAGGCTAGAAAGCGTGAGATTAGGACTCGCATAAATAACTTGCGAAAGATTAAGCAAGAGAAGGAAGCAATTGAAGCAAAAAATCAAGCCGTAAGAGATGAAATCGCTATACAAAAATCAATAGCAAGGCAGCAAAGAAAACGGCCGACGGTTCCAACGGGAGCTTCGTCATCAATAACGGAAATTAGCGGCCTTTACCAGGGCATTCGTGAAATTAGCATGTCGCGTTTTAATAAAGATATTGACATGATGGGTAATAGCTACCAGCAGGTGGCTCAAGACATTCGTGCTGCTACACGAGCTTCTAATAACAGCATAAATAGCCTGCAAGCACAGGCTGCTAGCTGGAAGCGTATAAGAAATAATCTTGATCCAGCAAGCGCTGCATATCGCGAGGCGACTAGAGAGATTGACGCAGTTAACCGCAAGCTTGATAAAGCGCAAGGCAGGCCGCGCGGTGGCTATGGGCAAGGTGCCAGAGCCACGCAGATAGCTGGTGCTGTTATTTCAGGCGGTATTTTTGGCGGCCCTGAGGGCGCGTTAGGTGGTCTTGGCGGTGCAGCATTAGGTGGTGTTAGTGGTGCATTTGCTGGTGCAGCGATTGGTGCGCAGGTTGGTGGATTCCGCCAAGCGCTTGGGGGCACGGCTGAGTATGCAAGTCAAATTGAAAAATTAAAAATTGCGCTGCGTGGCGTAACAAAAGACCAAGAAGATTTTACTTCTGCTATTGAAACCGCAACTAACGCAACACGTACTTTAAATATTCCTCAGGAGCAAGCAATTAGAGGTATTACAAGGTTAACTGCTGCAGTTGTTGGCTCTAATGGTCCTGTTGCAGATGCAGAGATTACTTTCCGCAATGTTGCTGCAGCAGTTAAAGCGACTGGAGGCAACGCGCAAGATATTCAAGGTGCAATAACGGCCATGGTGCAGACGTTCTCGAAGGGAAAAGTTAGTGCAGAAGAAATTTCTAATCAGCTCGCGGAACGGCTTCCAGGTGCCGTAACAACGTTTGCTAGAGCAAACAATATGACGACAGTTGAGCTGCAGAAAGCATTTAAAGCAGGCACTGTTGGCTTGAACGAGTTGATGGAATTTGTCCGTGAGCTTGGACGCATGTACGGCGGCACCGCAAGCGATATAGCAAATTCAACAGCTGATGCAGGCGCTCGCTTGACGGTAGCAATTGATGAAATGAGACTTCAAGTTGGCGAGGCATTGCTTGAAACAGGTTCTAACTTTCAAGATGCATTTAGTGAGTTTATTAGTGATATTACTCCTGCTGTTGTTGACGCAACTAAAAAGCTTGTTGATGTCTTGACAGTCCTTGGAAAAAATATTGACAAGATTCTCGCTGTGCTTGCTGGCGCAGTTAGTGGCGGAGCAATTGCAGGGGTTGTCACTGGAATACTTGCATTGAAAAAAGCAATTATTAATGCCGGCGGAGCAGTTAAATTACTTACTTTAGCAATGTCAAGCAATCCTTTGTTCTTAGGGATAGCTGCTGGAGCGCTGGTTGTAGGCGGCATATATGCAATCACGGAAGCGTTAAAAGATCAAACAAATGAAGTCGATCGGTTGAATGAAAAGCTGCTTACTAATGCACGCCTGCCAGCTGCTGGTTCTAAGCAGGCTGTAGCGGAGTATCGCGCTGCGCGTGATCGCCGTCAGACGTTGATGAATGAACGTAGGCAGCTTATGAAAAAGATCCCAGAGGCTGGAGTAGCTGGCGCTCCTGGAGAAGGTAGAAGTGCTGCAAAAGCAAGAGAAGACATTCAAAATGACATAAACGAAGTTGCAAGACTTGGTCGTGAAATTGATCGTCTAACAAAAAGAATGGAGACGCGAAAGCCTCTCGTCGCAACACAAACAGAAAAAGATCGCTTGGCTGGAAAACATGACTATGGGCTTACTAAGCCAGAGGGGGGAGGCGCCGACAAGACCTTTGCTAGTGCTCTTAAGCAAGCTCAAGGGCTTGAGCTGCGCACAGCAAAAACTTTAGAGCTTGCAAGGGCTCAAGGCGAAATTGGTAGAGTGTTGGCGCAGCAAGCAAATGCGCGTAAAACATTAGAAGCACAAATTGGAGCTATTCTTAAAAAGAATAGTGATCAAAAGGTCATAGACGCGACTACTGCGGCAGAATCAAACCTAAAAGAAGCACAGCGCTTGCAGCTTAATCAACAGATAGAGGCGATTATTGAACGATCACAAGAGCCGTTGCAGTCAGTCATTGACGGCATAAATCAAAAGTTGAAAAGCGAACGTGAATATGCTGCGTTAATAAAGACTGGAGTGAACCCTGAGATAGCACAGCAAGTTGTGCAGATCAACAGAGTTTATGATGCCTCACTAAAAAATCTAGAGCTAAAGATTCAAGAGCTTGAACTCTTGAAGTCTGAAGGTCTTTTAAGAGGAGAAGCGGTTAAACTGCTAGACAGATTAATTCAACAGCGCAAAGAACTAAGAGGCAAAAAAGAAGAAGCCACGACGCTGGCTTTGGGGATGCCAGCCAAGGAAAACACTAAGCTCAAGGACTTTATTAAGCAGTCAAAAGATCAGCTGAAAGATCTGCAACAAGTCGCTGTAAACGTTTCACAGGGCATTGGCAATGCTGTCGGTAATTCATTAGCAAGCGGTATTGAGGGCCTTGTAGCTGGCACTGCTAAGGCAAAAGAAGTATTTGCAAATTTCTTGAAAGATGTTGGCAGGGTCTTGATTCAAGAAGGCGCCAAGATGATCGCCACCTATATCGCGATTGGTGTTGCGAAGGCATTTGCTGGCCTTCTTGGTGGTGGTGGTGGCAGTAAACCTGATATTCACGGAGCGAATGTAACTGAGGTGCTTAGTGCTGGCGATTTATACAGCCCAAGCAGTAGTGTGTTTGCAAGCCCAATGGCAAACGGTGGCCCAGCTCAAGCTGGTCGTCCTTATGTGGTTGGCGAGCGCGGTCCTGAGTTGTTTGTGCCGGGTGCAACCGGCCGGATTGACACCAATCGCGACTTGTCTCAGATGATGGGTCGTTCACCTGTTGCTTCTTCTAGCCCGTCAATGAATTTTACGTTTGAAACAACTACCATTGGTGAAACTGAGTTTGTAAGCCGTGAGCAGCTTGAGGATGCCATGTCGATGACACGGCGACAGGCTGCTGCTGATGGTGCAAAGCGAGGAATGGGCATGACACTAGATAAGATACAAAATAGTCCACGTACTCGTTCTCGTATTGGTATCCGCTGATGTCTGAACAGTTTCCAAATATTGTGCCATCGTCAAGAAAATTTACGATGGGCGACTATCCAAGCGTGACTTATCGGTCTCTGTCTGGAACTATCTTTAAACGCAGTTTTGGCAATAAGCAGACTGGATACAGCCTTGATCTTGTGTTTAAAAATATAGGGGACGATTCTCAGCTTAAAAATGATTCTGGTACGCTGCAAACTTTAATGAGGCACTACAATGCCGTTGATGGCACTCTTGAGTCTTTTAGCTTGCCCAGAAAAGTTTTTTCAGGAATGATGAAGCTTGACCCTTCAATCGATAGCAGCACGATTGCAAGCAACAAAGACAATTTAATAAAAGAAATTATTCCTCGCTCTGGCACTGACATTCGGTGGAGGTACGCTGCACCGCCGCAGGTAACAAGCGTTAAATTTGGCATTAGCACTGTCACAATTAAGCTGACAGGGGAGTTGCAGGCATGAGCGTCAATGAGTTGCGCGTTTGTCAGTTCTTTGATCTAACTGTTCAAACGCGTGTTGAGCCCTACAGATTTCAGAACTACTTTGTAGGCACTACAAATTCCGACCTTGGCGTGACTTATAAGTTTGCGCCTTTTCAAGTGCAAGGCAGTGTTTCCAGCTTAGGTGGTGATAACGATCAAATACAGGTTTTATTCCCTGCAATCGAATATGCTTTGAAACTTGTAGCGCAAGGCGATGGCAACAGAAAGAGCACACTCAACCTGAAGACGAGGTTTGTGACGCCTGAAGGAAGGCTTTCTTCTGGAGGCCCAGAAGAGAATTATATCGGTCTTGGTGCCACTTTCAATGCAGACACGATTGAACTTCGCTTCAGCTCATCGCTAGACGCTGCATTTTCAGGATTCCCGTCAAGGCAGTTGACTGAAGACAATGTTGGCGTGCTGCCACTTGACTCGTTTATCTCGCTCCGATGAACGATCTGATCGGGTTGAAGTATTGCTGGGGTGCTCGTCCATTAGACGGCAGTGGAAAGACTGACTGCTTTCAGTTGGTTTGCGAAATACGAAGCAGGTTGGGGCTGTCTGATTACACAGAAAGCTTTGCGTGGGCCTACTGGCTTTACAGCCCTGAGACATTGAAGCCAACCCATGTAGCTCGATGGTTACTGAAGAGTGGAAAACGAATTAAGATGCCAACAGATGGTGCTGTGGCTTTGATTGCGCGTTCCAAAAGGCCGGCACTTGGTAGTGTGGTTGATGACCGTTTGATTTTCATTGCACCTGGCGAGTCTGTTGTCAGCTTGCCGCTTGGTCGAGTCAAGGCGTATTACTTCTGGGTTGATTGATGGATCGCAAGCTTCTTCCTTATGAATATCAACTGATCGAGGCGCTTGGCGTCACGAAGGAAGAGTATCTGCGGTTTATTGCGATCCAGCGCACATATGCGGATAGCAAGGTTGGCACGATTTTTGATATACGTTGCGACCCTGCCACCCAAGCAGGAGTTGCACTTGCCCTAACAATTATTGGCACGCTGTTCCAAGTAGGCGCTGCGTTACTGGCGCCAAAGCCGCAGCTACCGGATCAAGATGGCCAACAGCGTCAGCCAAGGAACAAGCGTTTAGCGCCACGGTTTGGCTTCAACTCTTCACTTGAGCTTGCAAGCTATGGCGATCCGGTCAGCCTTGTCTATACCAACACTTCTATGAATGGAGCTGGCGGTGTTCGCGTCAATGGGTCTTTGGTTTGGTCTGCGGTTGAAACGCTTGGCGGCAACCATTTTGCACAACTACTTGTAGTTCTTGGCGCCGGCAACATTCGTCAGATCGATGCTGATAGGACTGCATTGGGTCAACTGCCTTTGAGCAGTTATCAAAAAGCTCGCAGATTTTTGTTTTTTAACAACACTTCCTCTGGCCTTTTAACTTATGGAGATAGCACTGAGGGTTTTAACAATATTAAAGAATCGCATCCTGTCTTGCAGAACAGGTCGGTTGGCACAGAAAAAGCTATCAATCTAATCAACAGCCAAGGCAATATGATTAATGGATATAGTCAAACATTTTCCCCGTCATCGTTTTCCAGGTTCGGAGCGTATGATCCAATTCCCATTAATGTTCAGGTCATTTCAAGAAACAGTAAAGGCATAGAAAAAGCTGCAAACGGGACAGACGATAAGATATTGATTGGCAATTCAGACACTGGAGGGTATGGAAACATAGCTGCTGCTGACAATACTTTTAATCTTAAAATTCCTAATATCTCTTTGCAAGAAACTGAGCCTCACGAGGTTCTAGCGGATGAAATAAAGCAAACGGCTGCGGACTCTTTGGATATGTCTGCCTCTTACATGCTTGGTACGGCTAAATACAGGTTGAAAAGTGTCAATGGCAATCCACTTGATATTTCAGAATCAGGAGTTACTGCAACATTTGAGTGCATCGAGTCCGGCAAAAGACCAACAACTGAATACTCGTTAACAAAGCCTTACTCTTTTGCAGAGTTTACTGATTCAGTTAGAGATAACATTAATGATGTTATAGAAGATTTGTCTGATGAAAATTCAGGCAAGAACAGTATCAGCAAGAGTATAAAGCTTTCACTTAGCAAAACACTTGCCAACGCGCTTCAAGATCAGTTTGGCAGTGACGCTATCAAAACAGTTGATTTTGGAGACGAGGCAATTGAGCTTGATTGGACTCAAAGAATAATTAATCACAAGGATACAGAGCTTCTTGTTTCTTTAAATGAAATACAAAGAGCCGGAACGCTAACCGCCGACAATTTAAAGACAGCCTTCGATGCCGACAAGAGTGCATCTGGCTTCAACGCGCTAAAAATTTACACTAATGTCAACAAGACTAAAAATAACTTTTTAGATAAAAATGGTGAGGTGTCTAAGCTGGTTCGCCAAGGCTCAATAGGTCATACCATTCGACAGGGAAGAAATGTACGAAAACTGGAAATGGAAACAAGTCTTACAAAGGATGCTATACATAAAATCAAAAGACGCATAAATAAAGCGATTGTACAGATTAACAATGGTGATTTTGACAACATCGTAGATGTCGCTCAAGGATCACCCGCAAAGGACATGACATGGGAACAGTATGTTACTGGAGATGTAGACGATGAAGAGAAAGTTCTTCGTCAAGGCAGGTATAAAGAAGGAACCAAAACATATCAAGATTTTTCTGATAAAATCCAAACATTAGAAGATAAGTTGGAGGACTTGATAACTGGCGCAAAGCCAGGCGAGGCTAAGGTTATTGAATTGAACAGCAGAAAAAATGATGGAGATAATGATAACGTTTTTAGTACAGGCAGGCGTGATAGGGGCAAGAATATTGTGCTCACAATGAGAGGCTCTAAAAAGTTAGGGCAGTTTTTAGAAAATGGAGGTCATATTAGCGATTGGAATTACGCTGGCGTTAATGCAAGAAGCAAAACAGAGACACAAAGAGAAACAGCAAAAGCTCTAAGAGATACAGCAGATGTTTCGCCTGCAGGCACAGAAAAACGCCTGTCTAACGTACAGCGCAAGATTACAAACCAAAAACGCAAGCAAGAAAATTTTCTAAAAAGAGGCTTAGCATATATCAGGGAGTGGCATATTGATCGCCTTGAAAACGGCCGCAAAGAAGGCGAAAAAAGAAACCCTAATCAACCTATGCTTTTTAGCGGGCCAGGCTCGGAAGCTGGAGTAAAAAAGCTCAACAGGAAGTATCCTTTCTCCCTTGCAGAAGCAGATATCTTTTTGGATCATATGAGAGAAAACTCAACAGAAGACCTAGATGGAGGCTTGGTCATTGATAATGCCTTAGATGCGCTTGAGGCGGAAAAAAGAGAAACTGTTGAACAGCTTAATTATTTGATTAGCAATTGGGAGCGACTTGCTAAAGACATTGACCCAAAAACATCAGACAACAACTTCTTTACAAAATGCTTGTCGAAGATTGAGGTTGGATTGTACAGCACTGTATCTAGCTGCGATTTTGTTGGGTTCAGCTTGAAGACAGCAGTTTTCAGAAAAATTTCAGGTCGCCAAGGAAAATATGGCAGCGACAAAGTAAAAGAAGTCAAGGGCTCTGAGATTAAAAAGCCTCATACTGATTCAGATAATGGCATTAAACATCGGATTGCTTTTTTCAAGGTTGGCTGTCGCCCTGTCTCAACAGTCTCTGATGTTGCATTTGAATATGCTCCAGTGATCTTTGCGATAAGAAGAGCCACTTCTGCCGCCCAATACGCGCATTTAACATTTAAGGCCAATAGCACGGCTAAGTACGAATTTAAGTTTGAGCCAGTTGTTGACTTTGCCGCAGAAATAGCTGACAGTGGTCAAACACACATTGGTTACATAGAAAATGAGATGGAGGGCACTCCCTCTAAGCCTTTGACCACTCCGGCAACGGTAAGCGCAGGTTTCTTTTTCTGGCACGGCAGGGAGTACAGGACAACTCCCAACGGGCTTGCTAAGGGCCTTAGGGAGACCAGGCCGCTACTGACTAATGAATGGGACATGTTCTCCGCAAGAGGAGACACAAGGATTGATTTCAGCTTTGAAAATGGTCCTGAATTTGAAATTGTAAGCGTAACTGAGCAGCAGAAGGAAGCCAATAACAAAAAATTCAATGATCTTTATGGGGATTTAAGTATGATGGGAGTTCATCTTTATGCAGGCAGAAACGTTCAAGACATAAGATCAGTCAGCGCTTTTGTTACGAAAGGCAAGAACTGTCACCAAATCAATGATAACGGGACTATAACTGTAAATCAAAATAGCTCTTCATATGCACCTGACATTTTTCTAGATACCATCCTTGATCAAAAAAATGGTGTAGCTAGATATTTGCCTACAAGTCCAGCTGATGCCGAAAGTTTATTGAATGCCAAGCAGTTTTGTAAAAACAACGGCCTTGATGGCGGTACTACATTATTTATGGATGGAGTTATTGCTGAAGCAAGTTCATGGAGAGAATTTTGGATTGAAAATGCTCCATTCAGCCTGCTGGAACTCGCTCGTAAAAATGGAAAAGACACTTTGGTCCCCGCTCTGCCTGTCAATAAAGATGGAAGGGCTGCAAATAGAGATGGTACTCCTGTTGAGCTAAAAATTAACGCCTTATTTACCCCAGCTAATATATTAGAAGGATCTTACAAGGAAGAGTTCCTTGATTATGGAGTTGGCACTCAGGATTTAGCTGTAACTGTTTTGTACCGCGAAACTGGTGAAAACTCTATCTTCAGCTCAACGCGGGCAGTTAATGTTAAGTTGAGCGACGCGCTTGATGAAGTAGATATTGTGAGACAAACCGTAGACGCTAGTCAATTTGTAACTCAGCGCAGTCAAGCTATTTTGATTGGCAAGTTGCTTTGTAATCAACGGCGTCATATCAGGAGAGGCATTGAGTTTCAAACCTTTCCTTCTGAAGCAGCAATTGAGCCTGGATCATTTATTTACGTCGACATTGGTCTAGAAGAGTGGGACAAATACACGACCGGCAGCGTCCTGGCTAATTCTGTGCTGAATTTCCCGTTGAATGTTGAGCCAAAAAATGACACCTACACCATTTTGTTGTACAAGTCTGAGACTGGCCAAACTGCTACGGAAAGCAAGGCTGTCACAACAAGCAATGGCGTTACCACTGCAGTTGGTCTTGACAGCAAGTATGAGGGCTATGTTTTCGTCATGGGCAAGGCAAAGCCAAGCAAGCGCGTGTTTCGCGTTACCGAAGTTGCTTTAGAAGAGGGTGGAGAGGTTAGCGTGAAAGCCATCGAATACCCCTGTAGCGAGGCCAATGGCGTGTTGACTGCGCTTATCGCGGACTTCCGTGACACACATTTTACGATAAGCTAGAATTTGAGCAACGTAGCTAGCTCCTTCAGACCATGTCAGGCACTTTTTATACGGGCAGGACAGGCAAGCTAAGGATTGCAAGCAGAATTATGGCAAAAATTCGGGACTGGTCTATCGAAACAACTGTTGAGTTAATTTCTACAAACACGATTGATAGCAGGTTCAATTCGTTCGTGCCAGGCGTGGCTGGTGCAACCGGAAGCGCGACTGTGATGTACTACAGGGACACTGCCAATACTGACAAGCAAGACTTCACGCATTTTATAAGCAACATTATGACAACAAGCGATAGCGGAGTGACCACCAGTGATCTTATTGACCTTGAGCTTAGAGTTGACAATACCCCCACTACCGGCAATACGGACATTATTAAATGCAAAGGCTACATAACATCTATGGGGATACAAGTGTCGACTGGTGAAGTTACTACTATACCTATTTCATTCACCGTAAGCGAGACTAGCGGCAAGCTATTTACAGAGGTCCCTAGCTAGGTCTAATGACTTTTTACCTCGGTAATTACGGCAACATACGTTTGCGCCGAGGCACTGATCCGGTCCTTGGGTCAATTTCTTCTGTAATTGAGATAGACGACGTAAGCACTGTCTTAAATCGTGTTGGTTTTGAAAGTGGCTATGAAAACCTGTTAACAGGTGACAGGGTTGACCTGACAACTGCAGACAGCAGGGGTTTGGCTTTTATACCTGCCAGTAACTGGTCTGTCAATCAAATACAAGATACATTTAGCTGCTTTATTCATGTCAATGAAGTTGGAGGCTTGAGGCTGTACCCAACCTTTGAGGATGCAATCAATAACACTCGATCTAATGAAATCGCCCTCCAGCTATTCACTGGGGCCGCTTTGAATATAAAGGCAACAATTAGGGACATTAAATTCAACTTGCTTGGCATGGTTTCGCAGTTTGAATTTAATGCAAGCAGGGATGCAATCGAGGTTACTACTTTGTCTGATAAATACAAAAAGCAGTATGACGCCGGACTTCTTAGCGGCAGCGGCAGGATCGAGTGCGCGTTTAACTACGCCTCGACAGGCATTGAAGAAGCTCCACTGCTTTTGCTGCAAATTATCCAGCGCCTTGATATTGGCAGTGCGTTTGACCTAGCGCTTTACCTGACCGACAAGGCTGTTGACCCTAGCCTGCAAAACTTGTTCTATCTATTGACTGCTGTACCGACTAACACTGGAATCTCACTGCGTTCTGGCGAAATCATCACTTGCACTATTGACTTCGTCACAACAGGAGAGACTCGCTTGATCTTTGGCGTTCCATCGGATTATCTGCTCAAACAAGACGATGACCGCATCAGGACTGAAGACACCGCAACTATCGACTTTCTTCTTAAGGAGGTTACCGATTAAACTGAGGCCACATGTCTGTGTCGCAGGAGCCGAGCCTTGGCTGATCAACGCATATCAGAGCTAAATGAGCTGAGCAAGGCTGGTGTTGCGGCTGTTGACGTACTGGCAATCGTCGACATCAGCGGCAATGAAACAAAAAAGGTCACTGTCACAAGCCTGATTGAAAGTGGCTTTGACATTACGTCTGGCTCTTACGTCATCGCTGATGGCATCATTGACTTATCAAAACTTAATCAAAGTAGTACCACCAAGCTAGGCACTGCGTCTTTAGCCGATGACGCTGTCACCTATGCCAAGATCCAGAACGTAACAACAACTGATCGACTGCTAGGCAGAAGCACTGCAGGTGCTGGCGTTGTCGAAGAGATTGTTTGTACTGCTGCTGGTCGCGCTCTTCTTGACGATGCAAATGCAGCTGCTCAGCGAACGACGCTTGGGATTGACACCAATGATGCAGTCACGTTTGGCACAGTCACAGCCAATCTGAGCAGTACAAGTGCAACCATTACTGGCGGCACGATCACTGGCATCACTGATCTGGCAGTCGCTGATGGCGGCACTGGCAGCAGTACAGCCGCTGGGGCTAGGACGAATCTAGGTCTTGCCATCGGCACAAATGTTCAAGCCTTTGATCAAGGGCTCCAGAGCATCTCGGCCCTGACGACCGCTGCAAACCAAAGTATTTACTTAACGGCAGCTGATACCTACGCCTCTTATAGCCTTACAGCTGCAGGACGTGCGTTACTTGATGACGCGGACGCTGCAGCGCAACGTACAACGCTTGGATTAGGCAGCATTGCTGTCTTAAACACTGTCACTTCCTCGACAGTCACAAGCCTTTTGGCTAGCGGCGCGATTCAAGCTACGCAGCTGGCTTCTGATTCCGTCACGACAGCAAAGGTCACCAATGCAAATATTACATACGCAAAAATCCAAAATGTAAGCGCAACTGACAAGATTCTTGGCCGTTCAACAGCAGGCGCTGGATCAGTTGAGGAAATCACATGCACTGCTGCTGGTCGAGCGCTTTTAGATGACGCTAATGCCGCTGCTCAACGGACGACCTTAGGTCTTGGCAGTATTGCAGTCTTAAATACTGTTACCTCATCTACTGTTACAAGTTTGCTGGCTAATGGTGCTGTGCTAGCAGCTCAGCTGGCGTCTAATTCCGTAACGACAGCAAAGCTATTAAATTCAAATGTTACTTATGCAAAAATTCAAAATGTAAGTGCTACTGATAAAATTCTTGGCCGTGCCTCTACCGGCGCTGGTGTTGTTGAAGAGATATCTTGCACAGCTGCAGGGCGAGCACTTCTAGATGATGCTGATGCTGCAGCTCAGCGCACAACACTGGGCTTGGGGACATTAGCAACTCAAAGCGGCACATTCAGTGGTACGCATTCCGGCACATCGTCTGGCACTAACACTGGCGATCAAACGATCACTCTTACAGGCGCTGTTACTGGCACTGGGACTGGAACGTTTGCAACGACGCTAGCTAGCGGCATTGTCACCTCAGCAAATATTGCGGCTGACGCTGTTACTTACGCGCAACTGCAAGACACCACCACAACAGACGTTGTTCTGGGTCGGAGCACAGCGGGTGGAGGAACAATTGAGCAAATTGCTTGCACGGCCGCAGGTCGAGACCTAATTGCTGATGCAACAACTGCTGATCAAAGAACAACTCTTGGCCTTGGCCCTCTTTCCATTGCTACTGGTACTTGGACCAATGGCTCATCTTTTGCTGGCACTAGCTCAGGAACAAATACAGGCGATCAAACTATTACACTTACCGGCGCTGTCACAGGCAGTGGTACAGGCTCTTTTGCAACTACTCTTGCCTCAGACATCGTTGCTGCTGGAAACATTCAGGCAAGCGCTGTCACTACAGCCAAAATCAATGACAATGCCGTAACTGATGCGAAGTTAGCCGATCAATCTACTTGTGTTGTTTCCAATGCCGCTCCTACAGGCACTGGAGCGTTTGCAGGTCAAGCATGGTTTAACACAGGAACCAGCTTGGCATATAGATATACGGGCAATGCTTGGGTACAGGAATCTGGCATTCAATCTATTACGATTACTGACTCAACACCATTGTCAGTTGTTGTAAACAATCCTGACGCATTTACCGCAAATCTTACTTTAACGCTTGATACGCAAACTGCAAATACAGTATTTGTAGGACCTGCTTCTGGGTCTGATGCGGCACCGACATTTAGGGCATTGTTGCCTGCAGATTTACCTGACGCAACTTCTAGTGCCAAGGGCATTATTCAGCCTGGCACTGGGCTTGCGATTAGCAGCGGCACTCTCAATCACAGCAATACTGTCACAGCTGCAACGACAAGTGGCATTACATTTGACGCTCAGGGTCATATCACATCAACAACTGCTTTAGTACCTGCAGATATCCCAGACCTTGACGCGGCAAAAGTCACTACTGGTACTTTGCCTACTGCTCGGATTGCTGATGATGCTGTCACAGGATCAAAGCTTGCAAATTATTCGATTGCAAAGATTGGAGAAACATTTCCTACTCCTGATTTTGTCGGACAGCTGTTCTTTAACCCCGTCAGCAAGAACTTCTTCATGCATGACGGAAACGTTTTCCAAAGTATTGGTATTTCGGCTGGTGCGATTGAACTGGCAGGTACATATGACGCAAGCACGAATCAGGTTGCATCTGTTACTGACGCAGGTTCTGCAATTGGCTTGACAGTTGGCGATCCACTAGCCGCTGCAAGTTCTTCTAACTCTAACTATTACTTGGTGGTTAGCATTGGCGGAACAGGCACAAGCCCCGCGCCAACCGTCACACTTGCTCCGCCTGATTTGCTTCTGTCAAATGGCGATAACTGGCTAGAGATCGACGTATCAACCAACTTCTCTACTCAAACAGCCAATAACATCACATTTAGTCCTGCGGGATTAATTGCATCTACAAACGTTCAAGGTGCTATTGAGGAATTAAGCAACGAGACGGGCAACGCTGACAGGTTGAGCAGCGGTACTGTTGATGTTGATCATGGCGGCACAAATATTGCCAGCTATACAAAAGGTGACTTACTCGCTGCTTCTGCCGCTACAACTCTTACCAAGCTAGGTGTTGGCACAAACGGTTTCATTCTTAGCGCTAACAGCAGCACAACAACTGGCCTTGAGTGGATTGCAAATCAAGTCGGTACTGTCACTAGCGTCTCGGTTACTGCACCGCTTGGTGTTACAAATGGTACGACGACACCTGCACTGACGGTTAGCACTGGCAGCACAAGTGCTGTTGGTGTTCTGCAGCTGACTGATGGTGTCGCGTCATCGAGTACGGCAACTGCTGCAACACCAAATGGCGTTAAGACCGCTTATGACTTGGCTGCTCTGGCAATGCCAAAAGCTGGTGGAGTGTTTACAGGTCAGGTGTTGATTGGTAACACCGGTAGCCTTGTGTTCGAGGGTCCAACGAGCGATGCATTTGAAACGTTCTTGTCTGTTCAAGACCCAACTCAAGATCGAGCAATTGCGTTGCCAGACTTGTCAGGCACTGTGGCATTGACCTCGCAGCTGGATGACGGTAGCTACTAGGTTTTGTAAGATGGCAAGGTAACTTCCGGCCCCTTTGGGGCGTTAAGGATGGCCATCCAGAATCTTCGTAGCTCACAGGCGCATCGCCGTGCAATCCCGTCGCTGCTTAGTGCAGGGCAGATTTGCATCAACACAAACGAAGCTTCTCCAGGGCTGTTCTTCAAGGATTCAAACGGAGACCTAGTCAAGGTTGGCCCAGTTCATATTGGTACGTCTGCGCCTAACTCATCGCCTGACAGCCTAGGCGCTGGATCACTGGTGACTGGAACTGTTTATCAAATTCTGACCTTAGGAACCAGTGATTTTACGGCTGTTGGCGCAAGTGCCAATACAGTTGGCACGATTTTTACTGCTACTGGCACTACGACTGGTACTGGTACTGTCAGCACAGGTGTGCAGGGTAATGAGAAAGGTGAACAGTGGCTTGATACGACTAGTGGATATGACCTGAAGATTTACGACGGCAGTGCATGGCGCAGTCAAGCTGGTGAGTTCGTGAACGTCACTGGCGACAACATGACTGGTGCGCTTGGTGTTGTTGCAGGCACTGCATCTGCACCTGGCGTATTTTTTAGCGGCGATACAAATACAGGATTGCTAGCACCTGCAGCAGATTCTGTTGCGATTACGACCGGTGGTACGCAGCGGATGCGCATCGAAAGTTCTGGCTATGCCAAGTTTAACTCAGGATTTGTATTTGTTCAGAGCAGTGCAAGCGGATCAAGCGACTCTGACGGTTTAGCTTTAATTTCTGATACAAATGCAGATGCTTATGTGTGGAATTACGAGAACACAACTCTGCGTTTCGGTACTAACGCCACCGAGCGGATGCGCATCGACTCCAGCGGCAGGCTCTTAGTTAACACGACAACTGAAGGTCATTCGGATGCTGACAATCTAACTATTGCTGATAGTTCAAAAGCTGGCATCACCATTAGGAATACAATTACAACCGGTGATGGCGCTATTTTCTTTAGTGATGCAACGTCTGGTACTGCAGAATATGCCGGATATATTGAATATGGTCACAGTACTAATCACCTAAGATTTGCAACTGCTTCGGTCGAGCAGATGCGAATCGACAGCTCTGGAAATGTTGGGATTGGAAATTCAGCTCCCGCCTATAAGCTTTCAGTTTTAACTACAGGAACTTCTGACACATCTTTGCATCTGGCAACTACTGGTGGCGCATCTGACAATGGAGATGCAACTAACTCAATTAGATTTACTGGCGGTAATAACACAAAATGGGCAAACGCTAAATACGAAGCTTTTACTCATATTTTTAATGCAAATGGCGCAGAGCAACTACGCATCGACTCCAGCGGCCGCCTCTTAGTTGGTACGTCTTCTGCCTCCAAGAACGCTGACCGCCTTACTGGCAACAAGATTGCATCAGTAGGCGTTGGTTCCGGTGTATACCCATCTCATGTGATTACTGGCTATACCAGCGGCAATAACGATGCCGGTCCCCTTATTGACTTACAAAAAAGCAGGGGATCAAGTGACGGTTCAATGACTGTTGTGGCTAGCAGTGATCGACTAGGAACCCTTAATTTTCTCGGTAGTGATGGTACTAACTTTATTCGTGCTGCCGACATTACTGCTTATGTAGACGGCACCCCTGGCACCAACGACATGCCAGGCCGCCTTGTTCTGGCAACTACTGCCGATGGGGCGAGTTCTCCGACGGAGCGGATGCGCATCGACAGCGCGGGAAATGTTGGGATTGGCTCGTCGAATCCTACATCTCTTGGGAGTGGCTTTACAGAAGTAATGATCTCAGGAAATACTGAAGGTGCCGGGTTGCAGCTTCAAGATACTGATGGGAATGTAAAAGCTGGACTCTTTACTTCAGATAACAGCAATACTGCCACACTCAGAACAATTACCAATCATCCGTTGACATTTAGGACAAACAATACCGAAGCGATGCGCATCGACGGCACGGGGCGCGTTGGGTTCGGCGTAACGACAATGGCTGGAGGCTCTTCAAGCGTAACAATTATAAGAAATAGTGCTTTACGTTGGGCAGACAGCGATGGAACGCAAAGAGCAGATATTTATGGTGATTCAAACAGTAATCTTGTTTTTAGAAATGGTACGGGTTCTACCGAGCGGATGCGAATCGACAGCTCGGGAAATGTTGGGATTGGAACTTCGTCGCCAAATAGTTACACGAACTACAACACATTGACGCTTAATGGAACAAGCGGCGGTGCTATTGATTTTGAAACAAGTGGAACCAAGGTTGGAACTGTATATAGCAGTGCATCGCTATTATATATTCAAGCTTCTGCGTCTAAATCACTAGCTTTGTCGTCAAACGACACCGAGCGGATGCGAATCGACAGCTCGGGCAGGGTGTTAGTTGGTTCGTCTGTAGCTCAGGCTCACGCCAACATGGACGATCTTCAATTAGGTGATGGATCTGGAAATAGAGGTCTGACAATCTCAAGCGGTACAAGTGGTTTTGGCACTTTAGCTTTTGGCGACAGTAGTGACGGTTCAGGTAATGATAGATATTCAGGATCAATTGAATATTATCATGGTGATAATAGTATGCGATTCTATGCAAACATAGGCGAGCGCATGAGGATTACGTCCGGTGGAAATGTTTTAATTGGTCAAACTAACGGATCTTTTGGAACCGTAGGAACTATTTTTACCGCTGGCGGCCAATCTTATCATACTGTTTCGGGCGACACTGTTTTATTCCTAAACAGACACACCAACGACGGAGAAATTGTTCGGATTGCTCAAGGCGATGTTACAGAAGGAAATATTTCAGTTTCCGGCTCCACTGTTTCATACAACGGTGGTCACCTTGCTCGCTGGTCACAACTTGCAGCTGGGGCAGAACGCACTGAAATTCTTCGTGGTTCTGTCCTAAGCAACCTAGACGAGATGTGTGAATGGGGCGATGAAGATAACGAACAGCTCAACCGTATGCAG
>VMHT01108668.1_pt1 | contig 23713 bp, 29 predicted proteins | sample 4693611 | NCBI WGS metagenome assembly VMHT01 (sample SAMN12280063, study PRJNA550983) | marine metagenome | isolation source: seawater sampled from same location over 5 years 0.02-0.2 micron viral filtrate | place: USA: collected off the coast of southern California halfway between the port... ...
ACAGAATGATACAACAGCTTATTGGACCTATTGTTAACCTTGTTGGTGGGCATCTTCAGCGCAAGTCAGAAGAAAAGAAAGCTGTTCATGAACGCAAGATGGTAGCTATACAGCAGGACGCTAACTGGGAAAACATACATGCAAACAATGCGGCTAACTCATGGAAAGACGAGTGGTTTACGATCTTGTTTTCAGTGCCTTGTATTCTTGCGTTCTTTCCTAGCATGGTTCCTGTAGTAATGTCTGGCTTTGAAGCATTAGATTCTATGCCTGAGTGGTACAAAGGTTTCTTGGGTGCTGCTGTTGCAGCTTCATTTGGGCTACGTGGTTTAGCTAACTGGAAGAAGTAATATGGCGTTACGACCTACAAAAGGAATGCTTACTAGCGGATCTAGCTACCCTACTAAAGGATTGCCCGGAGAAACTGATCCGTTTGATCCTAATGCACGGACTACTACTTCTTCTTTTGGTGATGATCCTTTTGAACAACCTGAATTTGCAGAAATAGTAGATGATTTTGCAGACAGAAGCGATAGAGAGTTTGAATCATTTGTAAACAATACTTTACAAGAAGAGGAGTTTCAAAAATTTATTAGGGATAATTTTTTAAGGTCTGACGAAACCGAAGAAGATCCCAGAGGACCAGTACCAGAAGTTAATATTGACGAAGATGTTTTCCAGATGATTTTGGACAGCATCCTTGGTCGTGCTAATGATATTCCTCCAGAAATTTTAGGAGATGACTCTAGACTTCGTAGTTATCTTTTAGAAGAGCTTCCTGTTATATATCAAGAATCTGTTACTAATGCACAAGAAATAGCAGATGTTTTATCTTCGGGGGATATTGAATCTTTAGAAGAAATAGGAACTCCTGATCCATTAACTCTTATGGTTCTTGAACAAGGGGCTATGCAGTTTGCTAGCGGTCCTGTTTCTACAGCAACACCCCCCGGAAGAGATGAAACACTTGTAATCACAGGTGGCGCTGGTGTATCTGTAACAACAGAAGACATTTTAAAGACAGGTGGTAGAATCTTTGGAGAAACCGTACAAGTAGCCCAAAGAGATACGGACGGTAATCTAGTATTAGACGCAAACGGAAATCCTATTCTTTACGACGAATACCAACCCGGTATTTTAGATGCTATGGTTCCTTTTATTCCGGGCATATCTCTTCCTGACTGGATGCCTTCTGCTGGCGTTATCTTTTTGCCGACAGTGGGCGAAGCAATAAACAAATTAGAAGAAATAGTAAGAGACTCTGGTCTTTCAGAAGCACTAGAAGAAGGCGACTTTGGTCAAGTTTTAAATGAACTTGGTGGGATTATTGTTGATGCTGGTTCTTCTGCTGCTGATGTAATTCAAAGTAAAATTGACGATGTTATAAGTCAAGTTACTGGCGCAATAACAGATCCTACAAAAGCGGGTAGTGTCCTTGGTGGGATTATTGGTGCAACATTCCCGTCTATTCCTAGTTGGTTGCCTCCTCTTATTACTGACCCTCGTGTTTATGGTGCAGTACGTGGTGTACTTACACAAAACTTCAGCACTCCTGAAGACCAGTTTCCTCCTATAAACGAAGAGATAGAAACTGACCCAACCCTTATGTTTACCAACAGGGGTAACAACTACTTTGTAAGCAGTGAAGGTGATGAGTACTTCCAGTTAGCTGAGAGTGAAGACCTTGACTTTGAATTAAACGGTCAGTACACCAGAGATCAACTAGACAATACTGGTTTAGAAACCATAGGCTCTGGTACGTATCAGTCATTAATAGATGACCTTTCGTTTCATGCACTAGAAGAAGATATCTATCAGTACTCTCTTGAGGACTTAAGAACCCGCTATGAAGAAGAAGGCGGTATAATTCCAGGTGATTGGAAAGAGATGGACGATGAGTCAAAGTATGGTTTTTTACTAGATGACTACTTTGAGATTCCTACACAAGTTTCAGACCCTGATAGAGGAGAGCCGCCAACTGAACCTGAGCCGCCTGTAACCGTACCTGAACCGGAGCCTGAACCACCTATAGATCAGCCTGAGCCAGAACCTGAACCTCCTGTAGATCAACCAGAACCTGACCCTGACCCAGAACCACAGCCAGAACCAGAGCCAAGCCGAAGCGACATAGAAGGTTTGTTTGCTGATTTCCTAGAACAACTTGATACAGAGTTTACAGGGCAGCAAGACCAGATAAACACTATTATCAACAACTTTGTTGAGACTCTGCCTGACTTTGACGCAATGCCCACAATGGCTGACATTGCAGAGTACTTTGAAATTAATGGCGTTACACTGTCACAACAGAACTTTGACCGTATACGTGAAGAGTTGTCTAATGCTGGTTATCTGACACAGGAGCAGTTAACAGAAGCTTTACAGGGTGTTGCTACTCCTGAACAAGTACAACAGGCTATTGAAGGTGCTGGGTTTGCTACACCAGAGCAGGTAATACAAGCACTGGCTGAAGCAGGTTACGCTACTCCAGACGACATTACTACTGCTTTAGCTAACTCTAACCTTGTTACAGAAGATCGTATGTTACTTGCCTTAGGAGAGGCAGGGTACGCTACGCCAGAACAAGTAGAACAGATTGTAACCAACGCTGTTTCTAATATTGTTATACCTGAAGGCGCTACTACTGAAGAAGTAAGGCAGTTAATACAAGAAGCTGTTAGCGGTTTACCTGCGGGTATATCTTTAGACGACGTAAGTGGTGTAGTCAACGAAGCAATAGCTAATATAGACTTCCCGCCTAGTTTATCTAGTGATGACGTTAGAGGCATTGTAGACAGCTTTGGGTTTGCTACTTCTACTGACGTACAAGCTGGCTTTGATGATCTTAACGACAGATTCGACGACGCTGTTAACGGTCTTGCTACACAGTTTAGTGATCAAGAAGCAGAATTTTTAGCCAGTATTACTGGTCTTGAGGCATCGTTTATACAGTCACTAGCATCTGTAGAAGGTGGTCTTAGTACTGAACTAGAAATGCTAGGCACTGATATTATATCTTTGCAACAAAACGTAGCAGGAAGATTTGATGAGTTTGAGCAGACTGTAGGACAACAACTTACACAGGCCGAACAAGACCGTATTAGAATTGAGCAAGGTTTATACAATGCGTTGCAACTTCAGTCTCAAGGCCAAGCCGTAGAATTAGATGAAGCCGAAGCTAGACTGTTAGCAGAAATTACAGGTGGTGATGCAGCACTACTACAAGAAATGTCTTCACAAACAGGAGCCTTAGAAAATCAACTAACATCTCTTGGTCTTAATTTAAATACAGTGCAACAAAACTTAAGCCAAGACATTAGTGACTTACAAGAATTTACTGGTTTTGGTTTTTCTGAGGCAGAGCAACAACGTCAGAATTTACAACAAGCTCTTATTGTTGCTAACGCAGACATTACTCAACTAAGCTCTGATATGTTTGCTCAGTTTCAGGCTCAAAATGAAAATGTTGAGGAACTGTTTGAGGGAACTGATGTAAATATTGAAGCACTTCAACAGGGTCAAATTAGTCAAGCCCAAGCGTTGGCACAGTATGCGGAAAGTACAGATGTTCGGTTAGGTCTTGGCGAAGACCAGCGTGAAGAAATACTAACACGACAAGAAGAGTTTGAACAGATATACGGTGAAGGACAAGCAGAGTTACAGGAGCAAATACAAACTGGAAATGTTGTTACTGCTTTAGCTGCTAGTGGTATGTTTGGGGGCGGCGGTGGAGGCGGTACTGCTAGAAGACCTTACGAAGAATTTATGAAAGGTATTACGTACCGTCCTAGAGAAGCACCAAAGCTTGCTATTAAAACGCCAGCAATAGACTACAACGAAGAAGCACAACAATTATTAATGCGTACCCGTAGACGAGGAATGTTGGTATGACGTATCTTAACTTAATGAATAATGTATTGCGTCGCTTACGTGAAGAAGAAACTACTTCAGTCACCGGTACTACTTACGTTAAAATGGTAGGTGACTTTATAAACGATGCAAAGAAGCTAGTAGAAGAGGCAACTGATTGGTCTGCTTTACGTGACACTATTGTAGTAACTACTGCTGCATCAGATAATAGTTATTCACTAACTGGCAGTAGCGACAATGTAAAAGTCATGTCTGTTCTTAATGACACTAAGAACTGCTTTATGGACTACCAAACTAAAGATTGGTTTAATGAGCAAATCTATTTACTTAATGCATCAGAAGGCGCACCTTTATACTACACGTACAACGGGTTAGATGCTAACGGAGACACTGAAGTCCTTGTTAGTCCTAAGCCAGACGGTGTGTACAGCCTTCGCTTTAATGTTGTTAAACGGCAGGCAGATTTAAGTACTAGTACTGACGTAATACTTGTTCCTTCACAACCAGTAATACATTATGCAGTTGCTTTATTAGCAAGGGAACGTGGTGAAACAGGAGGTACGTCTACTGCTGAATACTTTAGCATTGCTGATAAATACCTTTCTGATGCTATCGCTATCGATGCAGCAAAGCACCCCGAAGAGATGATCTTTAGGACTATTTAATATGTCACAAGAACTTAAAAGTATCAATCTTGTAGCTCCGGCGTTTAAAGGTGTTAATACCGAAGACTCACCACTAGCTCAAGATCCGTCGTTTGCTGAGATTGCAGACAACGCTGTGATTGATAAGCGCGGACGTATTGCTGCACGTAAGGGCCACACTGTCGTAACTACAAACAAGACTGTCCTTGGTACTGATTCATTACGTGCTATTAAAGAGTTTAGGGATGACGCTGGTAACACTAAAGTTTTTTCTGTTGGCAACAATAAGATCATTAGCGGTACAGCTACGTTAGTTGACGAGACTCCTGCTGGCTATAGTATTAACGCAGACAACTGGAAGCTAGTAGACTTTAATGACCGTATCTACATGTTCCAACGTGGGTTTGAACCTCTGGTGTATGATAACACTTCAGGCGAAGTAGAAGCCATGAGTGACCATACACATGCTGCTGGTGTTACTAGTGCTATATACGGTAACGAAGTCCTAGCGGCCTATGGTAGGCTCTGGACAGCAGACTTTACTGCTAACAAATCTACAATATACTGGTCTGATTTATTAAATGGTATACACTGGACAGGTGGCTCTAGCGGTAACATAGACATATCTAAAGTATGGCCTGACGGTTATGATGAGATTGTAGCTTTAGCGGCTCACAACAACGCCTTAATTATCTTTGGTAAGCATAGTATTATTGTTTACGACGGTGCTACTTCTCCTGCTTCTATGACGTTAGCAGACACTGTAGCAGGTATAGGCTGTGTCAACAGAGACACTGTGCAGTATACAGGTACTGACTTATTGTTCTTGTCACACACCGGTCTTAAAAGCTTTGGCAGAACAATACAAGAAAAGTCAATGCCTATTAGTAGTTTGTCGGGCAATATTAGCAAAGACATTATTGCGGCTTTACAAAACGAGACTGAGTTTTTTAGGTCTGTCTATAGCCCAGAAGAAGGTTTTTATCTGCTTACGTTTACAAGTCAAGATGTAACGTATTGTTTTGACGTAAGGGGTACGTTAGAGAACGGGTCATATCGTGTTACTCGTTGGCCTTCTACCGGCTTCACAGCGTTTACACGGTTAACTAACGGCACGTTGTACATAGGCACTACTAACGGCATCAGCACATACACAGGCTACAGTGATAACAATGTTGGTTATCGCTTTAAATACTATAGCCCAAGCCTAACCTTTGGTGACAGCTCAAGAGTCAAGATTCTTAAAAAACTTAAGCCTACATTGGTTGGTGCAAACGACGCAACAGTATTTATGAAGTGGGCGTATGACTTTGATACAACGTATGCAACAGCAGAGTTTACAATAGGTACTCAGATTACAGGTTTTTACGGTGTAAGTGAGTACACAACAGTAGAATTTACGGCTGGTCAATTAACTAACCAACGTAGTCTAAATACAACAGGGTACGGCACAAGTGTGCAGGTAGGACTAGAGTCAGAAATAAATGGCTTTGCTTTGTCACTACAAGAAATTAACGTAATGGCTTTGATAGGAAAGCTACTTTAAGGGAGTAAGACATGTCTAACGGATATTCATCAGAAAGCATAGATGATATGATTAATGATACTCAAGACGAGTATAACATTGGTTATGGCTCTGATGTTCTTAGCGCTGGTATAGGAAGCAGCGGCGGGGGCAGTGGTTTTATCGACATGCTAGGAAGCCTTGGGTCATTCTTGTCTCAACCAAGCGTTTTGCTTCCGGGCGTTGTAGGTGGTCTGTTAACAGGCGAAGCCTATGGTCGTCTTAGTGACATAGGACAACAAGCTAGAACAGGGGCTGAAGACCTTGCTGCTGCTCAAATGGAGCAGACACAGTTTAGACCGTTTACTGTGGCTACTGCTACTGGTGCCGGTATGGGTACTCAGCTAACTCCTGAAGGTGGTATTGAAACCACTATGGGCTTGTCCCCTGAAGAAGCTGCGTTGCAGAATCAACTCTTAGGAGGTGCTGGTGGTTTCTTTGGGCAAGCAGTACAGCCTAGAGAGTCTCGTGAACAGGCTATCTTTGAGCGTATGCGTAGAGCACAGCGTCCTGAAGAAGAACGTCAACGTCTTGCCTTAGAAGAGCGTCTAGCAGGACAAGGTAGGCTTGGTGTTAGCTCTGCTGCTTACGGCGGTGCTACTCCTGAGATGCTAGCTATGGCTACGGCACAAGAAGAAGGACGTAATAGAGCTATGTTGGGCGCTATGCAACAAGCGCAAGCAGAGCAAATGCAACAAGCACAACTAGGTCAGACATTCTTAGGTGCAGGTTATCTACCACAGCAACAGCTTATGGCGGCTACTCAACCCGCGCAGCAGTTGGCAGCGTTACAACAACAGGCACAGATACAGGGTGCTAGTTTGTTTGGTGAAGCCACTATGTCAGGTCTTGAAGCTCAGTTAGTTGCAGAACAAGCAAGGGCTAACCTTTTGGGTCAAACAGGTTCTGGTCTTTTGTCAGGAGCGTTAAGTCCTCCTCAGGCGGGCTTGGGTGATTTATTAGGTTTATTAGGAAAGGGGTAAATCATGGCTAAGTTTTCACAAACATTTTTACAAGGTCTGCTCCAACCTTCGTATCAGCAAGGACTGTTTACTGCCGCAGAGAAAGCAGGACAGTTCCCGGGGCAGCTACAACAACAAAAAATACAACAGCAGCAGATGCAAGCTATGGCTTCTGCTACACCAGAGCAAAGGTTTGATATTGCTATTGCTCAATTAACTAAAGCAGGTAAGTTAAGCGAGGCTGCAAAACTAACAGCGCAGAAAGCTAAGTACGTTGCAGAACAACGAGTACGTGTAAACACTCAAGTAACGTCTCTTGTTGCTAATCAAATGATCGCTACTGGTGCAACTGCCGTGCCTGAGAATGTAACTATTGACGGACGACAGGTAGAGATACCTTCTTATTTAAGGAGCGATATATTAGAAGAAGTAAACAGCATTCAAACTAGTAAAGACTCTCGTGAAGTAGCTATGACAGAAGGTACGCTATCTTCTTTTAGTAAGCAATATATAATAGATAATCCTTATTTGTTAGAAAATGATGATGTTCTTAGAACTCAGTACAACAGATTAATAGATCCTAATTCAGGTATGTTAAGAACAGAAAGAAAGAACGCTGCTTTAGCCTTGACTAAGGCCGTGGAAGCAGATAGAGCCGCAAAGAAAACAGCCCTGACAGGAGAAAAAGCGTTAGGCGTACAAGTAGAAGCGTTAATGGAGGATATAAAAACAAGAGGAAGTAATACGCCTTTCTGGAAAGGTAATGATATGGCTGACTTTCTTTCGGATGCTGAAGAAGATGAGCTTGAATTGTTTAAAGAACAAGCTGTTCTTAAATTACAGCAAAATCCTTCCGCTACTGAAGAAGAAGTTATTGATTACGCTATGACAGGAATGCGTAATAAAATACCGGGAGAAAGACAGTCTCGTGCTATAAGGGAAAACATTAAAATACGTAACGCAATGCTTGATGAGATTGTTGATGATTTAATGAAAGAAATGAACATGTCCCGTGAACAAGCAGAGGCAGAAGCACGTAGGCGGACAGATCCTTCACCTGCTAATATTAATGCTATCTTAGGCGCTGGCTCACCAATGTGATAACTTGAGGTTTTCATGGCAAAAACTACAAAGACAACTGACAAGTCTGAAAAAAATAAAAGTCCTGAGGTTAATATTTCTCAGGAAGAGCTTGTTGCGAGTATACCTGAAAAGGCAAGGACAGCAATAGACGCTGGTGCTACTTTACAACAGGTAGCGGCTATATTAAAAACAGATGAAGAGTCTGTTGCGGCGCTTTTAGATATTGAAATTAAGACAGGATCAAAACTAGATTATTTTATTCCTTATGGTAAAGAGTTTGATTCAGAGTACGATCAAGCTCCTAGTATGTTTAGACAAGTATCTGATAAAGTTAAATATGCTTTAGACTCTAAAGAGCTACCTAGTGTCGATAAACCTGACGTTACTCTTACTGACTTAATGGCACAGTCTAAACCGTCGTTGCCTAGTTTTAAAGTTCCTAATGTAAGCGTCGATAAACCTGATGTTACTCTTACTGACTTAATGGCACAGTCTAAACCGTCGTTGCCTAGTGTTTCTTTACCTACGTCTGCTAATGCTCCTAGGTCTTCTACTGCTTTAGCTCCAGCACGTAAAGATATTAGTCCTATGGGTACATACGGGATGACTCGTGAGGAGTTTGCACAAGCAAGAGGACCACGTATAGGTGATGTAAAAAGATCTGATGTAGGAGGAGTACTTAAAGACGTAGATGTTTCAGGTCTTTCTGAGTCTCTTATGGCAAAGATAAATGCATTTGCTGAGTTTAATGCAAACCTTGATGTAGCTGGTTATAGAACTCCAGATGCTATAAAGACTGAAGATCTGACAGCTGGTCTTTCTGATGAGTTGGCAAAAAAAATTAATGATTATAAACAAGCTAAGTCTGATGACGCTATTGGAGTACTTCGTGAAATAGCAGGAGGCTTGAGCTTACAAACAGCCGATGAGCTTGAAGCCTTAGCAATAGCCGCCACAAAAGGAACGTCTTACTCTGTTGAGAAAGAACGTATTAATAAAGAAAAAGAAGAGTTTGCTTATCTTAATCCTGTGTCAGCTACAGTAGGTGAAGGTCTTGGTATTGTACCGGGCGCTGTTCTCAGTACTGCTGCTTTAATTAGGCTTGGTATTGTAGGTCTTCCTGCACAGTCTACTATTGAGGCTGGTACATACGGTTTTATGTCAGGAGAGTCTCCTCAAGAAAGACTTATTATGGGTGCTGGAGGAGCGGCAGCAGGTCTTGTTACAGGTAAAGTACTAGACTCTGTATTTAATCCTTCTTTTGTTAAGAAATCTACTGACACAGAGTCACTAAACGTACAACAAACAGATGCACTACAAGAAGCAGTATCTGCTAATAAAGTAGTAGTACGTCCTGATGCACAGCTTACTGATGATCAAGTAATAGATCAACTTATTATTAGAGAGACAGAGTTTCTTGCTGAGTCTTTAGGTCTTCAAGGTGTAGACCCTAATAAGTTAGGTAACTTTAATGTTAGATTGCTTAACTTTGGTAGTGAGATGGGAGTACCTAACAGACAGATTAATAAGATTGTAGGTAAAAACTCTAGGATAAAAGAGCTACGACAGAACTCTAATAGAGGATTTATCGATGCTGACGATCTTAATGCATATAGACGTGACTTACTTGATAACGTATCAGGTAGATTCTCATTAGATGCTAACAAAACAATACCGTCAGCTCAGAATACAATTATTAAGCTACGCCGCTTAGGGTCTCCTCTTGCTACTTTAGCAGAAAAAGTAGTAGGCACGGCATTTTCAGAGCGGATTGTTAGGGGGATGAACCGTGTTGTTCGTGGGCAGTCTGAGCTTGATGAGATATGGAAGGGTATGGAACAGTTACGTACTCTTGCTGACGATGTTAAGTTTAACGATATGATGTTAGATGCAGTTAACGCACAAAGATTAGGCAGTAAAGCCGCAACAAAAGCTCTAGAAAATGCTAAAGCCTATGCAGATAAAAACATAGGACAAGGAGCAGGGGACAGACTGCAAAGATTCTTTGACGATAACTTAGAATTCAACAGTCGTTACCGAAGAGAAGTAACCAAAGGCCCGTTGTCTAACGTGTGGCTACATTCTGCTGTTAAGTCCAGTGACGATGATGTAAGTCTACGTATTAACAGAGCACGAGCCGCTGGTAAGTCTGAAGATGTCGCCAGTAAATCCCGTAAGCGTAAAGCTATGGAAAAGGAACGTGAGAAGCCTTTAGATGAACAGCTAGAGTACGTTAATATATTCGACTCTCATTGGCGTTGGCAACGTGAAACACTAACTCGTATGGAGCTAGGTAAGCAGTTAGGTTTACGTACCTCTGGCGCTCCTCTTGCTGCTCCTGATTTAAAAGATCTTCCTAAAGCACTCAGGAAGAAAGTAGAAGCGGGAGAGATGACTGCTCTTGAGGCATTAGCTAAAATAGAGACTGATACTTTTAAGTTGTTTGACGAAAAGATTATACGTGAGGCTTTCGAGAGAGAAGGTTTTAGCGATACTCAAATAAAGAACGCTATTGAAATACTAGACGATCTAGGCGTAAACGCTAACAGGGGTATGGCTCAAGAGTTAGAGATGGTTCGTTCTCTTGGATACGTAGGTACTATTGCCAACCCTTACGGCGCTTTGATGAATGTTCATGATTTGTTTAACGCATCTTTTGAACTAGGAGTAGGTAATGTACTTAAAGCTTTGTTTGCTAAAGATGGTATACGTTTTTCTGCTGATGACGTAGGTTTGGGTCGTCAAGTATTTGGTGAGTTCATACGCCGTGCTTCTAAAGGCGACCCTAAGCTTGGTTCTCCGTTCATTGAGAAGATGGTGAAGGGCAGTGAAGATCTGCTTCAGTGGTCAATGAAAGCGTCAGGTTTTGCTAGTCTGGATAAGTTTGGTAAAGGACGCATAATGGGTGCTTCTTTTAATAAAGCAAAGCAAGACATATCTAAAGGAAACTTTGATACTAAATGGCAACACAGTTTTAGTAAAGCAGAGCTAGATCAACTTAAGAAAGACATAGCAGCTAACAATACTAATAGTGAGTTGGTTCGTGACTTAGTTATGTTTGACTTGTTTAGGTTACAGCCTATTAATCCCGCCGCTCAAACATCTTTTGGTCTTGCTAATCCTAATGCTCGTTTGTTTTACATGCTTAAAGGCTTTGCTATTAAACAGTTTGACTTGATAGAGAGGCGCATCAGAGGAGAGTGGAAAAAAGGCAACAAAAAAGAAGCACTTAATAATGCCATGAAGTACATAGTTCTTTCTGGTGGCGGGTACGGTGTTGTTAACGAAGCACGTCAGGTAATTAAAGGTGAAGCTCCTGATCCTAAAGAAGCTGCATACGGTGCTCTATACCAGATAGGATCTGTTCTTACGTTTGGTGCAATGGGCGCTAATGACTATGGTTACGCTAAGTTTATGGAAGATCCAGTACACGCTATGGTATTAAACGCAATGCCACCCATAGGAGCTACACTGCCTGCTGCTGTGTTAGAAGACATAGCTGATGCAGCAAGAAAAGGAGATCCTTTACCTGATGAAACACTATATGCTTTGCCTGTAGTAGGTAAGACATTGAAGGGTGTATTAGGGGACTAATAAAAAAGGGGCCGAAGCCCCTGTAGGTTACAGCTCGCAGTTATTGCCCGTACAAGCTAACTGCTGAGACCCTTCCGTCATGTCAGAGTTCTCAGAGATGTTCCAATCAATTGTCTCTGGGAATTCCTCCTTCAGCTTCTCATAGGTCTCTACGTCGATGGGTTCATAAGGAGCCTGTTGGTATGTGTGTTCGGAATAAGGCAGAAAACTAACACCGCTTATCTTATCGAACTTGTTATACAACCACTGACCTACCTCAAGGAACTCATCATCACGATAGTAACACGTCATAGATGGTTTATGTTCACACCAATAGTCCTGATATATCTCCCATAGTTCTAACTGCTCCATAGCACCCATCTCAGAGGCCACCACAGCCCCGTCAGGAGACTTTATAGGGAAGGAGAATACCTTGGTAGAGGGTGACATTACATCGTCTTCTACAGGGATTCCTGCTTCTTCAAGGACGGAGCACAAAGGGTCTCTCGCGTCTGCTCGTACTCTTCTAATGTACTGATCCGCATATCGAGGGTGTATCCCGCTAGCAGAATCAACCAGTTGAGACACAGTACCGCTAGGCTTAACGGCGGTAATAGCAGTAGAAATATTAATAGCCAGTCTGTCAGCCCATGATTTATTCGTAGCGATAGCTTCTTCACGTAACTCAGTAAGCCATGTTTTAAGTACACCTTTATCCTTCCTTCCCGACAGTGTCGGATGATCCATGATCCCTGTTAATGATACTCCTAGTAATGCTTCTTCCTCTGTATTCTTCTGCCATACCTTACGTAGGTAACGGAAGTCAGTTAGGGTAGCCTGTAGAGTTCCAAGGATAGCCGCAGTACGTACTTTTCGTTTGAGGTCTGAGAGCGTATCTGTTGACCTGACAACAACCTCTGATAGATTGCAGAATTGGTTAGGCCGTAAGATGATTTCGCTACATGGATTAGTTCCAAAATCATAGGTAGCATCTCGTCGGTCGTTCTTTGCAGCTTGCTTTTGACTTGCGACTCTAGAGAACATACCTCGCTCTCCTGAACGGGACTCGTATAAACTTTTCCACTCATTTAAAAATGCCTCGAAGTCTGGCTTCTCTGTATAGCAAGCACTGTTGTTTGCTAGTCCGCGTTGAGGATTGTCGTTCCACCACTGGCCTGACTTGCATCTTCGGAGTCTATCGTCAGTGAGGTTAGACAGACTGATGAGAGCGGACCTGCGTACACCTCCGACGACGACGATCTGTGCAATCTTACAGCAGAGATCATGACATTCGATGGAGCTAAGTTTACGTCCAGCAGCCTCCCGAAAGACGCTGACTGTGAAGTTGAACAAATCGACAAGAGGCTCTGGACCAGATGCTCTACCTCCGAAGGTCTTAAGGGATGCCCCTGCAAGTCGTACTCCAGACACGTCCCATTTTGGAAGTTGGCCTGAATACAACAAGCTAATAAGTTCCCTGTAAGCTTTAGCCCATCCAATTTTGCTGTCGGCGACATGTATAACGGTATCGGTATCATGAAATTCCTCTGCTACTTCAGGTAGCTTGCTAACGTACTGACGTTCAACGCTGTAGCCTACTCCAGTTCCGCACATAAGTACGTACATCATCTCGTCAAACGCTTTAGGGTGGTCAATAGGTAGGTAGCTACAGTTAAATCCAGCTACGTTGTCACGGTCAAGAGCCTCACCAGCAGTCATCAATGCTCTCATGCTAGGCATAACATCCATGTCGTGAATGTCTTTAAAGATACCGTTAGCTTCTTCGAGTGTTAGCTTACCTTTCTCAATCCAGAAGTTTAGGTAGCGGTCAATTGTTTCTTCCCAAGTCTCACGGCGTTGTTGCTCTGGTAGGTAGCGAGCGTAGCGGGACTTGTGTATGTACTGCTGATATGCATCCATCAATTCATTTCCTTAATTAGTCGTTCAATATACCACTTACACTTACGTAAGTCCTCAACAGGTTTCCCTTTGTAGTCATATCGCCATAAGTATTTAAGAGCATTGCCCTTAAGATAACCATTAAACTCATGCTCTGGCATAGATGCTTTGATTGCTTCGATAGCTTCTATCGTGCCTTTGTTGTAATGGTCGGGCTTAGTCACAGGATCAGGTACTTCCCTAAGCTTGTCCCATTCAGCAGGAGTTATATTGTCAATACTCATTCCATCTCCTTAAACTTGTAGACTTTCTCTAGCACTCTATCAGCAAACTTTTCTACTAAATCTTCTGCTGTGATTTCAAGTGCCTCCATGATTGTTACCTCATCGTAATGTTCGGCAACGTGTTCTAACAGCTCGTCGAACGTCATCCATACTTTCTCCTGAGATAGTTAATACTAATAGGTAGCTCATCGAACGATCCGTTGTTTACTTCATTGAGCATCCAGATACCTGACCAGCTTCCATTCGTTTGAGGGTTTAGATAATCTTCAGAATGAGTATAAAAAATGCCAGCAAACAAACCAGTGATACTATTTCCATCTGCTTTTCTTGCATAAGCTATGTCTCTATCTTGAACGTGTCCCATTATACAGGACATAAACTTCTTCTGTAGCATTAACTTTGCAGAAGAAACAGGACGACCCATAACACCGCTAGTAAAGTAGTGGCAGTAGGCTACTCCGTCAATGATGATGGGCTGTAGGAACGGAACAACTTCCCAGCTACCTAAGTGAAAGTCCTTGTAAGACATAAGACCTTCTAGCTTAGAGTCAGACTCGATAGCACGTTCTATCCTGTGCTCGTGGTTGCCTAGCAGGAACACCATTCGAGGCTTCCACAGTCGTCGCTTGCCCTGTCGAAGGCGTCTACGCTCTGCCTCTATTGGCTCTAGGAACCTAGCCATTGCTTCGTTACCTGCTTCGATGTCGTTGACATAACGTCTACCCTCGAACGACTTCTTACCTACGTCATAGCTACTAAGACTTGGCATGTCCCAGTGATCCCCCAGATGGATGATAACGTCAGGTTTAGTTGCTGCTGCGTAGCGTCCTGCCCAGTACATGTGGTCAAAGTTACTGTCAGGTTTTACTTGTGTGTCTGGTATTACTAGATGCCTAGTCATAGCCACTCCTTGGGTAAGGTACTTGGTGTGTACCAATCAAACCCGTTCTTGTCTGCCCAGTCTCTCATACGGTAACGAGTACCATCTTTACGTCGTCTTGATCCCGGCATTGGTGTATTAGGATTCTGAAATATAAACACAAGATCTTCATATTTACCTAGTGCCTTACGTACTTCTACGTACTTACGCGCTTCTTCTCTAGTTCTGAATCTGCCTTTTGCTTCGATGTAAGTCATCCATCCTGCGTTGTTGTAACAGAAGTCAGGTTCGTACATCTTAGGTATGATGTAGCTGATCCTCTCAGCAGGATGATATGTACAACTCTTCATCTCAGCATAGAGCTTCTTCTCTAGATTACTATCAAACTTCATCAGGAATCCTATACTTGTCGTCAGTAGATCTAAGAAGATAGAGAAGTTGAAGACTTTCATACAGCCTATCAGCGTCGAGTTCGTTGTCCTCGTATAACTTAAGACATCGCTCGTACAACTCTCTCTCTGTTGTCCAGTCCTGTAGCGCCTTCTCTGCTTTCTTTGGACCTACTCCATGTATACCGGGAATGTTGTCTACCCTGTCGCCCATCAAGGCTTGACGATACAGCCACTCTGTAGCAGAGCGTTCATCAACTTCCTTCATGATCTTCTTGGTGTAGTCATATATCTTTGTGGGTATCTGCAAGAAGTCTTTGTCGAGAGAACAGATAATAGATTTATGTTCTAACTCAGTAGACTTGATAGCTATGCAGTCATCGGCTTCCATGTTAACAGAGAGGTCCGCTTTCCATGCATCTAGCATGTACTCACGGAGTGCGTTCTTATGTACGGGTTTACGTACGGGACGGCTACCTTTGTAGGGTTGAGAAACAGCAACCTCATTTCTGAAGTTACTGCTTCCGGTAAGGTACAGCTTGTGGTTGTCGTAATGCTCAGACAGATCAGAGATCAGCTCAGAGATATAGTTAGCCATAGTCTGGATTGCTATTCTCTCTGGCTCATCATCACAGGCAAAGCCAACACGATATACAAGCATGTCACCGTCGATGAGTATCACACAGCTTCCTCAAGATCAAAGTCAGGTGCATACTCTACGACGTTAGAGATAACCATACGTCGAAGTGAAGGCGAACGACCCTTCTTCTTCATGTACTCCCAGTCATAGTAAGTAACGAGGCACTTCGCTTCTGACCCGTTAGCAACGACAACACCCATTTCAGGATCATCGTCTTCACTAGTAGGAGTACGACCTTTGATCATTAACTCACTACCGTCTGGGTTAAATGCACGGTACTTGTTCTTAGACTTACAGGTGATGTAGTAACCACGGTCGTCACCCTTGTTGTTTACGTTGACACCCATGTCTTCGAGTGCTGTTACTGCCTCGTCTGACAAGAGAGCTAGGTCTACTGTGTACTTACCAGCCAGCTCATTCTTGTGGGTAAGGTTAGGCCAGAACAGTTGGCACTTAAGGTTGATGTTTGCTTCGCTCATATTAACTCCAGTTAATTTTACAAGTAATATTATACCACACTTTTGCAGATTGTGCTAATGCGTTTCGGCCCAATTACTACCAATACGATACTCACCATCTAGTGGGCAGTTAAGGTTAAAGGTTTCGCCAGCTTGAATGATAGCCTGTACCGCAGACTTACCTACGTACTCAGCATCTTCAGGATGACACTCTATTTGCCACTCATCGTGGACTTGCGCTACTAGCTTGAAGTCTACATGCTCAAGTAATTCATACAGGTGTATCACTGCCTGTTTCATTACAATAGCACCAGCTCCTTGTAGTAATGTGTTCAACGCGGCATGAGCAGAACGGACACGTAGTCGTCTACCGTCTAGGCCATCAAGAAACCCAGAGTCTGCTTGCGTTGTTACGTCCTTCCTTAATCGTGCGAGAGAAGGTACGTTACTTAAGAATCTTTCTTTTAGTTTGGCACCAAGCTGTGCATTACCACCTACGACAGATCCTATCTTTGCATTACCTGCACCGTATAGGAATGCGTAGATAAATGTCTTAGCCTGCGCCCTCGTCTTTAGTCCAGCCGCTTCTTGATTAGTTGTGTGTATATCTCCTTCTAAGATTTCTTTCGTATAGCCTTCGCTATCCATGTAGTGAGCCAGCATCCTAAGTTCCAGACCAGATGCGTCAGCCCCAACGAGAACACGGTCAGGAGGAACAATAAAAAGCTTGCGGCAATCGCTACCGTACTCTGCATAAACAGCAGGAACTTGCGCCAGATTAGGACTAGAATGCGCCATGCGTCCTGTAACAGCCCCGATGTGTTTGACTCTTCCATATATCCTTCCTTTGTTTTCTGCCTTGATCCATGACAATACTTGAGAGTGTCTCTTCTGTAAGAGTAGATACTCGAGCACCGTCTTTGATTCAGGTACGTGTAGGTTTTTCTTAAGAGTAGATTCATCCACCTTCGGTTTACCTGATGGTGTCTTCTCTTTCCATACTGCACCTTTCTTCTCTAGCCTCTCAGCTATCTGTTGCCTAGACCCTACGTTGAAGTGAGTGTATCTGACAGGCAATGGCTTACCTGATGTCTTGTGATACCTCTGCTCTTCAGCTATGGGTGGGAATATATTCTGCAATGCTGCTTCAATACTTAGCATCTTAGTCTCTAGCTGTCGTTCTAATTGCTTTGCATCAGAAGCATTGAACCCAAAGCCATTGTCTTCTTGATCCTTGCATATATGTGCGACAGCGTGTTCAAGGTAGACGCTTGTGTCAGAGAAGTCGAACATCTGTAACTGAAGGCACAACATCTCATACAACTTCTCAGTCACTGACACGTCACGCATACAGTACTTGATCATCTCTTCAGACAACTGAGTCCAGTCATCGTGGTCACCCTTGGGTAGGCGTAGCTTCTCTCCCCACGTAGCGAGACTGTGACCTCCCTGTACATCAGGATGGAACAGCCTAGACATAACCAACGTATCAACAACACGCTCAGGATGTATCTCAATGTCCCATAGCTTCTTCAGTACAGGTCCATCAAAGCCTATGTAGTTGTGACCACATACGTGACCACCCCTAGCTAGTTCCTCGAACAGTGACTCCCTACAGGTATGGAGACAGTGATCCTCGTTTGGCCTCTTTGTCACAACACAGTGTATTACCGATGGCTGGAGACCATCCGTTTCTATATCCAAGAACACTATATTCGTAGTAGGCAATGTCCAAGTCTTCTTGCTCTGTAATTTCTCTACCATAACTCTTCATCTCCATATTCTGTTCCTGAGTAACTATCCAGTTCCCCATCTTCGACATCATAAGACTCCTCTATGTCTGATAAATGTGCATAGTCTAAGTTACCTTCAATGATAACGTCATCTTCAATTAAGAATTTACTACAAGTGCCGCATAAGTCAACAAACTCTTTTGAGTCAGTGAACTTACGTGTCATCTCGTACTCGTTAAGTAGCTTGTTGCATGCAATACATCTCACTCCACCATCTCCGTCAGTCTGCCTGTGTCTTTATTATATAGCAACGAACACGCTGGTCCAGTCATACCACTGAACCTGTTCTTCAGTACCCTGATGCTTGTTGTGTTACGCACCATCTGATCTTCTGCTTGTGCATTACGCTCTAGTCCAAGAACAATATCAGACAACTGAGCAATTGAAGCACTGCCACGAAGCTGACCCAGACTAGTAACTGCTCCATCCTCATGGCCTTTTCCTTCTGGTCTGCGTAGGTGACTAACAACAAACATACATATCTCCATCTCCTGACAGAACATACGTAGCTTGGTCATGATCTCATCAATGGCTTTACGTTCATCACCATTGGCTTGATCCGATACCAGAATGGATATGTGATCGAGGATGATATACCTAACACCAAGCACCTTAACTTGGTAGCGGAACCTAGCCAGAACATTCTCGATCTGATTAGAACCAAACGAATCCCACAGCACAACACGGTCATCCAGATCCAACGAATTGAATACGTACTCTACCTCATCAGGGGTGTAGTCACATCCGGGTAGGTGTATTGGTTTGTTGATCTGTAGACCCACTAGTCCACGGGCAGTACGATCTGGTGTCTCCTCAAGAAAAGCTAGACCTATCCTCTCGTTAGTCTGTGATGCAATCGAGAACACTAACTCACGCATGAAGGTTGACTTACCTAAGCCAGACCCAGAACAGATCGTTACTAGCTCAGTAGGTCTGACACCAAACGTCATGTCATCCAGTCCCTTGTATGGGTAGCGTACCTCTGCCTCAATCAGTGGCTTCTTCATCGCCTCACGTAGTGATCCTATCATCACCATACCGTCAGGGGTATACACCTTGGCGTGCCACCACCGCTTGATGAAGTCATCCTTGTCGGCGTTCATCAGGTAGTCCGATGCATCCTTATGCTCACCGTGCTGATAGATCTTTGCCTTACCACCAAACAGATCGGCACACTCATGCGCTGCTTTCTTACCATGATCGTCGTTGTCATAGCAGAAGATGATGTTGTCAAACTTATCGAGGAACTCGTATGCCCTGCGACAATCCGCCGCCGCACCCTGCGCACCATTACGAATAGAGACTACTGGATACTTGTCACCGAACATCTGGTACGCAGACAGTGCGTCCATCTCCCCTTCCACTACGGTTATGTACTGACCACCCGAAGGGAACAGGTGTTGACCGAACAGTCCAGCCTTCTTCCAGTCACCTTCGATCTTGAACTGCTTGTCAGGTGTACGTTTTTTAACCGCAGTTAATTCACCATCGGGGGTGTAGTACCCGAAGCGTACGTCATCACCTAACAACGTAGTGGAATACTTCTCCATTGTACGTGCATCAAGACCCCTGTCCTGTAAGCTCCTGTGCGCCCCTTTAAGCTCCATTACAGGAACCCTTGGGGTTGGTACTCGATAGTCGTTAATGTCTCTCACAGAGCCTCCTGCGCCGTCTGACGATGGGGTAAACGTGGCACATGCGAAACAATAACTAGATCCGTCCTCATTGTAGGACAATGCATCACTAGAACCACAATCATTACACTTCTGGTGCAACTCAGTAAAGGCCATCAGTGCACCTCCATGCTAGTACCGAAACGAGAAAGATAACGAGACTCTAACTCATCATCGTTTAACGAATCAAACTCCATTGCAAAAAGATTAAAAAGAGTATTCATCGCCTCCATGTAATTAACACTGTACATGTGGTCATCAGTTAACTCCTCGACCATACGTTGCCTGTCTTCTGTTTTCATATCACCTCCTATAAGTAATATGTATTATTAATACTTAGTACTAATGCATAGTACTTACTATGTAGTCTATATAGAAGAGTATACCACACCACGCTTCTTTTTGGCGGCACTCTTCTTGTGACTTTTAACACTTGATTTACAGCGCGGCTTATGATTTCTGACGTACCGCTGTGTATCTCTCCCCATAATAATCCTCCCTATCATCGTTGATATGCTCCAAGAAAGTACGCAACTTACCAGAACGCTTGAGCTTTTGCAACGCACTGTATTCTATTGCACGTACCGTTGTCCTACTGAGACCCAACTCATCAGCGATTTCCTGATGGGTCATGTGGTAGTCAAGGTAGTTACCTCGCTTCTTCACTATCTCTTTCCTCCTTGTACTTACCTATCTCATCCTCGTGGTACTCATCTGCATAGTCCCACTTACACCGGTCACTGTCTTGATCCCAGTACTCTTGGTACTCATCGTGCCACACTTCCCAAGTCTCACGTCCCATAGAAACGGCCTCCAATACCCAGACACATTACTTTACATGCTCGACAATAACGTCTGTCGTCTCACGCTTATAACATAATAAACAATCCATACACTTCTGTCCAGTACAGTTAGCCTCACCGTCATACGACTCCGACACGTTGTTGAATACACGGTCGAACCCACGCGGTGGAGATAACATCACGTTATCTATCTTAGGATTACTATAAACAAGAAGCATATTACTAGGCACTAGATGCAGATTCGGACGCACTAGATTCACACGCTTAGTCCACAATGCAAAGGTAGAGTGCTTGTTGTCCTCCGCTATCGCACATAAATTACGGAAGTGCTGCTCATTTATCAGCTCACCATGCCCATGAAACCGCACGAATGCACCGGACGTACGAGGCAACACGAACTCAGCATCACTCGCAAGGATGTCACTATTCCTCTGGAAGGATGGTTGGCAGTTCTTCCTATAACTAGAAAGCATACTAACACTGTAACACTTGGTACAAATCTTGCTTGCATCAGTCTTGTTAGACTCCTGCATACAGAATGGATTCGTAACCGTGTTGGTGTTGATTGCTTGTATACCCTCTAGCTTCCCTGACATCTTACTTATGCTAGGCATCGGGTGCATAGACCACCTCCTCTTTAACGACACGGCATTCTTCGCCGTCTGCTATGTGCCTATCACAGAAGTACTTTGCATTATTAAGAGTAGAATTCCAAGACGACCCATCATCATCTCTCTCCTCCCACTCCCACGTCTTACGGTTAAACCTCTGCACAATAAACCAAGTATCCATAGCCATACATTACACCTCCACATCATAGACCGTAGTGGTCTCTTCATCTTCGCGACGATAACACACCACGTCATCCTCATCCCAGTCGATAGTACAATCCAACTCACTCAGAGCATTATCGATTGCAGCTTGCTCTGCTAGATCCTCATCACTGCTCTTAACATACTGCCTACGTGTAACAGTAACGGTCACATCGAATGCATAGACGTGCACTAACTCTTTGTCCATCTTGTCAAGCTGTAACACTGTGTCCTTGAGTAGTAGATCCAGCTCCTCAAACAACTCACCCTTTGGATGATTGTAAATGTCGTACTCGATAAAGCTACGCATCTTACTTAGCTGATCGCGTAACTCTTCTAGATCTTCCCTGCTTGTTAGTAAGTCATTCATTCTGTACACCACTCCACTCGTTTAATAATATTATCACCATACTCATTCGCAGTATAGTCGTTGATTACTTCTATTGCTTCACTGGTACTGGTGACGTTGCCGTACACAAACTGGAACCACGCCACGTAATCATCACGCTCGTCACTCCACACACCCACGTCATCGAAGTCACACTCACCCATGTTGTCTAACACCGTGAAGTGCTCACGAGACTTCTCAACGTCAGCGTGCTCACCCTCACCACATACAGTGATGCTCTTGTCTGAGTCACGTAACACTGCGTCAATAAAGTACTGCGCCACTCTGTTCTCTGTAAAATGCATAACTACTCCTCATCAAATGAATCACGACACTTGTCGCACATATACGCCCTCGTCTTGTTACCTACGAGAACCTCCCTAGTGCTGGCGTCCTCATCAGGGAAAACATCCTGCACAAATCTGTCGGTATAAAGATACCAACCCCACGAATCTGTGTCAACTAGACGGCTGTGCTTAGTCCTACACAGCAGACAGGTAGCTGACACTTTGATTTTACTAAACAGATCTACTACTTCTCCCATAGTGTTTCTCCACTATCTCTTGATTGATATCTTCCCAACACGACACGCAGATACATTCGCCGTCGTCCTCTTGGTACACATCCTTCTCACTGTGAAACCACTCACTACACTCACCACATTCAAAGACCATAGACATCAGAATATATCCTCCGCCATCTCCAACATACACTCAATGTCATCAGGACTGCTCCACTCATCAGGATACGGTGACATATCTTGCGCCACACGTATTAGCTCCATCATTTGAGCAGGATAGATAGGGCTGTGTATACATACGTGTTGACCACTTCCAAATGTATGAAACGCACCGCATCCATACTTAGCAAACGCCACTGACGCCTGTTTGTATGTGTGTCCTTCCATATCATGTAACTCGTCATGATCCCACGGTTCACCACAATGCCTACAATGAATATCCATTGTCACTCCTCCTATGTATTAACACGACCATCAGGTTCAATGCATAACCACATACCACACCACTTAACCACAACGGCAGGGTCACACATCATTGGTTCAACACTACGCCTGAACGTACGGTACGACATACCCTGACTGTTAAGCCTCCACTTATGTAACAACGATTGTTGCTGGTTCTTAGTTAACGGAATCACTAGTCAAACCTCCCTACTCGTTGATTGCCTACGCTGTCCTTGATGCCGAAGATAGAATAAGGATAAGCCCACATCGTCCACCCATTGAAGTCAACACGAGCGAATGGCTCAAGCGGCTCATCTTCCGGCGCGTGATACCCACCAGCATCATCAATGTCACCCTGCCAGTGATCAGCGAATCCACCCATACCATACGAGGCGTTCATCTCATCGGCGACGGTAGCAATGCCACCACCTTCAGTCCTTGCCGCTACAACACCACGACCGAAGAACTCAGGGACTATACCCAGCCACTCACGATCTGCGTGCTTATCAAAGTATTGAATCATCATAATTAAAACCCTCTAAAAATTAATCTGGATTAATTAATGCCGGTAATATAAACAGAACGAATACCCGACACAGTTATTATCTCATTTAGTTATAACGGTGTCAACCGACCTGTCCACCCATATTGTCAAGCATAAATTACAGACATAAAAAAACCGCCCGAAGGCGGCTGAATTGTGGACGTTGGTGCGGGTTTAGCTGGCGTCGCGGTGCAGGTCGATGGATACCTGCGCGAGGTAGTGAGCAATTTCCATTTTTGTGTGCCCGTTATCGAAGGCCTTTTGCATGAACTCAGAGAACAGGTGACCGATGGGGTTAGCGTTATCAGCCGTTGGCTCGCTCGACTCAGACTCTGCCGCGACCTCTTCATCGCTGGAGACCTCTTCATCCTTCGGGATGCCAAGCGCCTCGTAACATAACCGAAGCGACGGCGTCCGGCATTGAGCGGTCTCAAGCACTAGCAGACCGTCCTCGATAGTGCTGATTTGGTGATACTCAGATAGCTTTTTATCT
>VMHT01030217.1_pt1 | contig 23697 bp, 37 predicted proteins | sample 4693611 | NCBI WGS metagenome assembly VMHT01 (sample SAMN12280063, study PRJNA550983) | marine metagenome | isolation source: seawater sampled from same location over 5 years 0.02-0.2 micron viral filtrate | place: USA: collected off the coast of southern California halfway between the port... ...
GACATAATGTGTGTAAGAACTCACGATGAATTTATCATCAGATATAGTACGTTTACCCTGATGTGGGTATAACCATAAAGGAGGGAACATAACAAGTCTACCTTCTTTTGGTTTAATTGTGGGACCATTATCAAAAACGGTTTCACCACCTTCACTGACATCATTTAGATACCAGAACATTGATAAGAACCTACGAGCAGATGCGTGGTCTCCTACATCAACGTGTTTATCAAAACGATCATCAGTTCCCTTCTCATATTTCTTGACTCTGAATTGTTCAAGAGCAGATTTGATAGGGAAGTATGGTTTACAATCTACATCCTCCATATATTTTTGGACATAGTGATGTGATGATTCAATCAAAGCATTCTGTATCAATCCCCACTCAGACCAAGGAGAGACATTGAGATTATGCTCATTGTCATCTATTGCTTGTGTGATGTTGAATTGACGAAACTTAGGCATACCTTTTTGGTCTACCTCTTCGTGAACCTGACTAGAAAATAACCTAACAATGTTTTTACAAACAGTTGTAGATAACGTATAGTCATAGACTTGGATGTAATCTCTTAATTCCACTATCCGTATGCAAATTCTTGGTATGCTGCCTTGTCTAATGCTTCCATTATTTCGGGGGTGAAGTATTTGTCAGGGTCTTTGAGAATAGCAGAAGGATAAACGCTAGAATCCCCAAGATCAATACGGTTCCCCTTACGTTTAAAAACTCCATATTTCTCACCCAACTCCAGTAGTCCGTAGTAACGGTCAAGTCCACGTTCATCGTAGTAAAGACGTGTAGCAATTTTAACATTTTCTTTTGTAAACCTAGATTTCTTCGTTTCACATCTAATGATGTTTCCGATTACATCTTTACCATCCTTCTCTTTTGACTTAGCAAGATAGATGATAGTCGATGCTGCATATTTTAAACCAGAACCACCGCCCATTTCTTTTGTAGGTACATAGGCACCCACTACATCATATGTATGGTTTGTGACAATCATAGGTATATTTGCTTTACCCAACTTAAGAGTAAGAACTCTAAAAATTGCTTTCACAACTTGAGCACGAGTCATATCTCTAGTATCCTTTCCATCAGAGGAGTCTTGTACTTCTTTAGATGTTGAAAGCATACCAAGAGAGTCGAGAACAAACATTAATGGTTTACGTTCTGCCTCTGGTTGTTCTAAATATTTGTCAACAATTCTTAATGATTGAGTTCTAAACTCTTGAACTGTTGTAACAGGAACTAAGACCATACGATCTGATGGAATATTCCTAGACTCAATCATATCTTTAGATAATGCAGATTCAGATTCAAAGTAAATGCAACCTGCGTCTGGATTTCTTTCTAGGAAACTCTTCACAACACTAAGAGTGAAGAAAGTTTTACCTGTACTACTCTCACCTGCAATAGCAGTGATTTTGTTTGAAGGGATACCACCATTAATGGAACCACTTACTAGGGCATTAAAGATGTAACTGCCTGTATCTACAAAAGACGCAACGTCTCCTGCTGATACTCCATCTGATACAACACCTGCGTATTCGTTTCCAATGTCGCTGATGATGTCTTTAAAAAATGCTGATGTCATACAAAAAGGTCTTCTAGGGTAGCGATTTTTTCTGCTTTCCAATTAATAGTATCCATAATTACCTGTAAAGGATCAAGGAAACTCTTCTGGAATTGTAGATCAAAATCTATGTATTTGTCAAGTCCAAACTCTTTTGGTAATGTTTGGAAGAATGAGATAACGTTTTCGTTAATCTTATTTGGTCGTCGAAGATAGATAAACTTTACTTTCTCTCCCTCTTGTATGAGAGGATACTTGTGTGTGATCTTAGTTTTCTTCGCGTGGAAATTATATAGTAAAGCACCACGTACGTGAATAGGAGTTCCCTTACCATATATTGTAACAGGGTTTGAGAATTTGCCAACCCCATTACATCCACGAGGGAATGCAATATCTTCTGGTGGCATACTTTCAAACTTCTGTCTAAAGTCTCCTACAAATTGTTGTACATCAGACTCACTACCGTTCATAATAACTTTCAGTGCATCTTTAATTGCTGTACGACAAGCAGAAGGAGTAGATGATTTAACTGCTTCGATACCCATCATCTTTAGTTTAGGTTCAGCATACTGAACACCTTCACTATTCCATACGTTGAGAATGTATCTCTTCTTAGCAGTCCAGATGCCTTTGTTAGCGATGTTCTCTCGCTTCATAAACATCTTTTGATCGTATGCGTTTACAGTGGTTGCCAATTCTTCATAAGAATTCTCAATATACTTTTCAAGTTCCACATCACACACCTTTTCAAGGAACCTGAGAATGCTTTTATCGCTTGTCTCTCTGCCCTTGAATATAGTTTTAACCAGAGGACCCAAATTAAGATAAATGGAATCGGTATCAGAAGCAATAACATAATCAGTCTCCTTAGTTTTTAAAATTTTGTTAATGTAAGAGTTCATTTTGTTTTCTATCCAACGGATAGATAACTGTCCAGACAATGTAATTGCCTCGGCATTAGCAATATTAAAGTATCGGAAGTATTGATTCCCGATAGCACCATAAGCACTGTTAAGTTGAATCTTACGTGCCATTTGTATATTGTTGAAAGCAGATATGTCTGCTTGTAATGCTTTGTTACCTGTCTTCTCGTATTGAGACTTAGCAATAAGCATTTTCTTTTTATAGATCTTACGTTCATCGTAGATCTTTTGCATCATCTGAGGTAAGAAACCGTGGATGTCTTTCCTATACTGTGCTCCATTAGCAGCAACACAATACTCACTATCAATATTGATCTCATCATTTAAGATTTTGTCAACACTGATACTTGGGTATCTAGTGGGAACCAAAGTCTCTGGTGAAATGTTATATTCCATAATGAGATGAGGGTACAGAGAGTTAAGGTCGAAACTAACCACCCAATCATATAACCCAGGTATAGGTTCCTTAACATACGCACCTGCGTATTTGTCATCCTTTTTACTTTCTTGACGAGGTGGAACACAGATCTTTCTCTCCTTAAGATAGTTGTATATAAGAGTATCCCAAGTACGAACCTGAGAATACACATCTTCAAAGTTTACCTTGGCATCATATGCCATAGTCACTGCTAGTTCAAGAAGTTTCATCTTCTTTTCTAATCTATGAACTAGATCAACGTCTTTAAGGTTATACTCTACAAACTTCTGCCAATGCTCTGTATAGAAATCTTTAAAGTTTTCAAACTCACTGTGATCTAATTTACCTTCACCTAGTTCTACTGTAGCAATATGTTCTAAACGATATGACTCTTGGTTGGTGTATGTAAACTTTCTATAGAGATCAAGATAGTCTAAGATACTAACACCAAGTATATCGTATGCAAGATTCCTACGTCCTTGGATGTAGACCTCTCTCATATTAACTTTATTCCAAGGTGACAATGACTTCTGCCACTTGTCTCCTAAGACACGTTCTAAACGACGACAGATATAAGGTATATCATACAGGTTACAATTCCAACCAGTAATAATATCAGGTGTATTTGAAACCCACCACTTAACAAAATCCTCAAGCATCTCTTGCTCTGTCCAGAACACACGATACTCAGATTCTACCTTTGCTTCACGAGTTCCCCAAGTAATAAACTTACCAGTTGCAAGATCTTTAATTGAAATACAAAGCATTTCCTCTTGTGATGCTTCTACATCAGGGAATCCATTTTCACAGGCAACCTCAATATCAATAGTATAGATCTTCATTTGATCTATATTAAATTTAAGTTGACCTGGATATTTGTCAGAGATCCATTGATATACAAAACGTTCATAACCGTGAACTTCAAAGTTATCAACGTCTTTATATTTTTCAAGAAACTCTCTTGCACGTTTAGCACCATCCTGTTTTACAGGTGTCATTGATTCACCTGTCAAGGATTTCCATTTACCTTTAGGTGATGGTACAAATAATGTAGGTTTGATAATCTCTTTGAACGATACTTGATCACCATTTTCATATCCTCTACAGAGGATAGAGTCACCTAGTAAAGTTACGTTAGAGTATAATCTGCTCACAGTGCTTTCTTGTAATTGGTTATTGCTTCTTTAGATGGATCTACTATAGTCAGAATTACATCAGATGTCAAGAAGCAATCTCTTTGATCTGTATGTAATGGGAACGATGTAAATTTATCACCTTCCATTAGCATACATCCTGTAATTAGATAAGAGGGTTCTTCATCTAATTCAGTAACTTCTCCCATAAGATAACTAAGATTGTTTCTCAGTATCACCAGTTTGATCGGTGCCATTTTCATCTGCCTCTGTTAATTTTTCCCATTTGTTTTGAATCTCTGGGTGTGGATTGTAGATTGTTTGAACCTGACTCAACTGAACTAGACAACGTTTGTCTGCTGACATAGGTATCCAAGGAAACAGTTGCATATTAAGATCATTAATCTTTTGTGGTTCATCGGTAGTGCCTTCTTCAAAGAGCATTTCCGCTGTTGCTTCTACTATAACCTGATAAGGGTTAGTAAGGAAGTATCCAATAGGAGCATAGACTTCTTTGTTTGGATATGCTTCTTGAACATCAGCAATTATGTCTTCCCCGTTGGCGACTCTTACGATCTTGACGGTCATACTCTTTCTCCATAAGTGATTGATAAACACCTCTGACAAGTTCGCCAAAGGCACGACGTGATGAAATATTTCTTTCGTCTGCTAAGAGACGAACGTAATAAAGAAAATCCTCGACATCAGAGGTAGGAACATCAATATTGATATTCTCTTTTTCTCTCATATGCCGAGGTGTACAGTTCACATAGTATTGCATAAATTTAGTTGAATAAAAAAGAGACCCTATTGGTGGGTCTCTTCAGTTGTGTAATTATCTATAAAAGTTTAGAATGCGTACTTGGCACCAACTTTAACACCGTATGCGTTGTCAGCAGTCTCGTCTGTTAAAAGAGAGATTTCGCCATAAGCACCAACTGACTCGTTTAAGTCTAAAGATCCACCAACATAACCAATAAAGTCTGTTGAAGACTCACCGTTATCTGGAGATGATACTACAGGACCACCTGATACATACCAGTTGCTTCCTTCGTAACCAATTTGGAATTCTGTTGCTAGTCCAGTATAGTCGTCACCTGAGTAAGATGCTACTGTTTCGACGTTTACATAAGGACCTGCCATTACAGGTGCTGAGATTGCAGAGACTGCTGCTACTGCTAAGAGTGATTTGATCATTTTTGTTTTTAATTTCTCGCAAGTAAAAAACCTGCGGATGGAAAATCTTTCGACAAGACTTTTGCATTCGACGCAGGGTTACGATCTTTCGAGTCCTTTGTTTAGCATATTATATAGTATATGTTAATACACTCTTAATGTCAAGTGTTTGTAATTTAGGATATATCGAAGACCTTTTTCTTCTGATGTTCTGGTACAATTTTCTTCAAATCTATTGATAGAAGACCGTTCTTGTATTGAACTTCTCCAATCTCTACGTCATCAGCAAGGTTAAAAGTCTGTTTAAATTCTCTAGATGCTAGTCCACGGTGTAAATGTTTACGTGGTTCAACTTCCTCTTTACCTGTTAGTTGTTTCTTAGATGCAATAGTTAGAACGTTTTGTTCTGTAGATACTTCTATGTCATTACTGTCCCATCCTGCAAGTGCCATCTCAATCTCCCAGTTATCTTCTGAGTTTTTGATAATGTTATATGGTGGATAAGATCTGTTAGTTCCGTTTGTGACATCCAATCTCTTGAGAGTTGGTCCTAATCCGATGCTTGTTTTCTCTATAGCATCCATTAGAAAGTCAAGATCATTTGCAGTGTACCTAGATAGCGTACTCATAATAGTTCTCCTTTTTAAGCGAGTGTGAATAGTGTCCCTGTAAGGCGACAACACTATTTAACACTATATGTATTGCTATAACTAGGGAGGTTAACCATAGGTAATTGTACGGATGTTACGAAAGAATTTTATTTATAAATATAGCCAGTATAGTCTCTATTTTCAAAGGCAATGAAGAAACTAGCGTTCGTTATAATTATGGGATTAGTGGGTGCTCCATTATCTGCAAGGGCAGATTTGACGCATAAAATGACTAGCAGTGTTCAATTAAATGTTAACGCAGCAGCAACACAGGTTAATCGTATTGGTACTACATACAGTATTTCAGGAAATAACGTAGGTACAACACACGGTACAGGTAGTGATGCCATAACTAATGGTATTGGTGCTTTGACAATCTCATCAGGCGTTGGGGCGGTACCTGCGATTACAGCGACCCAGGCAGTTGCAGGGGAAAGTTTTTCGCTGTCTCAGTCATTCACCCAAGGCGATGCTATAGCAAGCAGTGTTACAACAGGTGCTGTGTCACCATATGGTAATCAGGTATCTACAGCAGCAGGAGTAGCAGGTACTTTAGCAGGTACAATCGATTCTTCCTCAACAATGACACTAACTGGTGGAGGAGCAGGTACCAGTGCGACAGGTCAATTTACAGTTGAATTAAGTATAAATCATTAATACCTATATAATATGAAACGTGTATGGTACATATGTGGCATTGCGACGATGACTTTGGGCGTAACCCCAGTCATAGCAGTGCCTGTGGTGCCAAATTTTTCTCAAGGATCGATGTCTAGCCACACGGAAACGACTTCTACGGTGGTGGAGACCATAAATTCGATGGATTATGCGACAGGTTGGCAGTATTCTATAAGTGGGACTAACATTTCTCACGATGGGACAACCTTATCACCAGGCACAGCGACTGGTTCATCTAATACTATTAATGGAGTGACTTCGCAATGGCAAAATCTAGACCATTCAAACAAACCAAACTACACGATAACAACCCCAGGAGCAGCGTTCCAGTTCACGGAGACGTACAAATCCCCAGGATTAACGAATCACACAATAATACAAAGAGAAACAACAATACAATCGGTCACAGATACGCAAAGTATATTTCAACAATAATAGCAACAGTTCTCACTGCTAACGCTCTACCTATGCGTGCAGAGACCGTTGGTGGTGTGTCAGCAACAGCATCGCCAATCGCGAATTCCAGTGGGTCAGTGACCAATCAAGCTATACAGGTTTTGCAGGGTCCATATATAACTAATACTTATGGAAATGGCATACAATGTCAAGGTCCAACGTTAAACGTCACACCATATGTCACAGGGAGTACATCTATACAGCGTCCCTACGAACCTCTATGGTATGACCAAGTGTATGATATGCGTGACTTGACTGGTACTACAGATGCAACTGGTGCTGTTACAGGAGATGGTGCACCAGACAATCCAGGTGTTGTATTATATGAAGTTCCAGTAAGAACAGGTCAGAAAGATAATCATTCTCTATCAATAGGTTTTAGTGCAACGTGGTCTAAACCATTAGATAAGAAACTACAAGAGTTATGTAAGACAGCAGCAGTCACACAAGTTGCATATCAACAACAACTCACTGCCAATAAGCGATTAGACTTTGAGATCGCGAGACTTAAAAATTGTGGTGAATTAATGAAGGCAGGAATAATGTTCCATAAAAATTCACCTTACTATGGTGTATGTGCTGACGTGGTTCTATTGAATCCTCCTGGAGTTCTTCCAAACCACAAGCATTCAATACCAAGCAATAATGCTGAACTGTTAAAAGATATATCTATCGGTAATCCTTAGTTTTAAATGGGGGCAAACCTTTCTTTGCCCTATACTCATTAGCAATCACATCATTACGAGTTAGTTTGGTAGGTTTCTTACCTAACTTTTTTTGTATAGCAGTGGTTGCTTTTTTAATGAGTGGTTTTATAACTCTTAGAAGTAAAGGTGTTGCTGCTGCTGATGCGGTTGCAACTACAGCAATCGCTGCTGTTACTGATGCTTGATTTGTAGACGGTAAAAATTTTTCAACTGCATTAGTAGGTTCATACAATACCACACAGATATTATTTTGAACTTCGTGACCTATAACTTTCTCATCACCTTTCTGAGTTAGATCACCTACTCTAGGTTGATTAGGTGCAGGACATTCTATCTCCTTTTCTGTAGGAGGTATTTCTGGTGGTGTTACTTCTGGTGTCTCTAGTTCTGGAGGTGCTACTATATCTGGAACCACAGTCTCCTGTTCAAATACTAGATCCTCTTCTCTATAATCTATAGTTTCAAAGGATGGCATTCCTGCATCACAATATGTAAGAGTACCATCAGGATCATCTTCTTTTATATTTTTATTATTTTTACTGAGTTCGTGTGCCTTAACACAACCTGGAATGTTTACAACAGGTGTTCCTAGTTCTATTGTTACAGGGACCTGTGGAGACAACTGCCACGCAGGGACTGTCATCCAAAAAGGTGTTGGAGTTGTAGAAGGGTTAGGTACAAAGAGATCATTAATAATAATATTAGGAATCTCTGGTGGCATTATGGAAGTAACTTAGGGAGTGTTGGAACTACAGATCCTGTTGTGTCAGGAAGTGCTTGATCCATTACGTTTGGAAGAGACCCTGTAACAGATTCCATAACCTTAGATTTAATTCCATCAATGATTGATGCCTTGTTGACAAAAACGTATATCCCAGTACCAACAACGGCACCAGATATAACGAAAGACGAAATAGCGAGTACATTAATGATCTTTTGCATTGTAATTAATTTCAAAGTTGTTTAAACCCTTCACTTCAGAAGGTGAACTATTTATCACTCCAAACTGTTCACGTTCTTCAGCATCCCAGTCTTCTTTAATCTGTTCTACCTGTTTATCCACGTCTTCCATTGTGTTCTCTATCTTCTGCTCTATCCATTCTTCTTTAAGATATGCTACAAGACCTAGTAAAAGATGATTGATAGGAAACCTTTGTTTCTTTGCCCATCTTTCCATCTTGGCATACCAAGGATCTACTCCTTTCCCAAATTGTTTTTCAAATTTAAGTAACGTCTTTTTCTTTTCCATCTCGGTAAATAAAATACTACGAAAGAACCAATCCAAAAAATTGCTAGTGCTGATATGTGTATCAGTCTATTAGAATTTACTATCAGACCAAGTGTTACAAGTCCGATCCAAGTATAATCTAACGTACCGTGAAGACGATACCACAGTTTGTCTCCCAATTTGTTAATGACTCTTTCTCTTTGTTTTGCGAACCACGGTGACACGTGACGCATCATCACGAATCCTTCGTTGAAGAACATTATAAAAAAACCAATCCAGAATATCATTTGATTAACTCTGACTCATCGATTGCTTCTCTAATTATTCTCTTGAGTTGTTTTGATTGCTTCTGGTTGATAGAACCAAACTTATTGTCTATCCATTTCTTACCATAGTAAAATACAAATAGAACTGCGAGTAAAGCAAAACCTTCACCCCAATCTAGACTCCACGCCCATTCAAAAAATTTCCACATAATTTTCTCCTAACAATTTTTATTTAGGTCCTCTGCCATATTGCCACCAATGTTTGCACCTTGTTCGCCACCGAACATCGCTACCCAACCTGCTGCAACCCAACCAATAAAGGGGATGCCACTAAGAGCAGGAGCAGCAGATGCACCAACGCTAGTGCCTACAAGTCTTCCAGTTCCTTTTGCAGCACCGACCGCTTCGATACACGCTTCGCTTTTGTTACTGGCAACAGGGTTTGTTTGACCTTGTTGAAATTTTTGTATATGTACATCTCCGTCCATTGTATATTCTTCTACTATCTCTTTAGTCTCATTCGCTAATCCTAAGAAACCACCTTTCTCATTGATCTTAGATGTCTTATACATTGTCTTTGGATCATTTCCAACGTAACTCATCTTGTATCCATTTTTATCTGCGGATACAACGTATGATGTATAAGGAGTTACAACAGGTGGATGTATGACAGGATAAGTTTTTCTAGATGCTATCATACCAATCATTCCTATATGGGATACACCCAATAAGGCACCTAGACCTAGACTAAACCATTTCATTTCTTATCATCCCCAACTATTTTAAATGCAGGTGACTCTATTCTTATAGTCTGACCTGGAGCAACGTTTGATGCTTTCTCAATCAAGAACTCCATATCTTTCTTGGTAATCTGTGGTGCAGCAGATGCGTCACCATTCTTTTTCTTACCTCCTGCGGAGACACCAAAGGTCGCTAAAACTCCTGTGAAGACCGAAGCTATGAAAGTTGGATCCATATCTTGTTTAGGAATTTTAAGTGCTGATGGCAACTCAACATACGCTAATGTTAATATTCCACCTGCCCAAACCAAAATTCCAAGACGAACAAATGTACTAAGAATAGCGAGTTGTTCTTCCTTATCTTCTGTCGCTTCTTTCAGTTTACCGAAAAGACCTTTCTTTTTAGGTTCTTCTTTTTTAACTGCTTCTGCCATTATACTGTGGGGTTACTAACCCTATTTAGACTGCAAAAATTTTCTAGATTTCTTAAGATACTTCCACTCAGTTTTTATTCTTTCGTATGCTTTTTCCTGTGTTAACTTTCCACCCATCTCTGCTGCACATACAAATTCAATCCTCTTAGCAAATTCTCTTACCGCATCTCCCAATTCATCCGTTTCGTACATTAAGTTTCCTCTGTTGTTTTCTTTTTACCAATGTTATATTTAGATTCTAAGATCCACTCCTTCTTATCTCTAAAAGAAATTACTTTGATTTGATTTAAAGGTGCTATATCTTCGACTCTACTTTCATCTACCATTACTACTAAACCCCAATCAGACAGTAACTTTGTAATACGATTCCTACGTTGTACATCGTTATTTGTTAGATTAGAGTGCTTACCATCAAGAGCAAATAGTTCTTTAAAGTGAACTATGTAATACTTACCCTTCTTATGTAAGATGTGGCAAGACTGAAAAAGTTTTTTCTCTTTGCGAGAAGCAACTCCAATTCTTGTTAGTGTTTCTCTTACCTTGAGGAAATCATCAGGTTGACGTAAAGTCACCTCCACCATTTGCTCAGGACTCCAAGAAATTTCGACATTCTCGTCGCTCATTGTCTGCCTCCTGTATTCATTTTAAGTTTAATCAAATCAATTTGATCCTTGGTTAGAATCCTCAACGCATCCTTGGTCTTTTCATCAGAGTATTTAAAGAAACTCTTCACGAGTTCAAAATCTTTTATCTTCTCTTTCCTTTCCCAAGGTGAGAAACGTCGTTTCTTCCTAAGGCTATTTAGATAAAAGGAATATTGTAGATCCTTATCTAAATTAAACTGTGCATTCATCTCATTAGCGTATAGAACTGTGTCTATAAATCCGCTAAGACATTTGTTTACAATGAATGGAGGATAGTTCTTTTCCCAATCACCTTCACGTTCTAATATGTTTTCTTTAGTATGATTGATACTGTTTAAGTAATCCTTTAAAGGATAGTCGTCGCGTTTGCTCATAATATATCTCCGAGAGAAAAGGAATCTGTTGGGTGTGTTTGGAAGACTAGACTATATCGTCTTGGATGTGCATCCCTTACAGGAGGTCTGCCTAGATGTGGAATGATAGATTGAAACTTAATCATTCTACCTTCTTTAGGTGATACTGACTTTAGTATAGTATCAGTTTCTTCATTTATAAAGATTGTTTCACCTCCCATACCGATATTCCAATCAGGATTTACATATATTAAATATGTTATACCTTGTGGTACTTGAGAATCAACGTGAGGTTTAGGACAATCAGAATGTCTAAAACAATTATACAAACATTTTTTGACTGGCACATCTAAAATTTCTAGAAACTTATGTGCTATTGGTTCAAACTCTGGAGGATCAAATGATCTACCTAAAGTATATGCGTGTGCATCTTCTGGAGAATCTGCAAGATGATGCCATCCATTGTAAGAGTCAAGATAGTAATATGCTTCCTTTATTAAACGTCTTGGAAAAAAATCTTCAATAACCTCAATCAATGAATAGTTCCTCCAGTGGTGACGTTACACTATAGTTAGTAATTAAAAGTTCTTTCTTTCTAGTATTATCTTCTCTGTGTTGCATTCCATATGTAATAGAATATTTTTCTATATTATAACTTTTAAATAGTTCTTCAATGTTTTCATTGATGTTGTATGTAATCATCCAATCATTAGTTGTCTCTGCACAATTATATGCAAACTGTCTATGATCAAAACCTTTGTGCATTGTTCCACCTTTACCACCATACAAGAAATCTTTTATATCATATGGAGGATCTAAGAAAAGAAAAGCATTGCCACCAAAACAAGAATTATAATCTAGATTAGTTATCTTCCAATCTTGAATCAGTTCTCCATAGTAAGGTAAGTTCTTAATACCTTTCTTAGTAAAATTTTGTACTGATGCTTGTGGTGAGAATGATGAGTTCTCTGTTAGACCTGAGTAAGAACATTTATTCATTACCCAGAAGTAAACAGCAGACAAAAATATATCAGGATCATTAACTCTAGTCTTTGCTGAGTGATATAGTTCTCTTGCTTTGTCAGGAGTATCGTGATTGATCTTCAACCCCATCAAGGCATCAGATAAAGTATCAGAATCTTCCTGTAGTATTGTCCAAAAATTATAAAGAGGAACGTATAAATCATTTACCCATACAGGTATATCCCTATATCTTTTTGTAAATTCTATAGCAGTGGAACCACCACCAAGAAAAGGTTCTCTGTATTCAGTCATACGTGGCATCTTATCCACGAGCATTGGTGCTACTCTTGACTTTCCACCAGGATACCTAAGAGGAGTCTTCAATGATTTCATTATGAATTGAATTTTGTTATTATATTACCACTAACTGATACTCTTTGTCCAGTAGATTTGTAGGGATACACATAATGTTTTAACCAAGCAGGAAAAATATAAATGTCACCTGCCTGTGGTTTGATTGGACCGAACTGGCAGTTTGAATATGGTAACTGTTCTCCATATGTAAACACAATAGAACCTGCTATCTCTGGTTCATCATACATTCCAGGTGGAATATCCACATAGACTATAAAACTAAATTCACCTGCGTGATTATGTACAGGTTGCCAATCATCTGAACGTTGAAAATTTACCCATATAGGTTCTATATCAATATAGTTTTGATTAGTATATGTACCAATATGTTTACGTAACTCATCTAGATCACGTTTACTAGGATAGATGTAATACTGTTCTTCTAATTGACCTGCTAATATTCCAGACGCATCTTGTGATGGTTCTGCATCAAAAGCATATCTCAATAGATCTAACCTTACGTCTTCTTCTATTGTACCTTTATAAATTTTAGGACCGAAAGGAGATAGGATCATTAGTTTACTTTTAGGTTTACCATATTCTGTCCATAAGGACCAAAGTTAATACCACCATCAGGTAGAGCATTCCAAGCAATAACAGCACGTGGTTCTGGACCGTGATGTGGTACAGACCAATGAATCATCCAACTTGGCCAGATCAATAGTTGACCTACAGTTGGTTCTATTGCTACAGCATTCTCATATGTTCCACTAATGATTTCTAACTGATTCATCGTACGTGGTGTCAGAGGGTCCTGGAAGACCGTAGGAGACCCCTCTGTGAGGTAATAGATACCAGACAGGTATGCAAACGGATGCCTGTGTGCTTGATGACAACCACCACTATCAGGTCCACTTACATTTCCCCAAGACATACAGACCTTGAAGTCACCTTCAAATTGTAATTGTTCCTTAGTCTTTATCTCATTCAAACATTGTTCAAACCATTTATGTACATCTGAAAATTCTTCTCTCTCAAATAAATCACCTTTAGTAGTCTCTACAGTATTTGGAATATTAAATAACCCACGTTCACATTCCATAAGGGTCTGTAAAGTAGGTTGTACTAGATCTTCATTATCAAATGAATAAAATTTAACTGGGAAGAAGTTGTGTGTTTCCATAATAATTAATGTTCAAGATTGTTCTTGAAGAATGTTTCCTAGGTGCATTACCAGAGTGATACTTGTGTCCATTGAAGATAACATATTTACCTTTCTCAGGATCAATGTATTGTTTGACTCTTACCTTGTCAGGATTCTCACCATACTTCTCTTTATATATTACTGTTGGACCATCGCTATTATCAGCATAGTAAATCATAACCCAATGTCTAAAAGGTGCATCAACGTGTGGTTGTGTAGGTGGGACTTTATTCTTCATAGTCTTTGCTGCACGTACACGAATCAACTCACCAAAATCTCCATCAACATTCTTTACCATATACTTCCATAGTTTATCGAAGACTATATCATATGCGTTTGACTTTATCTGATTGTCAGTGACAATAGTATGTGCAAAATATGGATGCTCTTCGTATCCATCTAGTTGTAATACTTCAGCAGTGCCATTATAGAATGAAGTCTTTTCTTGGTAGAACCACGGAAAGGTATTATCTCTACACAAAACCTCATAGATAAAGTCTGCTATATGGTTAGGAACATATCCTACTTGTATTGACATTGCATCATCATTTCTGTGAGAAATGCTACTAGATTTATTTCTTGATCTGCAACGAATGCAGTTTTATATTGATACTCAGCAATAATCAAAACTGCTTGAGGTATGCTTGCAGGTTGTAGATGATCATATAAAGAATCGTAGATAGTTCTCATAATAGAATTAGGGTCATTATCTAAATTAGATACAACCCACTTACGCATTTTTGTAAACTCTTTTGATTTCAAATATGATACTAGATCATTTAGATTAGTTGATTGTTGAACTGCAAGAACACCTGTATCAATTTTTCCAATAGAAGAATATCTTTGTAGTTCATTTAAAGTTCTTCTAAAGTCAGGAAAATATTTCTGTACTAATGCAGCAAGAACTTTAGGTTCATAATCAACGTGCTCTTTATCTAATATAGATTTGATGCTAGTAAAAAATTCTGCTGCGATAGTTTGCTTCTCTTTACCTGTGATAGAAAAATCAATAACACTACATCTTGAATGTAATGGTTCAAGTATTTTATTCTTATAGTTACAAGTAAAAATAAATCTACAGTTACTACTAAACTCTTCTATAGATGCTCTTAATAGAAGTTGAACATCGTGAGTAGTATTATCTGCTTCATCTATAATAATTACTTTATGTTTTGCAGAAGATGCTAGAGACATAGTAGATGCAAAATTCTTTGCATTGTTTCTAACAGTGTCTAAGAATCTACCTTCATCAGATCCATTGATTACATAATAGTCTGCACCAATCTGTTCACACATTGCTTTGGCAACAGTAGTCTTTCCTATCCCAGGAGGACCTGATAATAATAGATTAGGAAGTTCTCCTTTCTCTACAAATTTATTTAAAACATCTTTTATATTTTCTGGAAGAATACAATCATCAATGGTTTTGGGTCTATATTTTTCTACCCATAAAAAGTTACTCATTATGTAATCCAAGAAGGTTTGCGTTGAGGGTCACGTAGATAATTATCGCACACCCAAGGTTTAGATGCAATATATCTTTTGTACGCAGTGAAAGTATCAATATTAGTATCGTACTTAAACTCATCATACATTGCTCTAACAAAATGCGTGGGTTTAGTGTACGCTTTTGGAAATATATTATCAGCATACTCGATAGTATGTTGACAACTATGAGTCTTGTTATATCTGTGTGTATATTCTGCACACAATGCAAGACCGTGTTCTATTAACCAACGGAAATTAATCTGTGACCAAACAGTACAAGGGTGATTACGAAATGCACCCTTTTCTGTTTTATAAGGTTCACCATTTAGTTTAGGTAATGAACCGAAACCGTGTCCCCATTTTTCTGATGCAACAATAGAAAGCATTTGACAAGTTTCTAGTGGCATTTTGACAATATGTTTGTCAGGTAGAACCTGTGCAGAAACAACAGGATCAGGATCGGTAACGAATATGTTCATACCTTTAGTCTAGTGCATCTATCTTAGAATGTCTAGTAGGTTTATGATCTTTCATACCACCGTGGTTTCCGTCTCCTGGTAAAGCACCAGTAGCAATGTAAGTAACTGCATCAACAGATCCCTGTAGTCTAGTTAAATCTTGTTCTAGTTTAACATACTCATCGTACCACCCTTGCAACTCATCCTTTCTAGCATTGAGTTGTTTGATACGTTTCTCAAATCTTGCCAACAGTTGTTCTGGATTTTCTGTTGGTTTTGGAGTGTCGTGTTTCTTAAGTTTCATTGTGGTTCAAGAGCGATAAAGTATTGCAGGTCACGATTAACTGCATCAAATAGAGCACATCTATTATCATATATTGTAACAGCATACTCTTCTGGTTGCAACCTAAGATTCTCTACCTTAAAACAATAACATAGATCTTCTTCTGATGTTGTACCTACAGGTACTTCGTAACTGTTAGATGTTTCATTCTTCTTATCACATACAGTTAATACTAACTGACCGTTTCTAGAATATAAACATAAGTCTTGAACTGCATAAACCGATGCTGCACGTAATAGATCATCTAAGACTTTTGGTTTTAGATTAAACTTAACTGTCTTAGTGTCAGGTAATTTAACACCGTCTTTAGGAGGTTGTACTACGAGTTCGGGGTCGCTGTAGAAGAAGTTCGACTCTGCACCTGACTCGTCTTTGATGATAACCTTACTGTCTGAACTGAAATCGAAGACAGGGTTTTCAAACAATGAGAGACCAGAGAGAAATACACCGAGGTCATAAATGGGGACTTGTGTAGGAAAAACTTCTTCGATCTCAGCAGAAGCATATATGTTTTTGTTAACACTAATCGTACGGATTTTAGAACCAGGATTGATAACAATAGATTTGTTGATCGTTGCAAAATTTTTAAGCGTGTTGAATGTTGATTTAGTTAATTTAACTTGGGTCATTGTTTTCGGACTTATCAGAGAAGTGTAATAAGAGTATAGCATAGTGAACGATTTTAACAATGTCCTTTCTTGCTGTTCCCTTGCGATCGTAACGAGAAGCATACTTTAGAATGTTACTTCTACAGAATGCTTCAGCGTCACCAACCGAATCTATAATGTCAAGAGTTTGTACTTGTCCATTTGAATAATGACCTTCGTAGGTCTTTTCAATGTACTTGTAAATTTCTTTGAGGATTTTATCCTCTTCATACTTGAACATTATAAAAGGGGGTTTATACCCCCTTAGTATATCAGTCTTCCTTTTGGAAGTCAACATCTATTTTATCATAGAGTTCTAAGAATGCTTGCTTAGTCTCATCATCGAATCTATTGATGCTGAACTTGATTGCATCTTCTTTCTTTTTGAAGATTGAGAATGCACGCATAATGTGTACAAGTCTACGAGTAGAGATGACTTCATCAATACCACCATCGTTGAATGTCTTACGAATAACCTGTGCCCAATCACATAGACGAGATACAAAGTCTTTGTCGTTGATGTTTAGATCATCAGCAATCTTAGTAAGAATCTTGTTCTCGACAGTAACTGTTGGATACTCTTGCTCTAATGTGATAGCAAATCTCTCAAGGAATGCTTCGTTAAGAACATTGGTACCGATGAATCTACCATCGTCAGAACCTTTACCCTTTGTATTTGCTGTAGCAAATATGTTGAATCCATTAGCAGGTTTTACATACCTACCTAGTTTTTTAAGGAATACACCTTTACCTTCTAGTACAGATTGTAAGCAAAGTATTTTGTTTGATGCAAGGTCAATCTCATCAAGGAGAAGGATAGCACCTCTCTCAAGTGCTTCGATAACTGGACCATTGTGCCATACAGTATCTCCATTAACTAAACGGAAACCACCGATAAGATCATCTTCGTCTGTCTCAACTGTGATGTTAACTCTTACAAAATCTTTTTTGAGTTGAGCACACGCTTGTTCTACACCGAATGTCTTACCGTTACCAGATAGACCAGAGATGAATGTAGGATAGAAAACTTTTGAACTGATAATCTTTTTGACAGCATTGAAGTTACCAAAAGGAACATAGGTAGGGTCAACATCTGGAACAAGTATTTGCTCTGAACGAGGAACAGATTGTACTTGCTGAACAGCAGGTGTAGCAGCAGGTGCTTTGAATGTTTGCTCTAGTTCTTTAACAGATAGGTTCCACTTACCAATGGCAACCTTATAAGTCTTAAGACGTTTCTTGATTGTTGCTAGTGAACAATGAAACTCATCAGCAGCAGATAAAAGTTCTTTAACAGATACTTCATTGCCAAAGTTGTTTGTTAGGTATGTGACTATATCAGGTGTGGTCACAGGAATTGCAGTTGTGAAAGGCATTTGTTTGTCTTGTGTCTATGTATATAATATACCAATAAAAAACCCCCTTGGAAGGGGGTTGTGTGACACTAATATAATTGGTTATGCAACTGTCTCTATGAATGAGTTGTGCATCTTCTTATTAGACTTCTTGTTCTTGAACATCTTTTTAAATGTCCTAGTAATCTCTGCACGTGTGGAATCTTCCTTAATGTCATCCCATAGTTCTTCTGTATCATTCTGATTGTTAGATGGCATAACGAATAACTTATTGTATCCAGTGTTTGTGAGGGCAACATACTTATCTTTTCTGTATGCCTTCTGTGCTTTTTCCATTGGTACTGTATCATACTCAAATGCTCTGGAGAAGAAGTAATGTCCATCACGTGAACCAAGTAAACGGAATCCAATAACATTAAGCATAGGATATGTCTCACGTAGGTTCTGGAGGAGAACCTGTGTAACTTGATCAGACCCATCAAACTTCTCATAGGTACGTCCTAGTTTACGATCTCTAAGGAAACAGTTGTAACCTAGAGAATTAGCATATGGACGATTGTTGTATTGATGTAACTCACTGTAGTAAGAAGAGCATTGTCCTTCACCATCAGTAAGAACACATAATGTAAGTTTGTCTACTCTTTTGCTGAATGCTTTTATAATTGGTCTCATCAGTACAAGTGCTTCATTCAAAGGTGTACCTGATAGATTGAATCCTGGTGCTGCTGTAAAACTTACAGCGAAACCATTTTTGAAACTATAGTAACTTCTGAAGTTGTTAGCAGTAGCATTGATGTAAAGGTACATAAGTGATGCTTCAAATTGCTTTTTCTTCTGAGTAGAAGATACTACATTGAGTAATGTGAAACCATTCTCAAGAGCGAACTCACCTATAACAGGTTCGTGTAAAGTCTTGTCTCTATGTGGATAGTCATCATCTGGTTGTACACCATTGACATCCATTCTATAAGCAGAAGCAAATCCATCATTAGTAAATGCGTAGACATCAAATGGGATGTTGACTTTCTTACAGAACCAAGATAGTTGGATAACTTGCTCTGTAGTTTCTCTTATGTTAGAAGACATAGAACCTGACCAATCTAATAGGAAGATCATACCGTGGTTCTTACCTTCTGGAAGTACAGTTACTTTCTTGAAGATGTCATCAGTAAACTTGTATGTGTGTAGTTTAGATGTATCAAGAACACCTGTACGAGAAGTTCTAGCACGAGCATATGATGTTGCTGCTTTCTTACACTCAAACTCTTTTACAAGATAGTTTACTTCTTTCTGTGATTTCTTGTAGAAGTTATTATACTCGTCAACAGTTCTGTCATAAGATTCTTTTTTACCCTCTTCTTTTAAATCACCTTCTAGAGAGAAATGATTTTGATTTACTTTAAGAAGATAATCTGCACCAACTATAAAGTGATCAGGATTTAGTTTCTTAGGTAATTCAACATATACATTCTCACGACCGTAACGTGGTTCCTCTGTTAGATCTTTTGTTCCCTGAGTAAATGCGTCATCAGTTTGTGATTGGAATGGGTCGTAGTCTACACCACCTGATCTGGTTCCTGATGGAACTTGACCTTCTTGCTGTACCTGCTCTCCTTTGTCCCAAGGTTGATTTGGATTGATGATCTCTTGATCTGGAGTTTCTTCAAAGTCCATACTCTCTCCGTCTTCAACTTGACCTTGACCACCTTCTTGGTTCTCATCATTTGACTCACCTATTTTTTCTTGTTCTTTCTGCTCTTCAATCTCTTGCATTACTTTGTAGATTTCTACTGCTGCTTCTATTGCATCTTCAAATGTTTCTGCATTACCTGTAAGGTCTACAAGATACTCGTGCTCTGGTGCAAAATCGATAGGAGTAAATGCACCTGACTTGAAGTGAAGATTGATTTTGTCAACTAGATTGATCTCATCTTGATCATCAGGAATCATAAAGAAATCCATAGCATCTAGTTCTCTGTATCCTCTATAAAATGTTTTTGGAAGACCACCATACTTTCTCTTCATCAACTTCTCAATGCGTGCATCTTCTGTTACGTTAATGATTGACTTAGGGCAAGGTAATTCATCCCATAGTCTGTTAGGTGTAAACAGTGCGTGTCCTACTTCGTGTGCTACTAAAAGATCATATACTTCTTCGGTTGCTTTTTCCCAGTTAGGTAATGTAAGAACTCTGCGAGCAACATCAAAGGATGCAGTTTCACAGGTCTTGTGCTCAACAACAAGGTCTTCTGTAGCAAGTAGTTTTGCAAGTGTTCCTTTTACTCCAGTGTTTACAGTCATTTTTTTTCGTGTCGTATGTACATACTATAAACGCTCCCAGACTGTTTGGAAGCGTTTAGTAGACGGTTTATCAACTGTCTACGTCTCTTTCTTGCTTGACGAAGTTTCTGAGGTTTTAATGTCCTCTTTTGTTTCTTCTTCGAGTGATGCTGCCAGTTCGGGAGTTGCATTGTCCTTTTCCAGTTTGTTTATCAGTTTGTCCAACCACTCGCTGTTATTTGTAAACCTTTCAATCATAGACTAACATAGATGGAAATCTTTCTAATCTATCTAGGTGACTTAAGGATAACATAAACGAAATACTCCATCTTTCTTCATCTGAATAATTATATGTTACCTCGTGGTCCAAGAACCCTGGCCAGATCAGGATGTCTTTCTCTGTAGGTATGTGAAGATGGGTGGAACAATGATATGGTTGATGTATCATCATTGCTTCTACTGTAGGTGATGGATTATAAAATTGTATGTTACCTGAGTCTGCATCTGGAACTGTCACATAGTATGTACCTGCCATATCACAACAAGCGTGGTTGTGTCTGGTTTGATATGATCCTGGTGGATTTATATTAACCCAAGCGTGGGTACATTCTAGTTTATCATCATACTTTGAGATTGCTTCATTAAGATATGAACCAAACTCAGGATACTCTAAGTGAATACGATTGTCTGATCTTATTGTAGAATATCCAGTTCCATTGAAAGCATTATCTGGCACACAAAATTCATCCCTTCTACTATGTAGATGTTTCTGGAACTGATGGTGCATTTTAAACTCATCATTTCCACTGTAATAGGGAGTGTCAAACATTATGGTCTAAATTCATCCTTTGGTAAATAAACCTCAACATATGATCCACATTTAGGACAAGAAAGATTACTGACTATAGAAATTTCATCATTACAATAATCTTCTCCAGTAAAGTCTCCTCCCCAGATTAATTGTACATCTGGTCCGCAGTGCCAACAGTTCATTCTATCTCTCCACATTTAGAAAAGTTATTTACCTTATCAAATTTAATTGTTTTTTCAAATTTGTCAAGTAATACATCACCTTTATGAGATATGATAAAGATGTTTGCATCTCCAAAACCTTTTAATATCTTTAATAATTCTTCTGTAGCATAGTTATCTAGAGAACTATCAAATACCTCATCTAAGATAAGAAGGTTTGTGGCAATAGAGTTCTTCATCTTTGCAACGTGTCTCCAAGTAAATAGAAGTGACAGATCAATCTTCTGTTTCTCTCCTTCTGAGAATGAGGAATAAGAAAACTTATCTCTATAACGAGACTTTATAACTTCATTAAACTCTTCATCAAGAGTAAAGTTAATATAAGTATCCATATTAGATAAGAATTTATTAATGTATTGATTGATGACAGGTATATACTTAGCAATAATTTTAGACTTGATACCACCATCTTTAAGTAAACTACTTACAAGTTTATAATCACTTGATAGTCTTGATACTTCTGCACAGGCATCTTCCTTTACCTCATACTCTGCTTGTCTTTGCATAAAGGTTTGTTTCTCTGTAGCAATGTTAGGTTTATCGTGTAAGTTTTTAATCTCTCCTAGTATCCTAGTATTAGTTTTTACTAATCTAGATTCTTTATCTAACAGGTGATGTATCTCTCTTTGCATATCAACATAGTTATCTGCTGCTTCTGAGAACGCAACCATCTTGGATCTGACCTTTGCAATCTCTAACTTAAGTTGGTCTTGTGCTTTACCTAATTCATTACCTTTGGTTGCTAAAGAATTTACTTTAATATTTCTAAGTGACTCATCTATATCTTGAGTACAGGTAGGGCAAGTAGAATGTTCATTAAAGAATTGTATGTCCTTTTCAATTCTTTCAATCTTAGTATCTAATTTAGTACCAATAGTTTTTGCACTTTCCCATTTAGATTCAAGTGCACTTAGTTGTGTTTTAAAGTCACCTAGTTCTTTCATTTTAGTTTGTAACATATTAATATTATTCTTTACTGCTATCATACCATCTTCATTCTCTTTAAACTGTTCTTCTAATATCCCTATCCTTTCATCGTTTGCACCAGTTAATGCCGATAGAATTCTTTTTTGTGCAATGACTCTCTCTTCTGCGACCTGCAATTCATACTCACAGTCTCTAAGTGATTCATTATTATCTCTTACACGTTCTCTTAATAAGAGATTCATATTAGAAAATATTTGTATGTCTAGTAAATCTTCTATAACTTCTCTTCTATGTCCTGCTGCAAGTTGCATAAATGGAACAAATGTACTACTCCCTAGTATGACCACTTGTGTAAATGATTTGTAATTAAGTTTAAGTACAGATTGTTCTAAGTATTTTTGATAATCTCTACTAGCAGCATCTTGATCTAACAACGCATCATTACGATATATCTCAAAAATAGCAGGTTTCATACCACGAACTACTTTATACTTAACAGTTCCTACTGAAAATTCTATCTCTACTACACAGTCTTTATCATTAATTGAATTGACTAAAAGACCCTTACTGACTTTGCGGAAGGGTCTATTGAATAATCCATAGGTCAAAGCATCAAGCATTGTAGATTTGCCTGTGCCATTACCACCTATCACTAGAGTTGATCTAGTGTCGGATAAATTAAATTCTGTGAATTGATTGCCTGTAGATAATAAATTCTTCCAACGAAGTTTTTCAAATACAATCATAATTTAAGATCAGAGGGAGGTGTAACGAGATCGTTTGGAGTAATTATACAATACATATAACCGTGGTTGACACAGTTTTGTCTGACTTGCTCCTCATCTAACTCTAGAATTAGCAAAGGTCTATTATAATCTAATGCCTCCAACTGTGTATAATAACGTATTGCATCATCTTTGTCAACAAAAATTTGCACAACCTTTTCATCTTTCTCGTCATCTGTGACAGCGTAGACTCCTCCAGTTGCTTTATCAGTAAGTACAAACATTAGACGTTAAGTGCCTCAAGGTAAAGTGATTTAACAATTTTAACAATATTCTTTTTATCAATATGATCTTCTAATTCACCAACATAAGTTTCTAAGATAGTCATAGTGTCTTCTAATTTTATAGACTCATCTACTTCAACTGCTTCAAGAGTCAGATCTTCAATAATTTTTAAATCTGCTACACCAACATCTTGTAAATGTTTTACATAACGATCAAATAATTTTTGATTATCTTTCTGTTGAACTACTATCTTTAC
>VMHT01058593.1_pt1 | contig 23665 bp, 28 predicted proteins | sample 4693611 | NCBI WGS metagenome assembly VMHT01 (sample SAMN12280063, study PRJNA550983) | marine metagenome | isolation source: seawater sampled from same location over 5 years 0.02-0.2 micron viral filtrate | place: USA: collected off the coast of southern California halfway between the port... ...
ATGGGCAGAGGAAGATGGAAACACAATACAGGAGGCTGATTAATGCCATATATAGGTAATCAACCGGGAACGGGTGTAAGAAGCCGTTTTATTTATACAGCGACTGCCTCCCAGACCACGTTCACAGGGGCGGATAACAACAGCAAAACGCTGAAGTACGCAGATTCTGCCTACGTTGACGTATTTTTAAATGGCGTGTGCCTTGTGCCGGGAACCGATTACACCGCCAGTACAAAGACGAGCATCGTATTAACCCAAGCTGCTTCACTTAGCGATACTTTAGAAGTGATTGCGTATGACATAGCGTCAATGAGTGATATGTCTGCGTCCAATGGTGGTACGTTTCAAGCTGACGTAACTTTTGCAGACGGTGCGGATATTATTACAGCGTCAAAAGGTACAGACAACGTTAGGCTTGGTGAAGACGCAGGAGCCTCAATTGCTTCTGGTGGTGATAACAATGTGACCATTGGTAAGGATGCTGGGACTGCAATTACAACAGGTTCTAACAACACTGTTGTTGGACATGACGCAGGGGCAGCTATTACTACTGGAACAGTAAATACTTTTGTTGGTAATCTGGCAGGGGATGCTACTACTACATCCCACCATAATACAGGCATAGGTCATCAAGCATTAACTACCAATGTGTTAGGCTCAAACAGTGTGGCTGTTGGTAGCTTTGCACTTAACTCACAAAACCCTGCTAGTGCTACTGATATGTATAACACTGCTGTTGGTTATAACGCAGGGCAAGCAATTTCCACAGGTGATAGAAACGTAGCCGTGGGAGCAACCTCTTTAGATGCTTGTACTTCTGGGCAGTACAACGTAGCCGTTGGAAATGATGCACTAACCACCTTAACCACTGGGGATAACAACGTAGCCGTTGGTATTAATGCGGGTGCAGCAGTCACAACGGGTGAAAAAAGCATCATAATCGGTAGTTTTGCAGGTGATGCTTTAACAACTGGTGGTAGTAATGTTGTAGTAGGTTATTCTGCTATGGGGGGTGCTACCACAGCTAGTCTATCAACAGTTGTTGGTTATCAAGCAGGGGAAGGCATAACAACAGGCGAAAGAAATAATTTGTTTGGAGTAAACGCAGGGCAGTCTTTAACCACTGGGGCAAGTAATACTTTTATCGGTGGAGCTTCAACTGGTGCGGGTAATGGTGCAGGAAAAGCTGTTACAACAGGTTCTAAAAATACAATCCTTGGAACTTATGACGGCAACCAAGATGGCCTAGACATCCGCACCTCCGATGGTAATATTGTACTTTCTAATGGGGATGGCGAATATCATATATGGATCGATACAAGTGGTGCCAAAATGATGAGAGGTGATGGTATTACCGCAGCGCAAGTAGGAAATGGGGCTGCTACTGGTTCTTACTTTGGTAACGCAGCAGATTTTTATTCTTGTCGTGCTACAAACTCAACCAGTATTCATACGAGGTGGTACAATAGTAATGGTCAGGTTGGTCGCATTGAAACAACTGGAACTCAAACAAACTATGTAACTAGCTCTGATTATCGGTTAAAGGAAAACGTAACATATAATTGGGATGCAACAACACGCCTCAAGCAATTAAAACCTGCTCGTTTTAACTTTATTGCCGATGCTGACACAACAGTAGATGGCTTCTTAGCACACGAAGCTGGAACAGTAGTTCCAGAAGCAGTTAGTGGTGTAAAAGATGGTGTTGAGGTCTGGAATGAAGCTGATGATTTACCAGATGGTATTTCAGCAGGTGACAATAAGTTGGATGTTGATGGTAATACCGTGCCAGAATATCAAGGAATTGACCACAGTCGCCTAGTGCCACTGCTTGTTAAAACCATCCAAGAACTAGAAGCACGGATAACTGCGTTAGAAGGAGAATAAACAAATGGACGAAATAACCACAGAAGAAATCGCAGCAAACTACACAGCAATGGGTCATTCTGTTGATCTCCTTAATTCAGGGAAACCAGATGACATGGAAGCAGACGAATGGACTGCAACCAAAGCTCGTAACGTAGAGCATTTAGAGTTGATGGTGGCTAAAGATTACTGGACTGATGAAGATATGACTGCGGTTAACAAAGCGATTGCAGATAACAAGTAAGGATTAAGCTATGGCAGTATCAAGAATCAACGAAGCTGGCCTCAACGTTAACCAGTATGGGAACAGGAACCTTATAATTAACGGGGCTATGCAAGTGGCTCAGAGGGCAACGTCAGCTACTGGTGTAGGTTCAGGTTTTGCATATCCAACGCTAGACCGATATAAAATAGTGCCATCAACTAGTGGTAGAGCTACAATGACTCAAACTGCTGATGGCCCTGCTGGTTTTGCTAATTGTTTAAAATTAGAATGTACTACTGCTGATACATCTATTGCTGCTGGTGAGTATTTTAATTTAAGACAATCTTTAGAAGGACAGGATGTCCAACGATTAAAAAAAGGCACGTCTAGTGCTGAAAAAATTACTGTATCTTTTTATGTCAAAGGCAACGCAGCCGCTACATACCAATGTGAATTAAGTGACCAAGATAATACTAGATATAATGGTCAAACATTTGCTGTAACTACTGACTGGACAAGAGTAATTCTTACATTTGATGGAGATACAACTGGCGCATTGGATGACGATACTGCTAGAAGTTTAGATTTAAATATTTGGCTTCATGCAGGTTCAACATATACAGGTGGTACATTTACATCAAATACATGGCAAACTACAGATAATCAAAGAGTTGGTTCAATAACTTCTTTCTTTGACAGTACCAGTCGCACATTTTTTATAACGGGTTTACAAATGGAAGTAGGCGACACCGCCACGGACTTTGAGCATAGAACCTTTGGGGATGAGTTGCAGAGGTGTAGTAGATATTATCAAAAAACAAAAGCTGCTAGTGACACAACTAAACTTTTTGGTTTGGTTTATATTGGAGCAGATGCAGGTGGAGTTTCATATGGAACACTTGCTGTTCCTTTAGTAACCACAATGAGAACTGTGCCGTCTCTTGAAACAACTGGAACCCTTAGCAACTATGCATTATTTGTTAAAAATGCTGCTACTGCGCTCAACACCTTTTCGGTAGACACAGGCGTAGATGACGGCACAATAAATGGACAGTTTTATCTAAATGCTTTTGCTACTGTAAGTGCTGGCGCTGGAAGTTGCGGTGCAGTAAGGGCAAATGGTACTGCTGATGCTTATGTAGCATTGGATGCGGAGTTATAGATATGAAAATAGAAAATGCACAATATATTAAAAGTTACTCAACTGACGAAAACTGTGCAATTAATTGCATAGCTGATGGTGTACACGTTTCTGTGCCAATAGGCGTTGAAGGCAACCGACACTGGCAAGCCATACAAGAATGGTTAAAAGAAGACGGCAACGAGATCCAAGCAGCGGAGTAATGTTACATGCCACTAAGCAAGCTCCAGTTCAAGCCGGGAATCAACCGAGAGGGCACCAACTACTCTAACGAAGGTGGTTGGTTTGACGGAGATAAAATCCGTTTTAAGTCTGGCTATGTGGAGCGCATTGGTGGGTGGCAACCGATAGCTACAACTACATTCTTAGGCAGTTGTCGTAACATGCTAGACTTTGTAACACTGGCATCTGAAAACTTTTTATTTATGGGTACGCATGAGAAAGCTTACCTCGAAGACGGAGGTACATACTACGACATAACCCCGCTTCGCACGACCTTGACCCTCGGATCTAATCCCCTCACGACAGGAGCGGCTGGTTCTGGAACGATTACAGTAACGGCAAATTCCCATGGCGCAAAGGCTGGAAACTATGTTACTTTTGCAGGGGCAACGGCTGTAGACGGAATAACCGCCGAACAGATAAACCAGAACCTTGAGATCGCAACAGTCATAAATGCTAACAGTTTTACTGTAAACACAGGTGGAGCAGCTTCTTCTGGTTCGACAGCAGGAGGTGGTGGTTCTGTTACCGCCGCTATGGAAATAGATATTGGTCTTAACACCACTGTTCTTGGTAACGGCTGGGGTGCAGGAACTTGGGGTCGTTTTACTTGGAGTTCTGGTGCTGGATCTTTGGCAGGTCAGAACTTACGATTATGGAAGTCAGACTCATGGGGCGAGGATCTATTGGCTAATCTAATAGATGGTAGCCTTTATTATTGGGATGCCACAAACGGCAAGACCGCTAGAATGGTGGAGTTAGCAGGTATTTCTGGTGCTACAGGAGTTCCAACAACAACTCGTCAAGTCATGGTATCAGATACAGATAGACATGTTTTATGCTTTGGTGCCAATCCAATTGGAAGTGCTACGTTTGATCCGTTGCTTATTCGTTGGTCAAGTCAGGAAAGTGTAACAGATTGGACACCTACTGCTACAAATACGGCTGGTAGTATACGACTGTCTCAAGGATCTGAGATTGTTTGCGCTGTTAGAACATCACGTCAGGTTCTTGTGTTTACAGAAAACAGTCTACACAGCGTTCAGTTTATTGGGCCTCCGTTTACTTTTGGCACAGCTATTCTTGGTACAAACGTTCGTATCGCTGGCCCCAACACGGCTATTGCGGTGAACGATCTAGTGTTTTGGATGGGCCAAGAGAACTTTTATGTGTACGATGGACGGATTACAGCTATTCCTTGCAGTGTACGTCAGTATGTATTTGATGATATAAACCGAAACCAATCGTTTAAATTCTTTGCAGGAAGCCTATCAAGCAATACAGAAGTTTGGTGGTATTATTGTTCCGAAAACAGTCAGGAAATAGATCGTTACGTTATCTACAACTACTTAGAAAAGGTTTGGTATTACGGTACTCTTACCAGAACAGCTTGGAACGACAGGGCTTCTGGTAATCGTTTGTTTCCACAAGCTGCTGGAACAGATGGTGTTTTATATAACCATGAAAACGGCCTTGATGACGGTAGCGTTAACCCACCTGTAGCGGTAAATGCTTTCGTTCAATCTTCTGATTTTGACATAGGCGATGGGCAACAGTTCATGTTGATTAACAGGATTATTCCCGACCTTAACTTTACAGACTCCGATGCTACACAGCCACAGGTTACACTAACCATGGGGGCAAGAAACTACAACGGTAGCGCAGCAGGACAGGGCACACAATCTGGAGATGTTGTTCGTAGCTCTGTGGTTTCAGGCACCGATAACTATACAGAACAAGTGCAGATGAGACTGCGTGGAAGACAAGTAAACCTAAAGGTTGAAAGTGATACTACTGGGGTAAACTGGAGATTAGGCGCACCTAGATTAGACGCTAGAGCGGACGGGCGACGATGACTAGAAAGATTGTTCGATCCATTATTCCAATTGCCCCTCTACAATATGACTCTGCATATGTGAATCAATTAGCTCGGTCCTTGGACAATTTTATTGACGAGCAAAGAAATCCGATTGTAAACCTTTCTAATATACCTAACGAAAGTTTGGCTAATGGATTAATAGAGGGAGACCTATACGAAGCAAATGGGTTTCTAAAAATTGTTAGAGCTAACGAAGTATTTGGCGGAACACATTTAGGCACGACAGCAGTAGGAACAGTAACGGTGGTGATAACATGACAGATATTCTTATTATGCCAGACGGTAGTAGGTGGAAACCTTCTTCAAGTTCTGATACAGTAGAATGTGTAAACTGTAATAATGCAGTAGACACACCAGAAGAGATCGCTTCTTATCCTGATGGTAACTGCCCAGATTGTGGAGAGTCATGGACAGGAAGCGAAAAGCGCAGTACTACTATTGTAGTAACAATGCCTGAACAGATTACGGGTGGAACATAATGGCAGAAGAAAAACAAACAAACAAAAAGACAGGGGATTTATTTTCTTCTATTGGTTCTCTCGTTGGTCTTGTTGCTGGCGGTGGTAACCCCTTAATGGCTGCGGTAGGTGGTGGCCTTGGTGCGCTTTTAGGTGGGGCCAATCCGCAACAGGCTATTCAATCGGGTATCGGAAGTCTTCTTCCTGCCCTAACAATGGGTAAAGCGGGACTAGTTGGAAATGTACTAGGTGCAATGGGCGGTGGACCAGGTCCACAACAACGTGGTGCAGGATTGATGAGCATGTTTGGTGGACAACCTACTAATCCAATGTCCATGATTATGGGTGGTGGCCCAACAGCCGCTGTCCCTGGTATTATGCAAGCCTTGGGTGTACGCAACGCTCAAGGGCAAGAAGATCCTATCATGGCTTCTATATTACGTGAGATGTTAGATCAGCAACGACGTCCTCGATTCGAGAACCTGATGACAGATTTAGAAAGAGAACAGTTCCGTACAGGTGAGCGTAACCCAAATTACCGTGGTACTCCTGTAATGGCGGCACAAGGTGGATACATCGAAGGTCCAGGCACAGGAACCAGTGACTCAATACCCGCAGCAATATATCAAGACGGTGGCAGAGTTCAGGAGGCGGCTCTCTCAGATGGAGAGTTTGTGATGACTGAAGCAGCTGTCAAAGGTGCAGGAAACGGGGATCGAGATGCGGGGGCTGCGGAAATGTATAGGATGATGAATCAATTCGAGAGGATGGCGTAATGGCTGAAGGAGACAATATTGTCAAACAGATGTCGCTTCTTCCTGAGTATCAGGAGAACTTTTTAAAAGATCTGTTATCAAACATATACAACGTTGAAAGAGACGCAGATGGCAACCCAACAGGGACTGTTACAGGTATCGCCTCTAAGTCTCCACTATACGGGGACGCAATTCTTGACGCTGACGGCAATCAAATGTTTGTTGGAGCAGATGGCAACCCGACATCGGATGCAAGCCAAGCACAGGTAGATCAGTATGGTAACCCTGTCTTTGCCACTGAGGGTGGGGTTGCAGAGCCAGACGTCATCAGGTTTACAGACGCACAACAAAAGGCAATTGAACTTTTAACAGGGAAAAAAGACCCTGTAACAGGAGAGTACGATTACTCAGGAATTGGGGCGTTTAAAGACGAGCTTGATAGAGCTAAACAAGTTCAAGAAAGGGGTATCGGCGCTGTAGACAGCACTTTGGGTCGATACAATCCTCAAGGGCAAGTCGTGTACGATACGGCTACAGATCCTTTAACAGGGAAAATGACACGAACACCTCGTATAGATCCTACCACCGGAGAACCGATGCGAGAAGGTGGATACAAAGATTTCTATGATCCGTTTGTTGAAGACGTTATTGACACAACAGTAGCGGACATACAACGAGAAGGTGACATTGCAAAGATTGGCGCACGAGCCGATGCTGTAGGCGCTGGTGCCTTTGGCGGATCTCGACAGGCCATAGCAGAACAGGAACTACAAAGAAACATCTCTGATCGTGCAGCTAGAACCACGGCACAGCTTAGATCTGCTGCGTATACAGGTGCACAAAACCAAGCTCAGTCTGCCTTTGAAAACCAGATGAAACGAGGACAGGGCGCAGGTCAGTTGTTCCAGGGTCTTGGCACTGGGATCGGGGCGCTTGGAGAAGCACAACAGGCTTTGGGTCAGAAAGATGTCAACGCATTGTTTAACGCAGGATCGTTAGAGCAGGGTCAGTTGCAGTCAGAGTACGACGTACAACGTGCAGCGCAACTTGAAGAAGCCTACGAACCGTTTGCTCGGTTCTCTTATATGCGAGATATTTTATCAGGTGTACCATCAAGCGGTACGTCATTGTCTGCGGCGGCAACTCCACAAGCCAGTCCTCTTGCAAACGTTATAGGTGGTGCAGGAGCAGGCATGGTAGCACAGGGTCAGCAGCCTATATTAGGTGGGCTTGGCAGTTTAAGATAAGGGTTTTATAATGAGTTTAGGCGGCATTAATAACATGGCATTGTTTGGAGCATCTGAGAAACCTAGATTTGCAAGAGACAAGATAAGACAGATGGGCGGTATCATGGCCTCATCTCCTGAACTTATGGAAGCTGTTCAGGAATCTAATCCTATGGCCCCTCCTATGGCTCCTCCTATGGGGGCAAGCCCAATGACTATGGCTCCTGTTCCGGTACAACCTTCGTTACCTACGCAAGCTCCACCTCCTACTCCTATGGCTCCACCCCCTGCACCAGGTCAACCCGTGAACGCCGCGTTAGCTGGTAGCAATCCAACCAGTGCCGCGCTTAATGCACAGGCCACCAAACGTCCTATGCAGATGAAAGAGGGTGGAGATGTAGACGTAAGCAAAACACCTGTACCAACAAAAACTGGTAGCGTTCTTCTTAGTTCTTTGATGGCTACACCTGGACTTGGTATGCTTGTCCCTGGATTAGTCAAACGATATGGCAGTGAAGATAAAGCAGAAGAAGAGTTGACTAAAAAGAAAGCAGCCCTCGATGCTTCTGTCAGTTCTGGTAACCCTGAAAACATAGCAAACACTTTGCTCGACGTCTCTGATCTTCCTATAAATGATGAGAACAAAAAAGAATTTGTTAGCAATGTTCTAGGTCCAGACAAGGTGACTAACGACATAGATGACCTAAACAATAAGATGGCAGGAATAGCGGTGCAAGGTGCTGGAACAAGCGGTGCAACAAAAGAATATATTCAAGCTTTGTTGTATGGTCTTAACCTGAAAAGAAATACAGCGACAGCCAGAGCCGCTGCAAAAGCGGGTGGTAAATCTGGAATGTCGCCCCTTGAACCTTTTGCTGATGCGGTTCGTGATTTAGCTGGGAAGATTATACAGAGCACAGGTAAAGACGCGCAAGCAGCAATGAAAGAGGCGGCGGATACTTTACGTCCGTTCTATCAAGGAAACGCTAGTGTGCCCTCACAAACGCAGACTCAAACTCTTCGACAACAAGTTGAAGATGCTTTGAAATTAGAGCCGAAAAGACGTGAAGATATTTTGAAACAAGCCACAGAGATGGGTGTTGATATAAAAGGATTATAAAATGTCGAACCCTTTTTTGAGTCAACCATCTCAAGCAAGTTCTAATCCTTTCTTAAGTTCTTCAGAACCTGCAAAAGAAGATGATGGTAAACAATTCTACGATGATACTATCGTAGGAGAACTAGGCGAAGGTGTTGTTTCTGGTGTTATAGGTATTGGTGAAGGACTCGCGGGTCTTGGCGCTGCTGCTGTAGATATAGTTGCAGACACAAACTATGGGGACAAGGTTACAGAAACGGCGGAAGCTGCTCGCGATGCTTTGGGTTTAGATCCAGAGGGTTTCGTCGGTAAGGGAGCGGAGATTGTTACACAGTTCGTTGTCCCTGGCATTGGCGCTGCTGCCAAGGTGGGTAAGCTGGCACAGGCTGCTCGTGCCGCGAAAGGTCTAGCTAAAACCCCGATGACAAAAGCAGAACGTTTTACCTTGGCTGGGAAAGAACTAGCAGCCGCAGGCATTGTAGATGCCGCTGTGTCTACGGACGGAATGACTACCATAGGTGATTGGGTAGAAACAGGGCCTACACAAACCAGTGATCTGATTGGTTTGAGTGGTCGAGAGAAAGCTCTCGCTCGTATTGGTAACAAACTCAGAGTCGGTGCGGAGGGTGGTCTTCTAGGTGGCGTAGCTCAAGGTGCTCTGATGGGAGCAGGAAAAGCCGTTACTGGTACAGCAAAGACTATAGGGGAAACAGAGTTTGGTAAGGTTAGTGCACAGGCTGTAAATCAAAAGCTTGATCAAGTTGGAAAAAGCATGAACAAACTTGTAGAGCAACGCATGTTAGCAAAACCTGGATCGTCTGAAGAGCTTGGCGCTTTCAAAAGTAAAGTAGCTGATGCGATTGCCTTTGGTAGATATAGAGGGTTTTTACCAGGGCAGGTTGCTGACAAACGTTTGTTGCTGGATGGTCAGGTGCAAATACAAATCAAGAAAGCAGATCGTATTCTTTCTGATTTGGAAACAGAGATGGATTCTTTCATTAAGAAAACACCAGAAGGTGACGGCAACTTAGATCGAGTTGGTATTATGTCAAAAGTAGAAAGCTACCTGACAGAATCGAACGATGTCGTGAAGAACCGTGTGCTCGGTGAGCTACCTAAAGGTGTCAGACAAAACGCTGTGCGTATGCGAAAGCATATAGATGAATTGAGCAACGACGTATTACAATCTAATTTCTTGAAAGAAAACAACTTTGTAACTAAGAGTGGTGAAAACATACAAGACGTTGTTGAGCAAAACATAAACAGTTACTTACGTCGTCGGTACAAAATATTTGAAGATTCAAAGTATGTGCCCACAGAAGAGTCTATAAAAGTTGCTGATGATTTCTTTCGTGTAAACAAAAGAGCCGTTGAAAAAGAATTAACTAAGATGGCTCGTCAAGATGTCTCAGAGTTCACAGAATTAAGTGACGACTTCATGGCTAGAAACGGCCTGAAAAAAGTTACTGACAAAGACGGTGTAAGAATAGAGGTCGGTGCAAAGGTTACGGACGAAGTAGCAAAGAAAGCTCGTGAAGGTTTCTTAAACGAATACAGTATTCAAGCTCGTGAAAAACTAGGCGGTGGGCGCATGGCTCGTGACCGTTTGGAAACAGGGATGTTTATATCACGAAAGAATGTACCGAAAGCTTTGCGGCAACTGCTCGGTGAGGTTGATGATCCAGCGGAAGCGTATCTTGGAACGATAGCTGATCTTGCACAGTTTACGGCGGTTGATGATTACTTTGGCACCGTAGCAAAACTAGCCGATCAAAACTCTGGGATTGGTAAACTGTTTATAAATGGAAACAAATACTCACCAGAACAACAGGCTGGACTCCGCAGAAAAGGATACATCAAACTAGGTGGGGATGATGGCGCAAGCAGTGGGGTACAAGCTGTTGGTCGAAAGGCTACAGAAGAAGAACAGCTAATAGGCAGATCTGGTTGGGGTAGTTTAGACGGATACTATGTTCCTGAATCTGTTTACAAAAACCTTACACGTCATGTGATGGGAGAAGACACTATAGGCGCTACAGCAATGCGTGGGTTAGTCGGAAGTTTTCTCAAGCTCAAAGGTATTTCTCAGTATAGTAAAACTGTTTTATCTCCTATCACACAGGTCAGAAACTTTACAACGGCTTTAGCTTTTGCCACAGCTAACGGTAACATCCCAGTGATTGGTCGAGGCGGTAGTCTTAAAGATGCTAGTCAAGCGGTCTTTTCAAACATTACAAACAAAGCGGCTCCTACATCTGGAGTTGGTAAAAAGGTAGGTAAAGCTTTCGGGCTTGGTGAAAAAGAAGCTGACGTAATTTTTGCAGATCTTGCCGATGCACAACAGCGGGGAGTTCTTGGAACAAATGCAGAGTTAAGAGAGATACAAGATACTTTAAACAAGGGCTTGGGAATTACTGCCCGTGATCCTAAGAACTTTGTAGAAGCTGTAGCAGGAAGTGCTGGTGGAACCAGGGAAAAACTAGCACGAGGCGTTGGTAAGTACGCTAAGAAGTTTGAAGATGTTTATCAAGGCTCAGATGATTTCTGGAAATATTTTAACTATCATGCAGAACAATCTCATCTCCGCAATGCACTGAAGGGTGCAACTCCTGAACAGCAAATAACCTATCTTACCAAAAACATGGATGATGTTTCTATCGAAATGTCCGAAGCCATTCGCCGTGGTGATGCAAATATAGATGAGCTTATTAAAACCAGAGCAGCTCAAATAGTTAGAGACACCGTACCTAACTATAACAAAGCGGCATCAGGGCTTGTTCAATTAGGCCGTCGTTTACCTGTTGGTAACTTTATTTCGTTTCCTGCGGAGATCTATCGAACAGGGTTTAACATTGTTAAGCAGGGTTTAGATGACATGGCGTCTGACATTCCTACCATACAAACCAGAGGTCGTAACCGTTTACTTAGTTTTGCTACCACTACTGCGGTCATACCAGCCGCTGCGCTTGAGATGGCCTATGCAACTACAGGGGTTAGCCGTGAAGAAATGGACGCATACAAACGATCCTTTGCCCCTCGATGGGAGAAAGGTTCTGTGTTGTTGCCTCTTGGTAAAACAGAGGATGGTAAGATTGAGTACATAAATTTTAGTACATCAAACCCATATGATACTTTGTTTAGATTCACTAACCGTGTTTTGAATGAAGCAGATGACGCGGTCAAAGAAGGTAAAGATCTTAGTCAAGTTCTTAGTGATGTGGCTCTATCTTCAATCAACGAAGCTTTTGAGCCGTTTCTATCCGAGGCTATGTTAACAGAATCCCTATTTGATATTTCTCTTAGAGGAGGCCGCACTGCTACAGGAGCCGAAGTCTACAGCAAATCAGACAACCCACTTTTAAAAGGTTGGAAACGAATAACACACGTTGCTGACACTCTTGCACCAAACATACTACCTTTTGATATTAAAGGCGGTAAGATTGAGCCTAGCCGTTTTCTTCGCGGGGTTGCAGGATCTAAAGACGGTGCAATTAGTAGCATGGACAAGATGGGTAGAGAACGAAACCCAGCGGGTGAGTTGCTAAGACAGATGAGCGGAGTATCTAAACTAGAGTTCGATCCCAAACGGGGTTTAGAGTACGGTGCATACCGCTTGGGTCAACTTCAAACAGACGCCAAAAGAAAGTTTAACCGGGTTACTGACGATTACAACGCCGGATCAAACACATTAAGGAATTCTTTTCAAGCAGCCAACAACGACAAATTTAGAATAGATAGAGAATACTTTCGTATGATAGAAGACTTACGAGCCATGGGTCTTTCCGATACGGATATTCGAAAAGTATTTAAGAAAGAGAACATTGGCGGTATCAAAGGCATTATGCGTGGTGTATTTGAACCATTCAAGGTTACACCTAAAAACTTTAGAGAGATGCGCGACGTAGGAATAATAGATAAGTTTCCTCGTGAGGAGATCGATCAGATCAGACGTAACATGAACGGCATGCCACTTGATCCAAAGGAAGAATCGCAACGTTCAAAACCAGCGCCCAGTACCAATCCCTTTTTAAAGAATTAATCTATCTCACCCCAGTTGTCCTTGAGTTCGTCGTCTACTTTAGAGGGGACTTTCAAGACATCCGACAACCCATTTTCCATTATGTGCTTGATGTTGTGAGCTTGGTCGTCACCCTCTACTGAAAAACATAACTCATCATGCACCGTAAGCATAGGTAAAAGTCCCTCGTTGTAACAATCAAGCATCGCCTTTTTAGTTTGGTCGGCTGCTGATCCTTGGATCAATTTGTTTAATGCCTTGTAAGTAAAGGCTCTTCTCAAGGGCTGACCATATTCTTTCATGGCATCTTCATAGGGCAACGGCTTCTTGTATCCAAATGTCCTTGGCTCCCACAGGTGGAAACGACAACGACGACCTAGTATTGTGCGAACCTGCCCTGTACCTGACGCTTGTTTACTAGCCAAGTCTGCAAGGCCCTTAACAAACGGCACCTTTTCACGGTGTGTTGCTAATAGTTCCCCTGCTTCGTCGGTTGAGATATCTAGCTGTGCGGCGAGTTTACCTTTACCCATACCGTACATGATACCCAGGTTCACGACCTTTGCTTCTTTACGTTTAATCCCTGCTATGTCTGCTACCATCTGGTGCAGATCCACATCACCGCTGTGGTATTCATCAACAATCTTATCAACGATGGGGTGTCTGAAATCTCCCTTCAGGCTTGCCGCAAAGTGCACCAGTAACCTCGGCTCTTGGCTCGAATAGTCAAACGATCCCCACTTGGTTCCTTCTTCTGGTATAAACAGGCCACGTATCATCTTCTTAATTTCTGGATCTCGTGCAGGAATCTGCTGTAAGTTTGGGTTGGACGATGAAAACCGCCCAGTCACTGTACCGCCGTCATCGGAACGAAGCTGATGGAACTCGCAATGGATACGACCCTTGTGTTCATGCTTCATAATTGTTTCGATAAACGTGCTATCAGCCTTGTCAAATTCACGTAGCCTGACGATCATTTGTGCAATAGGGTGCTGATGGGTGTTGAGGTACTGTTTGGTGAATGAGGGAGCACCTGCGTCAGTCTTAGGGTATGCTAGGTTTAACTCTTCAAACACTGCGGCCACTGATGCCGCTGCCCATGGCTCAATTTTGATTTGAGTTTGTTTAAATATCTCGTCCTTGATTTGTTTGGATTTAGTCTTGAGAAGTTTCTTAGCTTGCCCTGCTTTATCCAGATCCACACGCACACCCAACTGGCGCATGTCACACATCATCGGGATCAGGCTTGTCTCTAAATTCCAGATGTTCCAAAGGTCTTGCTTATCCAGTTCTATCTTCAGGCGTTCCCACAAACGCAGGGTCATCCCTGCATCCTGTTCAGCATACCGTCCTACAGACTCAGGCGGTAGCCTGTACATTTCTGCTTTGGGATCGAAGCCCCACTCTGCTGCTGATACACGGAGTAACTTCTCATCTTTTCGTTCATCGAGGTAATCACGACCTAGATTGTTTAGGCTGTATGACCAACGGTTCTCATCAACCACCGCCCCTGTAATCATGGTATCGATGATTCGCCCTTCAACCTTTATGCCCTCGGCACGTAACCAACCCAGATCGTAAGTAGCATTGTGCATGATCTTATCTATGTCGGGTGTTGCCATCTGTTTCTGTAGCCACTTGAGCGCGATCCTTGCATCCATGTTGTGACCGTTTTCGTGCCGGATCGGGAAGTAACCCTGCCAATCTCCTGCGGCTACGGCTATACCTACAACGTATCCATCTTTACGAACCCATCCTGGGCCTAACGTCGTCAGGTTTGGATCACATGTTTCTAGATCGATTGCGATCTGTTTATATTTTGTAAGGTCAGGAAACTCCGATGGAATGTTCCACGTTAGTTCCTTTCCTTGGTTCATCTGCTTTGCAATAACATGATCTTTCTCAAATAGATTACCTTGATTCATCTTCAAACTCTGCTCCCAATGCTGAATATCCGCACTTGTCGATCCACGAATCTTTGTGGTCGATGGTCTCCAACAATCGACAGGTCTTCACCCAGTCCATCATCAGAGCCACATGCTTTGCTGTTATTTTATTATGTGTTGTGAATGCGTCCTGTACTATTACATTCCAACCAGTTGCTATTCGGTCGAAGTTATCCTTCGCATCTCCATAGTCTTTTGCCCTGTTACCGTTGATCAGTTCTTTCGCTGTATCTAGATAGTCGTTTCGTTTCATATTTCATACCTGTATTTTTTATCCGACTCTATAAGGTAGAGATTCTGCTTGGCACGAGTTACTGCCACATAAAATATCCTGTCTTCATCCTCTGGGTGTTTGCCCTCTACACATGATTTGGTAGATCCCAAGTATACCGCTACGTTGTCATCCTCACCACCCTTCATGGCATGGATCGTAGAGATCTTGATCCTTGGTTCTTTATATATGCTCTCACCCCTACGCTCAACCGATCTAATGTAAATCTTTTCTTCCTCCGATAAACGTATGATATCTGTTTGATCTGTACTGATCGGGGCTAATAAACCAAACTCCTTGACCAGTTTGTCGTAGGTCAACAGTTCGTCTGGGCCAGCAGCATCCAATAGTTTCATAGATCCACGTTTAACAACCGCTCCCTTTCCTACTTTGGGCACCATCTCATACATCTTCCTAACCCTACCGACATACACACCTTTGCCGCTACTGATATCTTTCCACACAGACATAGCCTCTAGTTTCTTTTCCGGCACAGACCACCTCCCCTTACGGCTGTAGAAGTATTCATTCTGCTCCAAGAACTCTGCTATGTCGTTCACAAACGAGTTGGTTCTTGCCATGATTGTCCATGAACCTCGATCCAACGGCAATGCCCACAGGCTCATGACCCTCGTAACTCTGCCCTCTTCTTGTTTTGGATAGAACTCTTTCTCCAATCTACCTGGTATACGGTGTGAGATGTCCATAGAAAGTTCCCAGACGCTCCGTGGTAAGCGATACGACTGATTGAGTACCTCAACCCTATCCGTGCAGTTAATGAAGTCATCGACGTTTACAGACGTCCAACGGTGAATAGCCTGATCATCATCCCCCGCAATCAATACCTCGTCCGCATGTTCGGACATCTTCTTTACCATCTCCCATTGTAATGGTGTAAGATCTTGGGCTTCATCAACAATCAGAAGATCTAAGTTCGGTGGCTCTGCTATATCTATGTACTTGGCAATCATGTCAGAGAAATCTACACGATTGGTTTTGGACTTGTACTCAAGCAGTTGCTTTTCAATCTGCACAAGTTTGGGGAAACTCAAGTCGTGATCTCCCTCGTAATTAAACTCAAAGTCCAAGTCAGACATCCGATAGACCGACCGCATAATTATCTGTAGGTACTTGGCTCCTGATCCTTTCATGCTTGGCATAGCAATGCCGTCGTTCATTGAGGTGTTATCTGCACCGTCAAAGTCCAATGCAAGCATCTGTCCTAGTCTTTTAAAATCCTGACGGCTCAACACGTCTCCATGGGACAAACCCAATCCATGATACCCAGTGGCGTGGAGCGTTTTAAAATGTGGAAAGTCTTGCTTGGTTAAACTAAATTTGGCACAGGCTCGATCAACAAACTCACCTATCGCTTTGGTCGTAAACGAAACCACACCAATGCGAGAAGGATGCACACCTTCTTCAAGCTTTGCCTGTACTCGTTCAATCAAAGTATAAGTCTTGCCGCAACCTGGAGGTCCCAAGATCAGCGTAGCATTATCAATCATCAGTACGACGACCTTCTAACCACTCGTCAATATCCTGCTTGCTCCAACGACTAGCAGATCGTCGGGCATCTCCGTTGCCAAGTTTGTAAGGCTTGGGAAAGTTTCCCTCGTTCACCCACTTGTATATGGCGGACTCGGATACATCGAGCCAGTCGGCTATATCCTTTGCCTTTAAAAAATTAGAATGGGATTTCATTCTCTATCTCCTTTATAGGTATTGCTACCTCTTCGTTTTCAAATGCAGGAACCCACCAAACACGAACGGTGGTTCTTGATCCATCTTCCTTGTTTATATTCTTGTGTCCATAACACTCTCTATCACCGTTTAGTTTCTTCAACTGCTCTTGGATCTGTGCCCTTGTAAAAGCAGTGAACCTCCTGTTGTGCAGGAACTCTGTCAAACCTGATATGGTAAACGAAGTGTACCCCTCGTTGTCTGTCCATGGTTTACCTTGTAACAATTCCTCTGGGTGCAGTGCTCTAATACGACTGGTACAATACGACTTGAGTAGCGCCTTGAACTCTCCACCCACCGTCAATTCCTCTGGAACTTCTTGAGTCGAAGCCTCTAACATTAACTTTTGAAGTATAGATAGCCATGTCTTTGGCCTCATGGTTGGAGGCACAACTTGAGCCTGTTCCATACAAGCACGTTGGAATAACGTCTGGTTCTGAAGCTGTTCCGTATTTAACTGAATACGTTGCCCTGCTACCGTAAGGAAATACAATCGGGGTTCGGACTTAATAATCATCAGGTTCTGTACCTCTATGTCAGATCCTATCTCCCCAATACCAAACTTCAAAGACATGCACAGTTCTTTATCACAGTAACTCTTGAACGGTTCCTGTTCGCACGTATAAAAATATTCTTTCTTATCTAAACTCTTCTGTAATCCTAAGACTTCTTTGGCTTCTAGCGGTGGAGAAAACAACTGTTGGTTCATTGTTTCCATCTCAGCTTTCCAATTGTCCCCATGCTTCATCCGACAATACACACCAAGCATAAACAGTTTCTTGTTGCGATCCTCACCAGACGGGCCATCACGAAACAAATGCTGAAGACATGGCGGAGCATCCGACAATAGTTTCCTCGGCTTATTGTTCTTGGATCTCAGCCCCTCCAATTCCGAAACATGGATCTTGGATTTCTCTATGGCTTTGAGAAAGTCCTCAATCTCCATGGCCTCAACCTTTTCGTTGAAGCAATATCTTTGTGGCAATTCCGCACTGAAGTATGGCAAGTTTATGAAGTTACCTACGTCGCCCCTGTCCGCAAGTATAATGTCCTGCTTCGGAAAGATCTCACAGCCACTGTGCCCAATAGCAACTGCCATCTCTAGCAGATACTCTCGCACAACCTTTGCCTGTTCGTACTCTTTTAAGAACAGATACAAATGTGCACCGCCAGACTTCGATCTGCAATGCAGCAACGGTAGCTTTAGTTTCTGTATTCGACGCTGTAGTTCGTTGTGATCCAGGTCATAGATATCTATGTCCAAGGCACCCCACCTACATTTGTTTTCCTCATTGATCGGGATAGCCCCGACCCCCTGCTCACCATCAATGTGTCCTTGCATAATCTTAACTGTTAATGCTTGACGTACAATCCTACTGTCAGCATCGGCCTTACCATTTCTGCCAATCCGACCCACTGTAGTTGTACCATGTGCAACCTTCGAACCTTCGAAGGCCGCAAGCATTTCGTCTGCTAATGACATGCTTGGCTCCTGTTAGGTGAAAGACACGGTAAATCTTTTTGAGAAAATTTACCGTGCCAAGTTTTTAAAAGGGTATTTCGTTGTCGCTAACAGGATCAACTGGCTCTTCTGACTGTGCCTTAACCTCTCCCGCTTGTACCGATTCTCTGAAAGCCTTTGCTTCCACCAACAGATCACGGTTACTAACCAAGCTTTCTTTCGCTACTTGATAGTTGAAATAATCACCCTTGTCATTAGACTCTTCAATGGCAAATATTTTCCACATCGTAGCGTACACCGCAGGAGTAACAAGCTGCTCCGTCTTTGGGTTCTTGATCTTTTGCATGGCAATCTGTGTCTTCCAACGTCGGCTGACCTTCAACTGACTAGACTTCATGTCTATCACTACAGGTTGAAATGTTCCGTCGTCCGATACAATCAAGCAATAATGCTGATCAGACTTCACCAAATCGTTGCCGTTGGATAGAACTTCTTTAGATCCCTCTCGCTTTGCACTGGTAACCATTGGATCGTTGGCGGCTAGTTCACCCTGGAACCCACCACCTTGCTCTCTTGGTATGAACTCAAGATACTTAGTGGTTTGAAAACACGGTATAACTACAATGCCGTTTGATCCTTCCCAATACTGACCAGTGACATTGTTAAAGATGTCCCCTTGTGATGCACCCTCAATGTGTTCGGCTTTGCCTTTCTTGAGTTGTGGTGACATGGGTTGCAAGATCCGAACAAACGGTATCTGCATCTCACTGCTATCAAATGATGCGCCATCTCCGGCGGTATCAAAGATATCGTCTAGTACATCGGTGCTTAACTCTGCACTTTTTGCTTTTGCTACTGCGTTAGCCATTATGCTTTCCTCCTGATTTCAGCTGCGTTAGCTATGAATGCCCCGAACATATCGAGGTCGATTGGTTTACCATCAACGATGCGTTCCTTAACAAACGCCTTGAGTGTAGATGGGTGAACGTGGGTCTTGGTCTTCGGATCAAAACCCTTCTCATGCAGGAGGCCAACGACGTCCCCTGCTATGTTGTCTTCGCCTTTGCCGAACGAACAGGTCACATCGTTCTTGATGATGTCGTCTAGCCCGTTATCCCGTAGCCATTCAAAGGCTTCTTCCTTGCGGTCTTGTGGAATAGAAGCATGTACAATCATCTTCCTAGATACAGACACCCCGTCCACATCTAAACGATCAACCCCCATCTCATCCATCAAAGCAGGAATGTTTTCAACTGACAGCCTATGCTTCTCAGCTTTCAAGGCTTTCATGTTTAACTCTGCATCCTCAATGTTTTGTTCGACGCTGCGGAGTTGACGGACAAGATCACTGAGTTGCTTTCCTGTTCCGGTATCGACACTGGCAAACTTGTCACCCTCGTCAATTAAGTCTTCAAATATATCCATAAGTGTTTCCTCTTCAGGGTTCGGTTGACAAACCATTTCGCCATCCGTATTGTGGACTCTACTGGAGGTATGTGATGACTGTCAAGTACAAATTTAAGTTGCCCCCATTCAAACACCAGGAAGATGCACTGGAAAAAGGATGGAATAAAATAGAGTTCGGTTACTTCATGGAAATGGGTACAGGTAAATCGAAAGTCCTACTCGATAACATGGGTATGTTGTTCCAAGCAGGCCGGATAAACTTCGCCTTGATACTCGCGCCAAAGGGTGTGTACCGCAACTGGGTGACCAAAGAAATACCAGAACACATGTCCGATGATGTACCGCATCGGGTCATCCGATGGGTCGCCTCCCCAAATAAAAAACAGCAGGCAGAAATGAAATCAGTCAAAGAACCATTCGCAGGGCTGACAATCTTTGTCATGAATGTTGAGTCGTACTCAACACGCAAGGGTCAGGTTGCAGGAGAATGGATGGCTCGTGCGCTTGGGCCTTATGGTATGATTGCAATCGACGAATCAACCACCATCAAAAACCAAAAAGCCAAACGCACAAAATCATTACTAAAAATAGCAAGCCAGTTCAAGTACAGAAGACTATTGACAGGGTCTCCAATTACAAAAAGTCCGCTTGACATCTATGCACAGACCGAGTTCCTCCGCCCTGGTCTCATGGGTCATGAGTCCTTCTATTCATTTCAGGGTCGGTACGCTGTTGTTCAACGTCGGACCATGGGTAGCCACGCTTTCCAACAGATCGTAGGATACAAAAATCTTGATGAACTGTCTGAAAGAATCGACTCGTTCAGCTTCCGTGTACTCAAGAAGGATTGCTTGGATCTGCCAGACAAAATCTACACGGCTCGGTATGTCACTCTGACTGACGAACAATATAAAATGTACAGCGATCTACAACAACAAGCCATGTTGTTGTTTGACGATGGCGAGATAGTCTCTGCTCCCGCTGTCATTACTCAAATGTTACGCATCCAACAGGTTATGTCTGGGCATTTAAAGACTGACGACGGAGAGATGAAGTACTTTGCCTCACGTCGCATGGATGCACTGCAAGAAATTATTGAAGAGTACGACGGTAAAGCAATCATCTGGTCTCGGTTCCGATACGATATCATTAAGATAACGGAGATGCTAAACAAAAAGTTTGGAGAAGGATGTGCCGCTGCATACTACGGAGATACTTCCGATGACGACCGCAACGATATTGTTACCAGGTTTCAGAAAGATAAAACACTTAGGTTCTTTGTTGGTAACCCATCGACCGCCGGATATGGTCTGACTTTGACGGAAGCTAACCTTGTGGTATACTATGCTAATGACTTTAACTTGGAAACAAGAATGCAATCCGAAGATCGAGCACACCGCATTGGACAAAAGAACAACGTGACATACATCGATCTGATATCCGAGGGTACAATAGACGAGCGGATCGTTAACACTCTCCGCAGTAAGATTGACATCGGTGCAAAAGTATTAGGAGAAGAGGCAAAAGAATGGCTAAGTCTAAAACCCACGAAGAGTTGATCGAAACAGTTGTAGACTACAAACGTGGGCTACGAAACTTGAAGACCGGAACAGACGAACTGGTTCGCATATCAGGATTAACACCAGACATAGCCGCCGCATTCTTGACAGATATGAAACGAAACAGTGTCACTCAGATCCGTGGGTATTCCAAAGAACCAGAACGCTTACGCAAAGGAAAAGAAAAAGCCCCGTCGAAACGGGGCTAGTTTGTGAGGCCACAAGCGTGAGCCATCGAGCAGTGTATTATAAATCTATAGCATCTTTCATGACTTCTGCATACTCTTTTCTTATAATTACAGATATCTGTCTTGTCATGGTGCGCTGTTCATCACTTGCAAGTTCCTTCAATCTCTCATGATCTTCAGGCAACAACGCTATATTACAAAAACGTCGTTGCTCTTCTTTCTTTTTAGCCATTGGTTGCTCCTTAGTTGTGGCTTGATTGTACACTAGTTGTTACCAACAAACAACATATAAGCATCCACTTTATAAAAACGGTTTTTGTTTTTTTCCATGGCCTCAATCACCTCAAATTCTTCCCGATCTATGTCAGCTGCTATCATGCTTGGCGTGTAAGGGAAGTCTATCCCATTGGATTTTATGTACATCGCTACCTCATCTTCGATATCGATGTTCGTTACATGGGCCAGGTCCAGATCAACATGCACAGGTTCAACTCGCATCGCTCTCCACGGTATTTGCTCACGCTTATCGGGATAATTCGGCAACAAAAACGCATTGAAGATGTCACCAGGTTGCACGTTCATTGTTGTCACAAGCCTTGCGTTTAAAAAAACCTGATCCCCTTTTGGCGTAACAGCAAACCCACTACCAGTAGGCGTCAAGTATTCAACAATTACTTGCTGTCGTCGCGTCTCATTCAAATCAAAAATTTGGTTCATAAAGTATTCCTTCTTCTTCTTTTTGTTTGTAGTAATTGATTTCTTTAATTAGACCCTCGATCCTTGGATCATCGGCGTCTGCCCATTCAATGTCGTCACGTACTTTCTCTAACTTCTTTATAAGTACGCTAATCATTTCAACTTCTGCGATCCCTAATACCTTCATGCTTCCTCCCTTGGTAATGCATATTTCTTAATTAAAACGAACACGTTGTGCTCCTCCATGTGAAGTGCTGCCGCTATCTGATGAGCAAGCATACCATGATTTAATAAATTATTCACAGTCTTTGCTTCCATAGATAAAGGTCGTTCCTTCGGTAGCGTTACCCTTTTTCGTAACGGTAACGAATTAGTTTGCATCTTCGGATTGGCTCGTCGATCCAATACATTCTGCGCCTCCCAAGCCCTGCGATACAGATCTTCGTACGCAATCCTGTCCTTCTCACTTTCGTAAACCTTACCTTTTACTCTAGCTTTCATTATCTTCCTCCATGTATTTGTATTCCAATTGTTTTCAATTGATTAACGTAATCGTTTAACTCATCCCTCGCCGCCCACAACTCACGTTCAATCCCAGGTCGGGAGTCTTGTCTCCTCTTCTCGTCCTGTAAATTATCAACCTGTCTCTTTAACCATTTAAGTTGTGCAGCTTGAAACATACTTAACTGCTCATCGCCCATCATCCTGCTCCTCTCTGGGTTTTGCCCTCGGTCTAACTAACTTCGAAACGGTGTCTGATTTGTGACACATCATAATAATGTCATTGCCATAAAGGTCGTACAGATGGTTGTATATTCCGTCTGCGCTCCCGCTGTTCATAGCTGACGAACAATGCTTCTCGCTCTCAAACCAAACAGCCGTCTCAATCTCATGATCTTGTACACTGTACTCAATCACCAATGCCGTGAAGTATTCAATCATGAACCTTTGTCCTTCTTGATTGTCTTAACCAAAAGATTGTCTGCGGCTTTCATTACCATCAAAGCTTTCGGATCAACCGCTCCCATCATACCTTCAAATTGGTCTTTCGACATCTCCTCCTTACACTCAAAGTATGCGTCCTTCAGTTCGCGATCTATCAATTCGCGGATCTCCATCAAGGCCACCACCTTATTCGGTGGCCTCAATGCATAAAATTCTTCCCATTGGATCTTGGTTTCGAAAAAGGGAACCTCAGTGTCTGCGGCCTCCCATCCTACCTTCATAATTAAATTCATCTAACAACTTCCCAAACGCTCTCGGCTCCTGCGTCCACGCCAGTGTCCTTAATTTTGCCAGACTTCTTGAGTTGAGACAGTGTCGTGCGTACAATCGTAAGCTTCACACCCGACCTGTCCGCAATATGTTTTGCGGTCCCAACGCCTCGGTTTAATTCCGCCAGGATCTGTTCCTTGCGCGTAAGTTTTACGCCCGACCGTTGTTTTCTCTTGATCCTTGCCCATAGTTTTTTAAACATTTTAAGTCTCCTCTTCCCATGAAAGTTCAATTGTAATCCTATGATAG
>VMHT01208144.1_pt1 | contig 23649 bp, 16 predicted proteins | sample 4693611 | NCBI WGS metagenome assembly VMHT01 (sample SAMN12280063, study PRJNA550983) | marine metagenome | isolation source: seawater sampled from same location over 5 years 0.02-0.2 micron viral filtrate | place: USA: collected off the coast of southern California halfway between the port... ...
CCAAGACTATAAATATTCTTCATCATTAAATCCCAAACCGGTTCATCTACATTGGTAATAGTGCTTTTAAGCATTTTAACTACCAGGTTTCGGTTTACCCGCTGGTTAGAGCTAGGCTCCATTGGGTCTTGACCAACAATATTATCTCCCGTAGCGTTCACACCATCATTAGCGAACTCTCCAACTTGGTAAACTTCTCCATTTACGGTATACTGAAAAGCAACCGCAAGTATTTCGTCATTACTTAAACGCTGATTTAAGGAAATATATCCTAACTGGGTATTTAAACTGTATTCATTAGGTTGTAATTGGCGTGCATTTTCCAGCTTTACATAATCCAGACCTTCAGAAACCTGCACCCCGCCAAAACCATTATCTACGGTAGCTACGTCGCGAATAGCCGGTGTTAAAACAGATTCAGCTGAACCATCTATGCCGAAGGGATTAAAATCGTTATTGGCATTATCAGGAAAACTTCCAGCAGGCTGGTTGAAGAAACCGGCGGGGATATTATCAAGACCTATATTACCGGGATCGTTTGTTTCTCCCAGATCCTGAATTCCCACTATATTACGGGTATCGGTAAGATTCTGTATGTTATTGGTGCGATTGGTCACCCAAACCTGAACCCTTTTAATTTGAATATTTGCGTTGATAAACGGATAATCTTCAAGAGCCTCATCATAATGATCCCTGAAATAATGCGAAAGAAAAAAGTGCCGGTCCTGATCGTAATCCAGCGCAAATTTCTCAAAATCTTCTACCGCGGCACCACCTTCAACATTTACCGTACGACGCTCTGATTTTTGTTCAGAAAACACGCCGGTAATTCGAGTTTTCCCAAATTGCAATTCAGTTTTAAATCCGAATAAACTTTGCGCTCCCTGCATTAACGCATTGTTAAGCGGCATATTCACATTACCCACTTCAATTTTTCGAACTATATCATCTTCAGTAGGCGTATATTCAAGCTTTAATTGATTCTGAAAATCAAAAGTTGACTGCGTATCGTAATTGGCGGTAATTTGCAGACGCTCTCCAATTTGCCCTAAAAGACTAAGGCTTATACGCTGGTCAAAATCGAAAGTGAGATTACTTCGGTTTCGTGGAGAGAAAGCCGGGTTATCCTGTTTTGTATACAGCAATCCCAGATCCATTTCTACGGTCCCTTGCGGAACGATATTAATTTCTGAACCTCCAAAAACACTCTCGAAAAAATTATTATTTACGTAAAAATCTGGCAATAAATCTCGTTGAATTTCCTCGGAACCTTCTTTTCGGCCGGCTTGCGCATCAATTTTCCGCTTAAAATAATTCCGCATTTCTTCATCTAAAACAAGATCTTCATATTCTTGCGGAGTTAAAATTAATGGAACAGAAAGATCTAAATCCCCTAATTTTTCGCGGTAAATATAGCGGTCCAGGATAGGATCGTATTCATAGAAAGAAGAAATAAGCTCAGAATCTGGCAGGGCAATCTCACCCAAAGTATACCCCGTATCAGTAGTATCCTGTGGGGTTTCCTGCGCAGTGGAACTCAATGAAATTATCAATGACAACAACAAGCTGAGTCTAACTGAAGTTGACAGCTTCAAATAATTGTGCCTCAATTCTTTACAGATTTTTTAGAGCCATTTTTATAATAGATTCTACGGTAGGGCTGGTTGAATCTTTCATGATTTTATCTACTACCCTGGTAGCCTGCTTTCTGGCAAAGCCCAGAGTCTCTAATGCAGATAACGCTTCTTCTTTTATTGTATTGTCTTGAGGAACAAAAACTTCGTCCTCCCCATAGACTTTTAATATCTTGTCTTTTAAGTCTAGAATTACCCGCTGGGCGGTTTTAGCTCCAATTCCCTTAACGCTTTGTATAGTAGGCACATCGCCATTAGCAATAGCTTCTTTTACCTGGTTAGGTTCTAAGGAAGACAGCATGGTTCTCGCTGTACTGGTTCCCACTCCCGAAACCGAGATCAATAATCTAAAAATATCCCGCTCTGATTTTTGATAAAATCCATACAGCGTATGGGAATCTTCCTTTACGTGCAAATGGGTATAAACACTTATATTTTCTGAATCTGGAATGAGGGAGAAAGTGTGCAGGGAAATATTGACCATATACCCAACACCATTACAGGCGATTACTAAGTAGGTAGGATTCTTCTCTATTAATTGCCCCTTGAGATGATGAATCATAAAATTTCAACTTAAAGAGCCAAATGTAGTAAATAAAAATTAAGCCCGAAACCTTTGTCCCGGGCTTAACTACTGTATTTCCGCTTAATATTACTTCTTTTGCTTCTTTTCTTTTTCCTGAGCATCCACAACAGTCACTGCCGTCATATTTACAATTTCCTCTACGCTTGCTCCAAGCTGAAGAATATGAACCGGCCTGCGCATTCCCATCATAATCGGGCCAATAGAATCTACATTATTAAGTTCTTTTATAAGCTTGTAGGTACTGTTAGCTGAATCCAGATTAGGGTAAATTAAAGTATTAACTTTCTTTCCCGCTAATTTTGAAAATGGAAATTTATCCTGAAGCATTTCACGGTTTAGTGCAAAATCTGCCTGCAACTCTCCGTCTACATTTAAATCGGGGTGATAACGGTGCAGGTAAGAAACAGCGTCTTTAACTTTTGTCGCATGAGGGTCTTTAGAAGACCCAAAGTTCGCATAAGACATCATGGCAATTACCGGTTCCAGACCAAACAGCTTAACCGTTCTCGCCGTCATTTGTGCAATTTTAGCAAGATCTTTTGCCGGCGGATCAATATTGATAGAGGTATCACTAATAAAAAGCGGACCCCGGGAAGTATTCATAATATTAGTAGCTGCAACACGACTCACCCCAGGAGCCATTCCAATAAGTTCCAGCATTGGTTTTACCACCGCCGGATATGCTCTTGAATAACCAGAAAGCAAGCCATCGGCATCACCCTCGTTACCCATCATAGCTGCGAAATAATTGCGTTCACGCATTAATTTTTCGGCATCATAAAGCGTTACTCCACTTCGGCTCCTGGTTTTCCAATAAACCTGCGCATAAGCCTTTCTATGTTCTTCTTCTTCATCAGATTTTGGATCGATGATAAGCACATCTTCATTAAAATCTATTTCCTGCATCAATTCCTCAATCACACCACGGCGACCAAGCAAAATAGGAATTGCTACACCTTCATCGTGAACAATCTGCGCGGCTTTAAGTACATCAAGGTGATCGGCTTCAGCAAAAACAATTCTTTTAGGATTCATTTTTGCACGGTTAAGCAACAACCTGGTAATCTTGTTATCACTGCCCATTCTTTCAAGCAGTTCTTCTTCGTATCTATCCCAGTCCTGGATTGGCTGTCTTGCCACACCACTTTCCATCGCAGCTTTAGCTACGGCCGGAGGCACTTTAGCTATTAAGCGAGGATCAAAAGGTTTTGGAATAATATAATCTGTACCAAAATTTAGCCTGGTTTCTCCATAAGCAATGTTCACTTGCTCCGGCACGGGTTCTTTAGCAAGTTCAGCCAGGGCTTTTACCGCAGCCATCTTCATTTCTTCATTAATTTTAGTAGCTCTAACATCTAAAGCTCCCCTAAAAATAAATGGAAAACCAAGTACATTATTTACCTGGTTAGGATGGTCACTTCTCCCGGTTGCCATAATCACATCTTTACGAGTATCCATTGCCAGTTGATAATCAATCTCTGGATTTGGATTTGCCATTGCGAATACAATAGGTCGCTTAGACATACTTTTAAGCATCTCAGGCGATACAATATCTGCAATAGAAAGGCCCACAAAAACATCGGCATCTTTCATAGCCTCCTCCAGGGTATCAATCTTTCTTGAAGTAGCAAATTCCACTTTCTCCCCAGAAAGGTTTGGACGGTCTTTTCTAATCACACCCTTACTATCGGTCATCACGATATTTTCAGCCTTTGCACCAAAAGCTTTATAGAGTTTGGTACAGGAAACTGCAGCGGCCCCTGCACCGCTAATCACTATTTTTGCTTTAGAGATTTTCTTTTTAGCCAATTCTAAAGCATTTAATAAAGCCGCAGCAGAAATAATTGCTGTCCCATGCTGATCGTCATGCATTACCGGGATATCCAGTTCAGCTTTTAGCCTTTGTTCTATCTCAAAAGCTTCAGGAGCTTTAATATCTTCCAGGTTGATTCCGCCAAAGGTAGGCGCGATGTTTTTTACCGTTTCAATGAATTTATCTACATCTTTGGTGTCAACTTCAATATCAAAAACATCTATATCTGCAAATATCTTGAAAAGAAGACCTTTTCCTTCCATCACCGGTTTAGAGGCCTCAGGACCAATATCACCAAGACCTAAAACTGCGGTCCCGTTAGATATCACTGCTACAAGGTTTCCCTTTGTGGTATATTTATAAGCATTTTCTTTATCCTTTTCTATCTCGAGACAGGGCTCTGCTACCCCGGGGGAATACGCGAGGGAAAGATCCCTTTGCGTAGCGTATTTTTTGGTTGGTTTAACCTCTATTTTTCCTGGTTTTGGCTTAGCGTGATACACCAGGGCCTCTCTTCTTTTTCTAGGATTATTACTCATAATTTATTTTTTCTGCTAATTACAAAGGTAGCAAGCTTAGCTGCAAAATTGTCTTTCTTTAGGCAAAAGAAAATTTAAATTTCAATTAATTAGAAGAATATTTTCCTGCGGAATTTTTTATGAAAAATCAACAACAGAAAGCTGATTTATTCTGAATTATTTGCAAAAAACAGAAATCCTTAGCTACAACCTGAAGCCTGAAACAATTAGTTAGTCATTTAAAAACTGGATATTTCTCTTCAAACCTTCGAATTTGGTTCTCTTTACAGCCGATTTTCTAAAGATCTCATTAAAAGTTTCTTTGGTAAGTTCTTCCCAGCCTTTTTTATCTTTTTCAAGCAATTCTGGATGCGGATTGAATAATGGTTCGTTATGAGGTTTTGAAAATCTATTCCAGGGACAAACATCCTGGCAAATGTCACAACCAAACATCCAGTCTTCAAACTGGTTTTTATAAGAATTGGGCAATTCGTCTTTTAGCTCTATGGTAAAATAGGAAATACATTTACTGCCATCTACCTTATAAGGATCTACAATCGCATCAGTAGGACAGGCGTCTATGCAGGCGGTACAACTTCCGCAGTGATCGGTAACCGGTGTATCATATTCCAACTCTAGATCTACAATCAATTCAGCTATAAAATAGAAAGAACCGGTTTGTTTGGAAAGTAAATTAGAGTGCTTCCCAATCCAGCCGAGTCCGCTTTTTGCAGCCCAGACTTTATCCATAACCGGTGCCGAATCTACAAAAGCACGCCCATCAATTTCCCCAATTTCATCTTGCATAAACTGCAATAATTGCTTCAGTTTATCTTTAATTACAAAATGATAATCCCGGCCATAGGCGTATTTGCTAATTTTATAAGAATCTTCCCTCTGGGTTTCTCCGGGGTAATAGTTCAGCAACAGGGAAATCACACTTTTAGAACCTTCTACCAGTTTTGTGGGATCAAGACGTTTATCAAAGTTATTCTCCATCCAGCGCATTTCGCCGTGCCGGTTTTTCTTGAGAAACTCCTCTAAACGCGGCGCTTCTTCCACCAGGAACTCTGCTTTCGAGATACCACAAGATAAAAATCCGAGGCGTTCGGCTTCGGATTTTATCATATTTGTGTAAGCTTCCTTGAGAGTATTCTTCATAGTTTTACAAAGATGCAATTTTTAAAACATTTGAAAGTTTTAAAATCATAGATGTAGAAACACTTTTATGACCTGGCTTCATAAACTTACGGTATACCTGCCTATGGTGTATTTTCTGCTAGTGGAGCCATATGCTCATGGGTTATTTTCCAGCCATCACTGGTTTTAATAAAGAGCAAAGTTCCCTGCATCTTAAGATCATAAGCTTCTTCGCCCCTGTCAAATTTAAAATTGGAGTGAAAAGTCACATTAGCTACGTCACCACCATATATGTGGATTTCCAGATCTTCCCAATCCCACTTTTCAACTTCAGTAATGCTACCAAGGAAATTTCGTTCGAATTCTTCATTTTCCTTAGGCCCCTGTCTTTTTCCACCATCCTGGAATTCGGTAAATTTTGGCCCGTAAGCGTGCATCGAGATTAATTTATCTGTCTCATTATTTCTTATACTTTGCTCAATCTCCTAAAGAGCTTCCTTCACTTCCTCTTTTTCTTGCGCGTATTCCTTACTCAGATCAATTTGGCAGTAAGCCGAGCTCAATCCAAAAAGTAAGGCGATTAGAATAAAAATTTTAGCTTTCATCATACTTAGTTTTAAGATTACTTTTTTTTTCAAAAACGTGAATACTTAATATACAACTAACTGATTTTTAATTCAATAAGGGTTTTCAATAGGTTTTAAAATGACTCCTGAGAAATCCTTAAGAAGGATCGCCTTTTTAGAAAACTTAAATATGTTCAGCAATAATTAAAAGGAAAAAAACATTTGTTTATTGACCTAAAGGCACAGCAATATTGTGCCCATCGGCAATAAAATAGATGACATAAGCAGAATATAAAATCAGGGTCTCGATTGAAATTTTAGAATAGCATTTTTTGGTTTAAGCGTAATAAGTGGCTTAATATCGATATCATCAAAACCTGGCAGTATTTTATATTGACTTACCAATTCGGTAACTGCAATGATCATCTCGAACATAGCGAAGTTATTGCCTATACATTTCCGGGGACCGGCGCCAAACGGAAAATACTGCGATGAATATTTTCTACCTCCTTCCGCGAAACGTTCCGGTTTAAAAGCATCGGGATCTTTCCATAGATCAGGATGACGATGAACCTCATGAATGGAGAACAATAAATTGGATCCAGGCTCAAAATATTTTTCTTCGAATTCATCTTCTTCCAGGTTAACCCGATCTATGAAATATGCCGGCGGATATAGTCTCATAGACTCTTCAATTACCTGCTGGGTAATCTGGCATTTGGTTACATAACTCATTAAGTCCAGGTCCTGTTCTTTTAGGGCGGAAATTTCTTCATAGATCTTCTCCTGCCATTCGGGATTTAGGGCCAGCAATTGAGCCGTAAAGGTTAGTGAGTTGGAAGTAGTCTCGTGGCCAGCTGTAAAAAGAATCAGGATCTCATCAATAAGTTGTTCCTCATCCATAAAATTTCCATCATCATACTTCGCATCCAGTAGCATATCTAAAAGGTCATTATATCTTTCATTTGAGTCCCTTCTTTCCTGAACCATCTTTCTTAGAATGCCCCGGGCTTCGGCGGTTAGCTTAAGATAGCTGTCAATCTTACCACTTGCTTTAAACCACCAACCCAGATAGGGCTGCCGAAGTTCCTTAACAAGCATTTTTTGGGTCTCTTCTGTAATATATTGCAACCTATTGATCTCCTCCTGATTCGCAGCACTGCTAAACAAAGATTTCACCACGGTTTGAAAGGCAAGATCATTATAAATAGGAAAAATATCCAGTTCCTCATTTACGGTGATCTTTTTATATTCCAATAATATTGCCTGCTTTATGGAATCAAGCAGATTAGCTAGTTGTTTTTTATGGAATGCAGGCTGAATTAGCTTTCGCTGTTTTTTCCAATGTTCGCCCTCTGAAGTAAGCAATCCTTTTCCAACATATTTCACCAGGTCTTTAGTCTGGATCTCAGATTTTACGAAATTCTTCTGATTCTTTTGAAGTACATATTCCACCAGCCCCGCATCTCTGGAAAAAATTACAGATTTATTAAATCCAATATTTAAACGAAAGGTATCTCCTTTTTTCTGAAAATTATCATGATGAAAAGGCAGAGGATTCTTTAAGATATTAGCAGAATGTTTTAGGAATTTCAGTAAAGATACTTCAGGTATTTTGCCAGATTCAGCCATAAATTATTGATTAAAAAGTCCGCCCTGAATATTTCCTTTTACCCTGCCCAAATGTTTGTAAGCAGCTTCGGTAACTTCCCTTCCTCTTGGAGTTCTATAGATAAAGCCTTGTTGGATTAGAAAAGGCTCGTAAACCTCTTCAATAGTTTCGGCACTTTCACTTACTGCGGTAGACAAGGTAGTTAATCCTACCGGGCCACCTTTAAATTTATCTATTATGGTTTCCAGGATCTTATTATCCATTTCATCTAAACCGTGGGCATCTACATTTAATGCTTTAAGCCCGTATTTAGCAATCTCCATATCTATTTTTCCATTCCCTTTAATTTGGGCAAAGTCGCGCACTCTACGCAGTAAAGCATTGGCAATTCTGGGTGTTCCGCGGCTTCTACCGGCAACTTCTATGGCAGCATCTAGGCTAATAGGAACACGAAGTATCTCAGCACTACGCTGCACGATGTCTGAAAGCAATTCGGTTGAATAATATTGTAAGCGACTGGAAATACCAAAACGTGCCCGCATAGGCGCCGTAAGCAATCCTGAGCGCGTTGTAGCTCCAATAAGTGTAAACGGATTTAAATTGATTTGAACTGTTCTCGCATTTGGGCCAGATTCAATCATAATATCTATTCGATAATCTTCCATTGCCGAATAAAGGTATTCTTCAACAACGGGGCTCAACCTATGGATCTCGTCTATAAATAAGATATCACGTTCTTCGAGATTAGTAAGTAAACCGGCAAGATCACCGGGTTTATCCAAAACGGGACCTGAAGTTACTTTTATTCCCACGCCTAACTCGTTAGCCAGGATATGGGCCAAAGTAGTCTTCCCTAGTCCGGGAGGCCCGTGAAATAGCGTATGATCTAAAGCTTCTTCCCTTTGATTAGCGGCTTCAACAAATACCTTAAGATTCTCCAAAACCTGATCCTGGCCGGCAAAATCATCAAAACTTAAGGGGCGTAACGCCCTTTCGATATCAAATTCTTCTGGGGAGAAATTTTCTCCTGAAGGATCAAGATTTTCATTCATAAAACATCAAAATTATGGAGCTGTGTATAAGCAAAGATAAGTAAAATCCTTTGGGGCAAGTCTGTAAGAATTTAGCGAATTAATTATCGCTAAAAATAAGTCTAAAAGCAAAAAACCTCTCCGTTTCTGGAGAGGTTTTTATATATTCTATTTATCAAGCTTAGTGATTTAATTCTTCTTCGTGATCCTGAAGCGGAACGTTCTGCGGAACAAAATCCTGACCAGGAATCACGTAATCTGTCCCATCAAGGTTCATCTTACTGTAATCGTAAGACCAACGGTAAACTGAAGGGATTACTCCAGGCCAGTTTCCGTGAATGTGTTCTACCGGAGTAGTCCATTCTAAGGTAGTAGCATTCCAAGGGTTTTGAGTAGCCTTTTTTCCGTAGAAAATAGAGCTAAAGAAATTATAAAGGAAAACTACCTGAACACCAGCGGTAATAAGTGCGAATACCGTGATAATCACATTTACATTCGCAAGATCATCGAAATAAGGGAATGCAGTGTTTGTATAATAACGTCTTGGCAAACCGGCCAGACCTATAAAGTGCATTGGGAAAAATACCCCGTAAGCACCTACAGCAGTGATCCAGAAGTGAACATAACCAAGGTTCTTGTTCATCATTCGGCCAAACATTTTTGGGAACCAGTGATACACACCGGCTAGAAGACCGTAGATCGCAGATATACCCATTACAAGGTGGAAGTGAGCAATTACGAAATAAGTATCGTGAACGTTAATATCTAATGTTGAATCTCCAAGGATAATCCCTGTTAGACCACCGGTGATGAATGTTGATACAAAACCAATGGAGAACAACATTGCGGGGTTCATTTGCAGGTTTCCTTTCCAGAGTGTCGTGATCCAGTTAAAGGCTTTTACGGCAGAAGGAATAGCAATTAATAAGGTTGTAAATGTAAATACAGAACCTAAGAATGGATTCATCCCTGAAACGAACATATGGTGACCCCATACAATCGTAGAAAGGAATGCAATTGCAAGAATTGAAGCAACCATCGCACGATAACCAAAAATTGGTTTACGCGAGTTTGTAGCTAAAACTTCAGATACAATACCCATTGCAGGTAGAATTACAATATAAACTTCCGGGTGCCCAAGGAACCAGAATAAGTGCTCAAATAAAACCGGAGAACCACCCTGGTGACTTAATACTTCACCTTCAATATAAATATCACTAAGGAAGAAAGAAGTTCCAAAACTTCTATCCATTATAAGCAAAAGCGCTGCAGATAACAGAACCGGGAAAGAAACCACACCAATAACGGCAGTAATAAAAAATGCCCAAATGGTAAGCGGAAGTCTCATCATAGACATTCCCTTAGTTCTAAGGTTAAGTACCGTAACAATATAGTTAAGTGAACCTAAAAGTGACGAAGCAATAAAGATAGCCATGGAAATTAACCAAAGCGTCATTCCCATACCAGAACCTCCAATAGCCTGTGGTAATGCACTAAGCGGCGGATAGATAGTCCAACCTGCAGAAGCAGGACCAGACTCTATAAACAGCGAGCTTAACATAATACAACAAGATATAAAGAACAACCAGTAAGAAAGCATGTTCATAAATCCAGATGCCATATCCCGTGCTCCAATTTGAAGTGGAATAAGTAAGTTACTAAAGGTACCACTCAAGCCGGCAGTTAATACAAAGAACACCATGATGGTACCATGTATGGTTACCAAAGCAAGGTAGATTGAGGGTGTCATCACACCTTCGGGAGCCCATTTATCTCCTAAAAGCCATTCGAAGATCATAAAAGATTCTTCTGGCCAGGCTAGTTGCAAACGGAAAAGTACGGACATCATAATCCCTACAATACCCATTAAAATACCTGTGATAAGATATTGCTTGGCAATCATCTTATGGTCTGTACTAAATATGTATTTAGTAATAAAAGTTTGTTTATGATGATGTCCGTGATCCTCGTGGTGATCGTGAGCCGGTGCTGTTGCTATTGCTGACATATCTAAAGTATATTCTTTTTAGTTCTGTTATTCTTGTGATTCCATAACGGTAGCAAACTCATCTTGCTCGCTTAACCATTGGTTGTATTCTTCTTCGCTTTCTACTACAATCTTCATCTGCATATTATAGTGTGCATCTCCACAAATCTTGTTACAAAGCAAGAAGTAATCAAATTCGTATGAATCTAATGGAGCTTCTCCTTCAGCCATTAAGGCTTTACTATTCTCTTTTCTTATTTCATTAATGGTTTTTACTTTATCAACCATATATTCTGAATCTCGCATCTCTGCAGTAGTAATATCTGGAGTAAAGGCAAATTGGGTTACCATACCAGGTACTACGTTCATTTGTGCTCTAAAGTGAGGAAAATAAGCAGAGTGAAGTACATCCTGAGATCTGAATTTAAACAGAACCTGCTTTCCAACCGGTAGGTGCAGTTCTGTAGTGATCTTATCATCATCGGCATACGTATCATTCACGTTAAGCCCTACGGTGTTTATACCTTCAATAAAACGCACGTTAGCTTCCCCTAAGGTATTGTCCTCTCCGGCATATCTTGCCTGCCAGCTAAACTGCTTAGCGTAGATCTCAATTACAATTGGATCATCGTCTTCGCTAATATTCATAATATCACTCCAGGTAAATAATCCGTAGATAATTAAACCTGCAAGAGTAATTACCGGAATAATGGTCCAGATAAATTCCAGTTTATCATTATCTGCAAAGAAAAGAGCTCTGTTTCCCTTTTTCCCCTGATACTTATATGCGAACCAGTGAAGCAATGCCTGTGTAATAACCTGCACTACCATAATAAGTCCGATAGATATAAACATTAATGTATCTACCTCGTTTCCGTGCTCTGAAGCAGCTTGAGGAAGGTATAATTTACTCCAATGCCAAAAGCTATAAGCCATCCCCACGTAAAGGAAGATCATAAACCAAAGCATAAGCTTGGCTTGTTGCCTATTATCATTATCGTTAGCTATCTCAGCACTTTCGGCACCCGGGCCTTTAGATAGCTGAAAAATTTTTGACATTTGCCAACCGGTAACGGCCAATAGGGCTAGTACAATTATTACTAAAAATACGGTCATTTTATAATTTCTTCTTTAAACAATCTTTTATTAATAGTGGAAGTGTTCACTTTCCTTAATATACGGGTTGCGTTTAGCAAGCAATGGAGCTTTAGTAAGCGCGTTAAAGATTACAAAAGTAAACAATCCTCCAAAGAAAAATACTGCACTTATCTCAGGAATTCCTATAAACCAGGATTCTCCCACAGTTGAAGGCATAACCATTGTAAATATATCTAAATAATGCCCTACAAGGATAATAACTCCCGTCATTACCACAAACCAATTAATTCTTTTGTAATCGCTATTCATTAATACTAATAATGGGAAAACAAAATTCAATACCACCATACCGAAGAATGGCAAGCCGTAATTCTCTATACGACTAATAAAGTACACTACTTCCTCAGGAATGTTAGAATACCAGATAAGCATAAATTGTGAGAACCAAAGGTAAGTCCAGAAAATACTAATTCCGAACATAAACTTAGCTAAATCGTGTATATGACTGTTGTTAACAAAAGGCAGGTGACCTCTTGATTTCAGGTAAATACTTACTAATGCAATAACAGTAATTCCTGAAACAAACATACTTGAGAATACATACCAACCAAATAGAGTACTAAACCAGTGCGGATCTAAACTCATAATCCAGTCCCAGCTCATCACAGATTCTGAAACAAGGAAGAATACTAAAAATCCTGCCGCAAGTTTAAAGTTCTTTTTAAAGTAATGATTATCGGTAGCTTCATCAAGTCTTCTTGAATTTCTAACCAGAAAATGTCTAAAAATAAACCAACCTCCTAAAAATATAGCTGCTCTTATTAAGAAGAAAGGCACATTTAAGTAAGCTGTTTTATTCTGAATAATTTCATCGTGAGCTACTACTTCTGGATCCATCCAAATAAATAAATGATTCCAATGTAGACTTGAGAATACTAAAAGTACAAACATAATAATCCCTCCTGGAACAATGTAAGCCGAAATAGCTTCCATAACTCTAAACAACACTGGAGACCAACCTGCTTGCGAAGCATATTGTAGCGCATAAAATGCTAAAACTCCCAGTGAAATCATAAAGAAAAAGAATGCAGCAACATAAACTGCAGCCCAGGGCTTGTTCTGTAATTGATGCAATTTATGCTCAAGATGTTCGGTATCATGCCCTCCGGCTTCAGCAGCGTGAGCTTCATCCTCATCAGCATTTCTGCTAGGTTCATCATCTAATAAAAGCCCGTGTTCGGCTTCTGCAAAGGTAGCATCAGCTTCCTCTTCTGCATGGGGTGTTTCACCGTGATGTTCTTCTGCAGCCATCATTTCTCTAACATCATCCAAATCTGATGGCGCCTGAAGAAACCCAATTACGAGCCCAATAGCACCAACAATCATAAAAATAAATGCTGTTAATTTTAATTTACTGGATAGCGTATACATATTTATAGATCTAAATGCTTTGTTCTTAATTATTGTTTTCTTCTTCAGGAGTTAGCGCTGCACCTTCACCCTGAGATTCTTCTGCATTTTGCTGAGCTCTTTCTACTTCTACAGGATTGGCTTCAGCAATAGAGGCTTCTTTTTCTTCCTCAAAAGGTATTTCTTCACCACCTTCCAGCTCATTCTTAAGATTCATTACATAATGAGTAATTTTCCAACGCTCTTCTTCACTGGTTTGTGCTGCATAAGAACCCATTGAATTCAACCCGTAATAAATTACGTGATAAACACTTCCTTCGGTGATAGCACGCCCGGCATCATCGTATGAAGGAATACCAAGAATCTTTTCCCTTTCAGCAAGAATTCCCTTACCATCTCCATTATCTCCGTGGCAAACCGCACAGTAAATAGTATACAGTTGTTTCCCTTCATTAAGGTTGTCTTCTGTATACGGAAGTGGATTATTAAGATTGGCTTTAGCATTAGCCATACCTTCTGGTGTATTCTCGTAATCGTAAGGCATCCATCCTCTTGGAATAGTTCCTTCTACCGGAAGTTTGGCTTCCTGGCCGTTTACAAAAATATCGTATTCCCCATAAGCTTCATAGCCTATTGGTTTATACATATCTGGCATATATTGGTAATTGGGCTCGTCACTATCTGCACAAGACATTACAACGCCCCCAACCAGGAACAATACTATCGTTTTATAGAACAAATTTTTCATTCTGTCTATTTATTATCTATTAATTTAATTTCAGCAGCTCCGGTATCGTAAAGGAATTTTGTTAACTCATCTACGTTATGATTCGCAACATCAACTTCCATAAGGAACATATCATCAGTTGTTCTAACATCTGGATTTTCTGCTTGTTTAAAAGGCCATAATTTACTTCTCATATAAAAAGTAATGACCATAAGGTGAGCTGCAAAAAATACTGTAAGCTCAAACATAATAGGTACAAATGCAGGTGAATTCTCGATGAAACTAAAACTTGGTTTCCCTCCAATATCCTGCGGCCAGTCTTCTATCATCATGAAATTCATCATTGCAACTGCCACCACAAAACCAACAACACCGTAAAGAAAAGAGGTAATTGCCAATCTTGTAGGCGCTAAGCCCATAGCTTTATCTAAACCGTGAACAGGCATTGGCGTATAAATTTCACCAATATGATAACGAGCCTCTCTTACCTGCTTTACGCCCTGCAAAAGCAGGTCGTCATCATTATAAATAGCGTGTATAACTTTTGATGCCATCTTAATTACTTATTTTTTAGTTCAGTTGCCTGTGCTACCCAATCTTCACGTTGTGCCGAATTAGGGAAGTTTTCTATCACTTCATCAAGCAATTCAAAATCATCCTGGGTAAGTTTACTTACCTGAACATAGGTATAAAGACCTACCTGGTGTAAACGCTGTTCAAGGAAAGGACCTACTGCCTTAAGTTTTTGAAGATTATCTGCCGTTTGATTTTCCGGATTAAATGATCCGGTTCTTACTAGCATTACATCTATTCTATCCTTTTGAACCTCAGAAAGCACTAATGCATCTGCGTTTACGGTATCGTTATGCCCATCGTCACCTTCAGCTTTATAAGCATCGTCATCACCCATCTTCTTATCTACTTTTGTAGCGATGTTCTTCTTAGGCTCCCCTACATTTACCGGAGTGTAATGTTTTACATCATCTCCATGCTCTGCTCTAAGTTTTTTGTACTTAGCACCAGAAGACTTAAGTATAGTTTTTACCTCAGCCTGTGCAATTACAGGAAATGATCTCGCATACAATAAGAACAACACAAAGAAAAATCCAAGAGTACCAATAAAAATACCTATGTCTACAAATGTTGGAGAAAACATAGTCCAGGAAGACGGAAGATAATCACGGTGAAGTGAAGTTACAATAATTACAAAACGCTCAAACCACATCCCGATATTTACTACAATAGAAATAAAGAACGAGAACATAATACTGGTACGCAATTTCTTGAACCACATAAACTGCGGAGAAAACACATTACAGGTCATCATAGACCAATATGCCCACCAATAAGGGCCGGTTGCCCTATTAAGGAATGCATATTGTTCATATTCAACCCCAGAATACCACGCGATAACAAGCTCAGTAATATAAGCAACCCCAACAATAGAACCCGTGATCATAATTACTATGTTCATTAATTCTATATGTTGTACCGTAATATAATTCTCAAGGTTAGACACCTTCCTCATAATAATAAGAAGGGTATTTACCATCGCAAAACCAGAGAATACCGCTCCCGCAACAAAGTAAGGAGGGAAAATTGTGGTATGCCAACCCGGAATTACCGACGTAGCAAAGTCAAAAGATACAATAGTGTGTACCGAAAGCACTAATGGTGTTGCCAAACCGGCAAGTACCAAAGAAACTTCTTCAAAACGTTGCCAGTCTTTTGCACGTCCACTCCAACCAAAACTTAATATTCCGTAGATCTTTTTATTGAAAGGAGTAATTGCCCGGTCACGAATCATCGCAAAATCTGGCAGTAATCCTGTCCACCAGAATACTAATGAAACAGAAAGATAAGTTGAAATAGCAAATACATCCCAAAGCAATGGCGAGTTAAAGTTTACCCATAAAGAACCAAATTGGTTTGGAATAGGAAGAACCCAATAAGCCAACCAGGGTCGCCCCATGTGAATTAAAGGGAACAAACCAGCCTGCATTACAGAGAAGATAGTCATCGCCTCTGCTGAACGGTTAATTGCCATTCTCCATTTTTGCCTGAATAATAAAAGTACGGCTGAAATTAGGGTACCGGCGTGACCAATACCTACCCACCAAACAAAGTTGGTAATATCCCAGGCCCAGCCTACGGTTTTATTAAGTCCCCAGGTTCCAATACCTGTAGAGATAGTATAAATTATACAACCTACACCCCAAAGAAAGGCAATAAGGGCAATTGAAAAGACAATCCACCAGGATTTATTAGCCCTTCCTTCTACCGGCGCAGCTACATCCACGGTAACATCGTGGTAGCTTTTATCCCCGGTAACTAAAGGCTTTCGTATAGGTGCTTCGTAATGAGACATATCCTTTTTTAATTGATTTCTTTATTAATTTATTAAGCTTCTGTTGTGTTCCTAATTTTGGTCTGGTACATCACGTTTGGTTTAGTACCTACATATCCCAATAAATGATACATCCTGTCATCTTCTTTTCTATCGCGAATAACTGCCCCTTCTTTGTTAATATCACCAAATGTCATGGCTCCTTTATCACAAGCTGCAGAACAAGCTGTCTGGAATTCACCATCTTCAATAACTCTTCCTTCACGCTTGGCATCAAGAATGGTTTTTTGAGTCTTCTGAATACACATAGAACACTTCTCCATAACCCCTCTTGAACGCACAGTTACATCAGGATTAATAACCATTCTTCCAAGGTCATTATTCATATGGTAATCAAACTCTTCGTTTTCAGAATAGTTGAACCAGTTGAAACGACGCACTTTGTAAGGACAGTTGTTAGCACAGTATCTTGTACCAACACAACGGTTATAGATCATTTGGTTTTGCCCCTGTCTTCCGTGAGAAGTTGCAGCAACCGGACACACAGTCTCACAAGGAGCGTGGTTACAGTGCTGACACATTACAGGCTGGAAAACTACCATAGGATTATCTGCCGGCTCTTCCAATTCTCCAAATTCAGAAAGTGAACTTCCTAAACCAGAAATATTTTCTTTCTTATCAAGATCATCTATAAAGCTATCTTCCGAAGAATAATATCTATCAATACGCAACCAGTGCATATCACGAGATCGTCTCACTTCACTTTTCCCTACTACAGGAACATTATTCTCTGCGTGACAGGCAATAACACAGGCACCACAACCGGTACAGGCGTTAAGATCTATAGAAAGATTAAAATGGTGACCAATACTACGATCAAATCCATCCCACATATCAACTTCAGGAGAAGTTACCGGTTTTTCAACGTGATCTAAAGATACTTCAGGAACCGAATTCCATTCGTGTACATCTTTAGTATTGAAAACCTCTAATGTAGTTTCTTTAATAATATCTCCACGACCCATTAGGGTATTATGAAGCTGAACGCAAGCAAATTCGTGAACTCCCGGAGCTTTCTCGATAGTTACTGATTGAACTGCGTTTAAGTTTTTATATAATGGGTAAGCATTTACACCTACCTGCATTTCTTCCTGAATCCCTTCTTTCTTACCATAACCTAGCGCAAGTCCTACCGTACCTTTTGCCTGTCCCGGCTGAATAAGCACAGGAACATTTTTAACTACAGTACCGTCTAATGTAACATTAGCATAACTTCCATTTAGGCCGCCGTTAGAAACATTTTCGTTCTCAAGACCCATAGATTCAGCATCGGCTTTGGAAATGGTAAGGTAATTATCCCATGATGCTCTTGTTAATGGATCTGGCATTTCCTGCAACCAAGGGTTATTAGCCTGCTGACCATCTCCCATAGAAGGTTTGGTATAAAGCGTCAGCTCCATCCCATTATTTTCCGAAGGTCGAGCCAACTCACTAGCAGCTGTTGCAACATTTATAGATCCTGAAGCTTCAGATGCTCCAACTTCTACCGGAGAAGTGGCTTTAAAAACACCATCGTGAAGTGCAGTATTCCAGGAAGGAATACTACCACTCCAGGTTTCTTTAATATACTCGTGATAAGATTTCTCATTATCAGTCCATTTTAATAAGCAGTCCTGAAACTGTCTTGTATCAAATAATGGTCTAATTGTAGGCTGCATCAAACTAAAGTCTGAAGCTGTGTATTGAATATCACCCCAGCTCTCTAAGTAATGTGGAGTTGCAGCTACAAACTTACATAACTGAGCTGTTTCATCAGGCTTCATACTAAAAGCCAAAGAAACTTCAACTTTCGCCAATGCTTCAGCAAACTCTTTCCCGTTCGGCAAAGAATACGCAGGATTCACCCCTGCCATTAATACCGCACCCACAGAACCGGATTTCATATCCTCAACCGCCTGCATAACCTCTTCAGCATTACCCTGACGGATCATACGAGGATTGTTGGTATCCATAACAGAGCTCCCTAAAGCCTCATTTATTTCTAGCACTAAAGCCTGGGCGTTAGCATCTGGAATTCCTGAAACAACTACTGCACCACTTCCAGCTTTTCTTAGCTGACGCGCCGCTTTCACAACTGCATCATCTATTTTAGCAGGCAAATCACTGGTAGAAGAACCGCCGGCAACATAACCATACAACGCAGCCAGAACAGCTTTTTGCTGAGATGGAGTTACAGGGTAACGCTTATCAGCATTCGCCCCTGTTAAACTCATATTAGATTCAAACTGAACATGACGAGACATTTTGCCATTCTTAGGTACACGACCCTTAGCATAGCCTGCATCATAACCACCACCCTGCCAGTCACCAAGGAAATCGGCTCCTACAGAAACAATAGTTTCAGCTTTAGAAAAATCGTAATTTGGTAATGCACGCTTTCCAAATTTAGACTGGAAAGCATTTAAAGCATCGTTTTCAGAAACTGTATCGTAAACTACGTGACGTACATTAGGATACTTTTCTGAAAATTCATTAATTAATTTTGTAGTTGAAGGGCTGGCAAATGTTTGAGTTAACAAAATCATATCACCAGAAACATTCTCAAGGGCACTTCCAACCTCACGGTCAAACTCTTCCCAGGAAACGTTTCTTCCTTCAATCATTGGGCGTTTCACCCTATTAGCGTCATACATTGACAATACCGAAGCGTGTACACGAGAGTTAACCCCGCCTTTAGACTTCGATAATTCATTATTTTCAATCTTAATAGGTCTTCCTTCCCTGGTTTTAACCAATACGCTGGCAAAATCAAAACCATCTGCAATGGTAGAGGCATAGTAATTAGCTACACCAGGAACAATACGCTCCGGTTGCACCACGTAAGGAATAGATTTAATAACAGGCCCTTCACAAGCAGCCAATGAGGCCGCTGCTGTACTAAACCCAACATATTTTAAGAAATCCCTTCTTGAGGTTTTTGAACTTTCAAGGGAATTTTTATCCCCAAGAAATTCATCAACCGGAATTTCTTCAGCAAATTCTTTTTGTTGGAGCGTCTCAACAACAGAGCTGTTTTCATTTAGCTCTTCAACACTTTTCCAGTATTTTTTGTTTGATGACATATATATCTAGATATTAACTTCTTAATTAACCCCGAACTACCGGGAAAAAAATTTTAGTAATGGCATTTGGCACATTCAAGGCCTCCCATTTGAGCAATTGTAAGCTCTTCTACACCGTATTTCTTAGATAATTCTTCGTGAATTTTCTCGTAATACTCATTCCCTTCCATTCTAACATTGGTTTCTCGGTGACAGTTGATACACCAACCCATAGTTAACGGTGCGTCCTGATAAACCACTTCCATTTCCTGGATTGGTCCGTGACATTTTTGACACTGAATTCCAGCAACTGTTACGTGCTGCGAGTGATTAAAGTATGCAAAATCTGGAAGGTTATGAATTCTAACCCATTTAACAGGCTTTTCTTCCCCGGTATAATCTTGCTCCGCAGGATTCCAGCCTACCGCATCGTACAACTTAGCGATCTCACCGTCATAAAATTCTTTAGAATAATCTTCGGTAGCAGTTTCTGGTGCAACTTCAGATATCGTTTTGTGACAATTCATACAAACATTAAGCGAAGGAATACCCGAGTGCTTAGAAGTTCTAGCTGAAGAGTGACAGTATTTACAATCTATCTCGTTATCGCCGGCGTGAATTCTGTGTGAATAGTGAATTGGTTGAATTGGCTGATAACCCTGATCGATCCCAACTTGCATAAAGAAACCGTAAGCGAACCAACCAATTACCAGCAAGCCAAAAACAGCGCTTACCAAAACAAGGAATTGATTTTCAACAAAAGATTTCCATATTGGTTTTCTTTTTGGTTTTTCAGGAATTACAACACCGCTAGCCTGAGCGAAATTTCTTAGAGTTTTGTTTACTAAAAACAACACTACAAGTAGCATCGCCAGAACGAAAAGCAAAATCCCCAAAATAACATTTATCGAAACACCTCCACCTGAAGATTCACCTCCAGCAGATTCACCACCGGTTTGCGCCGCTTGCGGTTCTGGCTTTGGTTGTTCTACGTAAGCAAGGATATCATCAATATCAGTATTTGATAATTGAGGAAAAGCCGGCATCGCGGTTTGGTTATACTCTTCGTATATCGCTACAGCCTCATTATCTCCAGAAGCAATTAACTCCTGGCTATTTTTAATCCAGCTGTACAACCAATCCATATCACGTCTCTCGGTCACCCCGTGAAGAGCGGGACCAATAGAAGCCGAATACGGTTTGTGACAGGCAGCACATAGCGAATTAAACAAGGATTTTCCATTCGCCGGATCTCCAAGATCTGACGTAGCTGCAGAATCTCCTGAAGATTCACCCGATGATTCATCGGTTTGCTCCTGGCCTTCGGCTGCGGCATCTTGCGAAGCCTCCTCCTGTGCAATTCCCAAAACGCTAAATGAGATAAAAAATGCTACACTTAATAGCAATAGTCGCGAAGTTGAGTGGCGGTATTTCACCTTTTTCATATTATAAGTTGAATTAACGTCTTAACTTTGGTACGGTTTTTAAAGCCTTAAGCCTTAGTAATATTAACATTTCGCACCCTTAAATTCGGCAACAAAAGTAATACTTAAAGTCGATTTTAGGAATGTTAGATAAGTGTTAATCGGTAATTTATACTAGTTCTAAATAATAAAACACATCTTGTTTAAGTTATTAAATTATACTTTTGCCTTAAATAAATAACTATGAGAAAATTAAGCTTAAACAAACTTCTGTTAAGTTGTTTTATCTCAGGAATTTCTTTTCTGAATTTAACAGCCCAAGAAGGTCAGGTCAATATAAGTGAAAACGACAAGATCACTAAACTACTAGAATTAAAAGCTGAAATGAGCAAGGATAATGAAATTGGGGACCGTTATAAAATTCAGCTTTTTTACGGAAATAATGGGGAAGCCAATGAAGTTATAAAGGATTACCGAAGTAAGATCGAATACCCCTCTCTAATAGCCTACGAAGCCCCTAATTACAAAGTATGGGTAGGAAACTTCAGAAATCGTTTGGAAGCCGATAGAGCTCTTCTAAAGATTAAAGAAAGCTTTCCTTCAGCATTTATCCCTAAACCACGACGCAAATAGATTATCAGCACAACTATTGAAACCTACTTTAGCATATCAACTGAAAGCAAGTTCTTGAAACATTAAATCTCGATTATCGAGTAAAAACAAAACATAAAAAAAGCGGCATAAAGCCGCTTTTTTCTATTCAGTAATAAAACCTAATTATTTAAGTTTCTTTTTCACTTCTACTTCACGGAAAGATTCCACTACATCACCTTCTTTAATATCATTGTAGTTCTTAACCTGAAGACCACAGTCATATCCTTTCGCAACTTCCTTCACATCGTCTTTAAAACGTTTTAATGAAGCAAGCTCTCCGGTATAAACCACAACTCCGTCTCGAATTAAACGAATTCCAGCGTTTCTGTAAATCTTACCAGAAGTTACCATACAACCTGCAATGGTTCCAACTTTAGAGATCTTAAAGGTTTCCCTGATCTCTGCAGTACCGGTGATCTCTTCTTTAAGCTCTGGAGATAGCATTCCTTCCATCGCATCCTTAAGATCGTTGATCGCATCGTATATGATTGAGTAAGTTCTGATATCAATTTCTTCCTTATCGGCTACCTGTCTTGCATTTCCAGCAGGACGAACATTAAACCCGATAATTACCGCATCTGATGCTGAAGCAAGTAACACATCACTTTCTGTAATGGCACCTACACCTTTATGAATAATATTCACCTGAATTTCTTCAGTAGACAATTTCAGGAAGCTATCGGTCAATGCTTCTACAGAACCGTCCACATCACCTTTAAGGATAATATTAAGCTCTTTAAAGTCACCTAAAGCAATTCTACGTCCAATCTCATCAAGGGTAATGTGACGCTGAGTTCTAACACTCTGCTCACGCTGCAACTGCGTACGCTTAGCGGCGATATCCTTAGCTTCACGCTCATCAGTCATCACCTTAAACTTATCACCCGCTTGAGGCGCACCATCAAGTCCTAGAATAGAAACCGGCGTTGCGGGACCTGCTTCTTTAACTTCGTGCCCACGCTCATCGTGCATTGCTTTCACCTTACCACTATGGCGACCTGCTAATACATAATCCCCAATTTTTAGGGTTCCCGCCTGCACAAGGATAGTAGCAACATAACCCCTACCTTTATCAAGGAAAGCCTCTACTACTGTACCGGTTGCAGTTTTAGATGGGTTAGCTTTTAATTCAAGAATTTCAGATTCCAGTAAAACTTTCTCAAGAAGCTCTTCAACCCCCATTCCTGTTTTAGCTGATATATCGTGAGACTGAACTTTACCACCCCAGTCTTCAACAAGCAAGTTCATACCTGCCAGTTTTTCTTTAATTTTCTCTGGATTCGCCGTTGGCAAATCAGATTTATTGATCGCAAATACGATAGGAACGCCGGCAGCCTGGGCGTGAGAAATAGCCTCTTTGGTTTGCGGCATTACATCATCATCTGCAGCGATTACAATAATCGCAATATCTGTTACCTGTGCACCACGAGCACGCATCGCCGTAAAGGCTTCGTGACCGGGAGTATCCAGGAAGGTCATTCTTTGACCGTTTTTAAGCTCTACTCCGTAGGCTCCAATATGCTGTGTAATACCACCACTTTCCCCGGCAATAACATTTTCTTTACGAATATAATCCAGCAAAGATGTTTTACCGTGGTCAACGTGACCCATCACAGTCACAATTGGCGCTCTATCTTCAAGATCTTCTGGATTTTCAGGAACTTCTTCTACTGTTTCCTCGATATCTGCAGTTACAAAATCTACTTCGTAACCAAATTCATCTGCAACAATAGAAAGTGTTTCAGCATCTAACCGCTGATTCATCGTTACCATCATTCCAAGAGACATACAGGCCGAAATCACTTTCGTTACCGGCACATCCATCATCGTAGCAACTTCACTTACCGTTACAAATTCTGTAACTTTTAATGTCTTGCTGTCAGTTTCCTGTTGTGCAAGATCGTCTTCTGAACGTTGACGGTGTTGATCTCTTTTATCTCTTCTATATTTAGCTCCTTTACCTTTACCAGATTTACCCTGAAGTTTTTCAAGGGTTTCACG
>VMHT01021033.1_pt1 | contig 23627 bp, 41 predicted proteins | sample 4693611 | NCBI WGS metagenome assembly VMHT01 (sample SAMN12280063, study PRJNA550983) | marine metagenome | isolation source: seawater sampled from same location over 5 years 0.02-0.2 micron viral filtrate | place: USA: collected off the coast of southern California halfway between the port... ...
CCTCGGTATGGGTGAGCGGGCTGCCCTTGCTCGATCTAGTCGTGACAGTCATTACGGCTCAAAGACTTGGCGGAATGTTGCTTGTATCGTAGCTCGGTTCAGGTAGGGGATCGACTTAGTCCACTGCTCACAAACAAATTTTGAACTGCTGCCTTCTCCAGGCGGTGTGAAATTAAAACTTTCCATGTTGTTTGCTGCTCTTGCGTCTAAAAACGTTTCGATAGTGTCCGCGTCAGTTTCAGACACCTCAAACGTGAGGCTAAAACTTTTAGGGTTCTGGTTTAAACCAAACGTAAGGAATTGTTCGTAGCCATCACCAAACTGCACCTTTCGCGTGACAGGGGCGCTGCTTTTTTGCACGCCATAGGTCGGTGTAATTGAAGGGAAATCAGCCATTAGCGGGTTAACAATCCTCCAGGTCGTTTTTGCTTGATTAGCTCAGCTTGGACAGCAGCGCCAATTGCCTTGCCCAGTTGCGAAGCGTTTGGACCGTCACCCTGAACAGAAGAGCCAGAAGCGTCAACGTTCACAGTCACATTAGCGTTACCGCCCATTGCATTATTTGGGATGATGTTACCTTTCGCTCCAGGTACAAACAACTCCGGGCCACGTTCTCCAACGATATAGGGCTTGCCCGCGTTTACAGGGCCACCATCAGCCCTGAATATGTCACCAACTGCGCCAAGAATGCCACTGCCGCTGCCCTTGCCTGAGCCGCCAAAACCCCCAAGGGCAAATTTCATTAACTGGTTACTGATGGTTTTTAAGACGCCGCTGGCTACTTCACCAAGCGTTTTGGTGCCCTCCACTGCGCCCATTATCGCGTCATGGACCCCGGAGCTGATTGTATCGCCAATGCCTTTGTAAAGAGCCTCTAATTTGTCTGCCTCCTCTTGTGCTTTCTTGTCGGCTTCAAGTTGCTTTCGTTTTTCTTCTGTAATGTTGTAATTTTCTTGCAGCAAATCTTTCAGTTGCTTAACCCTTTCAGGGTCTAAAAGCTTGAACCTTTCTGCAATATCTGCTTTAGCAAAATCAAGCTCTAACAGTTTTCGTCCAGCATCAGTCGCTTCAGAATCAAGTTGATTTTTTCTAGTTAGTTGCTGAACCAACGCTGTAGCTGCCTCTTGCTGCTTTTGAAGGTCTGTTTTTTTCTCAGTTGTTGTTTTTGTTTTGCCTCCAGGTTTTGTAAGAGTATTATTTGTTTGGTTAATAGTGTTTTGAGCTGTTGGTTGTTGCACTTGGTCAGGGGTTGGTGCCCCTCCTGTTACGCCTTGCCCTAAAGCTACGGTTTCCGCAATAAATTTTTGACCACCTGAAATTTGCCCTTCGATAAAGTTTCTAATTGGCTCAGGTATTAAGTTATAAGCGTTGCGAATAAAACCTGCTACTTTTTCAAATACGCCGCCAAAAGTATTTAAAATTCCGTCTCTAATGTTCTTGGAGGCGTCTAGGGCTTTTGTTACTTGAGCCCCAATAAATTTGCCAAGTTGTATGCCAAGGCCAACGACAAAATTGCTTATGTCAAGAAAAACTCCAAGGACTTGTTGGTAAGCTTTTTCTAATTCAAACGCAACGTTGACTCCAGTTATACCAAGTGCGCTAGCAATAGCTGAGTGAATCTCTGAAACAGCTCCAATAATTGCTCTAAGTGGTGCGACGGCTGCTTTAATGGCAGCCCCAAAGACCTCAACAGTTACTGCCGCCACCTGAAATGTGCCTTTAAGCAGCACGCCAAGCTCTGAGCCGTCGGCAAAGATATTTGTAAAAGCCGTCTGCAAACGTTTCAGAGAGCCATTGATTGTGTTGCCTGCCTCGAAGGCAGCTTTGGCGGCTGCGCCCTGGGCATTGCGTTGGTTCTCCAACAGCTTATTTAGCTTGTCAAAGTCGTTTAACAACGGCTGCAAAACTGGGCCAGCCTCTGTACCAAAGGCTTTAAGAATTGCGCCCGTATCAGCTCCAGAATCCTTGATTTTTTTCAAGGTGCCGACAAAACCATCAGCTGCAATCGTGTTGGCGTCAATATTGACCCCAAACTCTTTCAGCTTTTCTCCGACTCCACCAGACGCCAACTGGGCAAAGGCTGTCTTAAGTGCTGTAAATGTGACCTCTGCACCAGTACCTGTGCCAGTAATTTGGGCCACCGCTGCGTTGACCTCGTCCAGGCCAATGCCCAGGGCCGCTGCAACGGGGGCAACCTTTGCGATGTTGGCCGCATATTGACCAATAACAATCTTGCCGTCGTTTTGCGTCTGAATGAACTGGTCAGTGATGCGCGAAGCTTCTTCTGCCCCCAACCCGTAGGAGTTGAGAACTGACGTTGTGGCATCTGCCACGGTGTTTAGATCAGAAAAGCCACCAGTAGCCGCAAGGCTCGAAGCCTTCAGCACCTGCGCGGCAGAAGCTGCATCATTAAAGCCAGCAGAGGCCACGTCGTAAGCCGCCGCAGTTAGCTCAACAACGCTGGCTTGGCCCGACAGCTCACGGCTTACATCACTAAGACGGCCCTTCAATTCCTCACTGTTGACGCCAAGCGTGCGGACCTTTGCTTCCGCAAAGTCTTGCTGAGCCAACGTCGAAAAGGCAGAAGTAAGGACACCCGCCGCTGATGTCAGCAAAGCGATGGGCCCTAGAGCTGCCTTTAAAGCAGTGCCCAGGGCCGCAACACCTGGGACCGCTCCCTTTGCCGCTTTGCCAAAAAACGCAGACGCAGCGCCTGCACCTTTTGCAGATTTAGCCGCATTGTCTAATGCGCCTTGTGCGCCCTTGGCCTTATTTTTTAGCTGATCAACCTGTGCCTGAGTCCCCTTGATGGCAGACTTCGGCTGAGAAAAATCAAACTTGGCTGTAAGGACTGTTGTGGTCACATCAGCCAACTAACTTGTCCCAGCTTACCGCCGTTGCTGCTTGGCGCGATCCATTGCCTGCTGCTCCTTTTCAGCCTTCAGTTCGTGGTAGGCAGCAAAGTAAATAAGCTCCGCATCGGTCAATTCGTTGCGAAGCCTGCTTACGGTCATGCCTAATTCGCAGGCCAGGAAGAACTCAAAATAAGCCCAGCTGTCCTGCGTCAGTCGTTTTTTGCGTCTTCAATGTCAGGCTCTTCACCAAGGCCAAACAAAAACAGCTCAATCTCGTTTAACACGGATTCAGGTAGCTGCCGCTGAAGCTTATGGGCATCAGCAGCCGCAAACGCTTTAGTCCCGTCCTCAAGCTCTGCCATCTGGCACAGCATTTGTGTACTGATGTCCAACGCCTCTTCTGTACCTGCAAGGCTCTGGGCTTTCTTGCGGTCGGCGCGTGTAATTGGCTTGAAAAACAAATCAACGACTTTTTTGCCGTCAGCGTTTTTTAATTCAAATTTGCGGCGCTGGTTGAGGTCAAACGCCCCAACCAGCAGATCAACGGTGCGATTTCCAGCAGGCATTTAGACAACAGTTTTGTCATCTAAACTATAGCCTCATCACTCAAGATTAGAAGTGATGGTGCTGCTGGTGATGAAGTTGCAGGTAGCAACAACTAGTTCGCCGACGGTAGAACTGATTTCCATGTCAGTAATAATTCCGCCAAAAGAAACCGAATCAGTGCCGTTTGTGTTGCCGGTAGTGAACAACTCAAACGAAGCATCAGCAGTGTCAGGTGATTTGATGATGTCTTCGACAAACGCAGCTTGGCCCGTTGCATCTGGGTCGTAAACCAGTTCAACTGTTCCAGAGCCGGAAATCATGCTGCCAACGAATTGGCGAAAAGTGTTCCCATGAACTGTAGTGTCCAGGGTTTCTTTAGTGATTGACAGGCTCCAGCTGCGAGTACCAACAACAGTGGCAAGACTGCCGCCGCCGGTCTCAAATTCAACTGAACCAGATTCGCCTCGAAGTGTTGCCATGGTCAGAGTTCCTCGATGAATTCAAAGGTCACAGAGACCCGTGTTTGAAAGTAACCCTCTGGAGCTGGTGAAGCCAGTACCTCGGGGCCGTTAGGAGCGTCGAAGAAAACCCCCGACACGATCTCTCTATTGTAAAGGTCTCGAATTCGTTTACCAATTACCAAGTTCGCGCCAGGGCCGACGCCTTTGCCGCTGAAGATGTTGAACACGACAAGGCCCACGATCCGGTTCTGAGAATTGGTTGTAGACCCTTGGCTTAGGTATTGGTTGGCCCCAAACGTTGTTAAGCACTGCACAAATGAGCTATTAGGCGTGGGCTCAAAGGCCATGTTTTGAAAGACCACAGGGATCGCAGGACTGTTCGCTAACTCAGTGGCTAGTCGCCCTTCGATCGTGGCCCGCACTGAGTTGAGGTTTGTAGCTGCCATCAGATCTTGCCTTTCCTTTGAGCATCTTTAACAGCATCGTTGAAACGCCTTTGCGAATCAACCTGCAATTCTTTGGTGATGATTTCGGGGAAACCCGCAACCGTGCCCTGGGTGGTCTTAAAGTCGTTGCCCCATGAAGGTGGCAGGCCGGTGCCCATGCAAACCGGCTCGGCGTATTCCACGGCGTTGTGAACGTTGTAAACGTTGCCGATTGTTTCAGTGCCTGGTTGGTAGTTAATCCCCTTAGCTCCAGGAATGTTTGATCCTTTAGCCGCCGAGTATTCACCAGGTGGTTCTGAGTTGCGACTTATGGCGTTTTCACCGATCTGCCAACTTGCCCGCAACCTGCCGGTTTGCGTTGGCGTTGCTTCTTTTAACAATTTGTCGGCTTCAAACACTGTGCTTTGCGCGAAGAAGTCCCCCAGCTGGTTTAAGTAGTCGTCAACTTGATCAAAACCAATCTGCTTTGCCATCGTTAGGCCCTTAGATAAAGGTCGTAGGCAATGTCCACACCATTCAGCTCTTGCTTGTCCACCTGGACAATCTGATAAACAATGCTGCTAATCACAACGCGGTCTTTGGTCTCCGGTGCGCTAGCCACATCTGCCGCCGAAATGGTGAGCTTTTTGTCGCCCGCTTGAATCAGCTCATTGGCCTCACGGAGCGCCACTTCACTGACAACACCTTTGATCGCTGTGTCTGATTCAGACTCTGTAACCGTGCCCGTCGTGGCGTTGTAACTGCCACCAGTCACAAAGCGAATCGTGACATCACCGCCAAGAACCGTTCCCCCGATAATCGGGGCCAGCTTTGCCGCCAGGATGTCGCCAAGTGCCATTAAGCCTCGTAAGCAATGATGGTGCCGCTGGTAAGGGTGATGCTGGTGATAATCAGCCCCTCAATACAGGCGGCTGTATCAAACTCAATCGCCTCTTTAGTAGCTGAGCCGTTTTCTGTGATGTTGGTGGCTGTCATTGACGCGATTACAGAATCTTCAAGCGCCATGATCTTGAAAAACTTGCCGGTGTGCGCGGCTGTGTTTGTGATGATCGTGGCCTTGGCCGGCGTGTATCCATAGCCCATAATCAGCTCCGTTTGACAGAAATGTTGCCTGGTCCGCTAATCCTAAGCGAATGAAGATATCTTTCAAACATGGGCGGCACGCGATCAGCTCCCACTGAGCCGGTCTTATCAGGCACGACCGAAATGCTGCCCACCTGAATGCTCTTGAAGTCCTCAAGGCCGCCCAGGCTGATGCCGTCTTTGTTGCTGTGCAGGTAAACCGCTAGCTCAATCTGAGCGTGTTTAATCTGCGACGGAATCTCTGTATCGGTGAAGAAATCGTCGGCGATACGAAACGGAAATCCCGTTGCGTAAGTATTGATATACGTCGAAGGCTTTCTGACACCTGTACGCGGCCACTCAAGCGCCTGCGTGTCGGTTGCCTTGGCCCCTAGAAATCTTTCGCGGTCAAGCCGTTGTGTGGCAGCTGTCAGCGCACGGTTGCGACTATCAGCGTTGCCTGAGCCCCACTTGTTCGCATCAGTGCCCAGCACCATGGCGTCAACGTAGGCATCAGCTTCCGCCAGCGTCATGTAGCTGTTCGAGCTTGCCCCGCCCGCTGTTGCGACGATTGTTACTGCCATTGGCCTTGCGGGTGGTGGTCTTGGGTTCAGTCTTAGCAGGGGCAGAGGCCACCGCTTGCGCGGCAGCCTGCTGTTCCCTAAGTCGCTTAAAAGCGAACAAAGCCATCAGCTAGAAGCGCCTTTAAGCGCAACAAAGTTGATGACGATCGCCTCTGACAGCGAGCCAGCAGACACGTTGGAAACGGTCAGGTTGAAAGAACCTGCCGCCATCGTGCTTGCCTGCACCAAATAGCTGCCAGCAGTTCCGGCAGAGCCGTGAACAGCAACGACAACATCTGTTGCGGCCACTTCGCTGTTGGTTACAGCAAAAGTGGCTTCAGCGCCTGCACCAAGGGCAGCGCCGTTCATGGTGATTTGACCGGATGCAGCGTTAATCGTTACGCCGGTCGTCTTGTTGGTGGCCTGGGTCACAGTGCCGCCAGTGGTCGGGCCAATGAGTTTGCCCGCTGTTGCCTCAAAAATAGATGCCATGGTTAATTACCTCCTGGGTTAATCAAGGGAGCTAATAACTGTCGCGCGGACGATACCAATGTTCTTGGTTTCGTACACCTGCGACCAGTTACCCACGGTTTCCAGCTGAGCGCGAGTCGGGTTGACCGTGGTCACGCCCCACTTAGCACCGATCGGGTGGTAGCAGTACCCGAGCGAAATCGCAAGCGCGTCGCTGAGGGATAAAATATCCCGGTCAGTTTCGGTCCTGAGCGCAGTGACCTCAGAACCGCCGACAGCACCCTGGGTCATGAAGTAAACGGCGTATTCCGTGGAAGCGCCGCTGCCTGTGGTCTGCACGTCATCGCTGACCACAACCCGCATTCCCATGAAGACTGGGATAGTGGGATTACCAAAGGCACCCTCAAGCGAACCGCCGCTGGCGGTTGCGCCTGCAGTGGTATCAGCTGCAGCGACGAAATCGACTGCACGTCTTTCGACAAGCTCGTAATAAGTCGCGCTGTGCATGACCACAGCGGCCAACTTGTCGCCTTGGTCGCCCAAAAGATTTTTGGCGCGTGCGACGTGCCCAGGCGTCAATGAGGTCGGTGAATCACCAGACTCAGAATCCAAGGACAGGCCAAAGAAAGCACTGCTGGAAGAGTTGTTATTCAGCGAGCCAAAGACACCAGACAGGCAGGAAACAAGATCCTTCTGCTTTTGGTGGTTTACATAGCGGGCCATTTTCTGGCCAATCGCTCCAATCGGGTCAGAGCCAGATGCCAATGCCGCAAGATCTCTTGCCTCAAAAGCCCTGCCTCTACGAAGCAACACGCCGATCTGACGATCTGCCTCGATTTTGCCTGGTGTCAATGACGTGCTGTCGGTCAGCACCTCAAAGTCTCCTGAAAGGTTTGCCTTATAGAAAGGCACGGAGACAAAGTCTCCTGACCCATCGCCGGAAGTATTCAGCTCGGCCATCGGTTGCACCACACCCGACTGCAAAAATGCGTCGGAACGGGTCGATTCCTCGATGACGTAAGGGCTAAATACCTCGGGGATGATCAAATCTGACCGAAGGGTGGCCATGATCTCCTGAAGTAGTGTTTACGGTGTGGGCGTAACCCGATTGGCTCGGCGTAGCGTTGCCAGTTGATTCATATTAACGCTCGCGCAAACGTCTTTCAGCTTCAGCTTTGTAATTCTGCCAATTTTCAGGGTGCTTTCTAATAATTTCACCCAGGGCTGACATGTTGATGCCGCGATTGATGCCGCCGACGGTCAAGTCACGCAGCAAATCAGGATCTAGGCCACCGCTCGATGCACTACGCGCTGCAGGTGCGCCACCGCCCTGGGGCTTAGGAACCTTCTGCACCCATTCCGGCACGTTGTTACGAGCCCAGTCAGCGACAGGAATTCGCTCATAGCCATCAACCACCACCGGGCCATTGTTGCCCTGCTGGATTTCCTTATCCTTCAAATAATTCCGCATGACCAAATCAGGGTCATGCACAACGTCTGACAGGGCACTGACCGCAGGCGCAGTCAGCTCAAGGTCACGTACACGGGCCTCCAGCTCTGCGATGCGTTCATCTTTTTTGGTGCTGTTTTCGCGGAACTGATGCTCTCTGGCTTGTAGTGCTTCGCTGTATTTGCCCTTTGATTCCAGTTGTTCTTGCTCTGCTTTTGCCTTGAAGTCCATCAACTCTTGGACATCGATGCCTTCAGGCACTGATTTGGATTTTTTTAATTTACCAATCAGCTCGTGATTTTTGCGTTCTAATGCTTCAACACTGCTTTTAAGCAGATCCAATTCAGTAGTGTCTGCTGTAGGCGTAGCCTCTTGCAGTTGATCTTCAGACATAAATAACCCGTAAGGTTAATTGCAGCCCAAATGTACTACCAAAGAAACTTGTTCGCCCAGTAATCGCCAGAAATTGGCCCACGTTTGATGTTTTGGGAGTGACGTTTCTTCCAGTTGCTGCGTTTCTCTGCGTCGGCTTTGCTCTCGCCGTCACGCTTGGGGAAACGATCAGCGCCCTGTAGTCCAAATCGAATTAGCTTTTGTTTGCCATCCACACTGGCCACAACAGCAGCCGCATACTTGGGGTGCCTTGGGGTCATGATCGGTTTGTTGAGGCCCTTAAAACGGTGGCCTCCTTTCTCAATATTGGCCATTACTTCTTTTTCTTCTTCTTTTTCAAAAGGTCAGCGTCTGCCGTTCGTGCGCCGCCCTTGCCAGAAATAAAGCTATTCACACGACCCATCGCCCAAGCGGGCATGGAGACGTTACGAGAGCCGCTTGACAGATAAGCACCTTGGCCACGGCGATAGACAGCAGATAGCTGCCCAAGTGTGAACCTGGACTTATCGGCCTTTTTTTTGAGCGCGGCCTTTGTTGCCTCGCTTAGTGGTTTTCTTTTTGGTGCCACCTTGCTTAGTCCTCGATGCAGAAACGGCTTTGATGTCGATGGATTCGCCGCGCTTATAGGCCTCGGCGGTGCGCTTGAGTTCACGGGCCTTAGCAGCGCGGTTTTTAGCGCCCGACAGGTACTTCTTCGGCAGGCCAGTGGCCTTGTCCTTTGGTGGCCGCCGCTTTTTGGCCATTACTTCTTTTTCTTCTTGGGTTTTTTCTTGCCCGCAGGTTTCTGGGGCTTCATGGGGCCTTTGTAACTAGGCATCAGCTGTCCTCCTTGGATGCTTCTGTTTTAGCTGCTTTTTTCTTAGCAGTGGGCTTTTTTGGAGGGCAAGCCGGGGCCTCTTCTGTGGTCGGTTTGAACTGGAACTTGCTGTGAAGTTGCATGGGACAGGCCCTAACAGCATCACCAGCTTAACTTTTGCCAGATTTTTTCTCAACAGGCTATGTTGCGAACATGTCCCAAATAGTTGTCACTAACGGTTTTGGTCGCCTTGTGCTCAGGCATGAAGGCACCAAAGTCACCGCATCGGGCGGAAAAGACGCCCTGATGTATTGGCGTGACTTGCAGAGGCTTGGCCTACACGGGGCCTTTGGGCACTATTTCGACCCAAACGACTGTTTTGTAAGCGATGTCTTCGCAGCCGTTTTGAGCAAGTACGACAGAAAGGCTGTTGATATTGACGTTGAAGACCTAGTACAAGTCAAAAAGGAGCTGAGCAACTACCCCAAAGGGGCTATCCCTTAATCAAAACGCCCTGTTTGACTCAGGCCAACCATGATCTGAAATAACTCTGGGTGCTTACGCGCCAGCATTGACATGCGATCTGCGCTTACAAAGCTCTCAGCAGCAACTGTCAGAACTTCAGTTGCGTTTGCTCCATCTGGATAAACCTTGCCCATATACACGTTTTGGAAATCATCCTTGTAAGCAATTTCCTGCTCTCCATAATCAAGTTCTGAAATATCGCGCAACTTGAATAACGGCTTGCCGTCTTTTTCCCTTAGCGCCTTTGGCCGCAAGTCTTTTGGCAGCATCTTGCTGTTACTCGCGTAGGCATTTTTCAACCTAAAGTCGCTCGCCTGTTTGAAGACCTGTGGCCTCTGCATTTCAACAACGTGCATCAGCTCATGAAACATGTTTTCTTTTGAGTTCAAACGGACGCTTACGCGGCGAGTGCTTGGGCTATACGATCCACGCCCAAACAAGGATGGTTCAATTTTTGCAGCGCCCAGTCTGCCTTCGTAGGTGTCAAAGCCTTTGCCGTTAAACATCTGAATGAACTCTGTAGCAATTTCTTTGTGCTCGTTCATTAGAGCCTTTAACTTGCGGCCCGTGCCCCAATCCATTGGGTCAAACGCCACATTGCTGAGCAGTCTTTTTTGCTCAGACTTATTTAGATCAGTCTTGAGCATGGCCTGACGGATTTTTGCCATGGCTGGCTTGAGCTTCATATTCGCTCTTTCCTGAATTTTCCGAGATTGGTTGTATTTCTCGATTGCAGCTAAACGATCTTCTTTATTGGTTGCTGCTGCCACTCGCTCGGCTCTTAACTGCATAACGCGCACAGCCTTCCTCTCAATACTTGCAAAGCTGTTGATCTCAGGGGCCACATCAGCAAGTAATTGCCTGCCTTTGTTTTGCAGTGAAGCCTCTTGCTGTTTTCGTAATTCAGCATCAAGCTCACGCTTTGTTCTGTCAGCTTTTGCTTTGGCCTTATCTGCGGCTGCTTTGGTCGCTGCTGTCTTTGCCTTGGCCCGTGCCAGCTCATCACGCAGATCCTGCGTTGTTTTAGGTTTCGCTTTAGTGGCCGCAGCTTTCTTGCTCTTTGTGATCTTGTCTGGCTCCCCATAGCGGGAACGCAGCTGTTTAAGGCTCACCTCTGAGCCGTCCTCTCGCATAAACCGTTTCATGGCACCATCTGGGCCATATCGGTCAGCCAACCGGTTGTAATAACGAGCCTTCTCAAATGCCCCAGGCGTTGCCTTGCCACCGTTCAGCATCCGGGCCTGGGCAGGGCTGGCATCAAACCTTGATTTCTTGCCCGCCTTAGTCGTGCCCCGAAGGTCGTACAGGTGCTGTGCTGCGCTAGTGCCTACAGGCACCCGGCCACCCTTGGGGTCTGCACTAGACGGCGTGCCCTCTTTTGTCGGCCGATAGCCAATCTTTGAACTAGGTGGTGGAATATCGATCCCAAATTTCTTGGATGCGCCCGCGTAATCAATCACCGGGACCGTTGTAGATCTGCAGCCGAAATGTGGTGGATTCGACGGTGTTGGGCCTTTGCCGTAGAAGAACTCCTTCTGGTCCAAGTTTCGGCAGATCGCTGTGGTGTTGCTATCCAGCGTCGCGATCCATCTGTACTTCTTCGTGAGGTTTGGGTTGGCCTTATAAACCTGCAAGCTCGCAGCGTTTGACGTGGCATTGACGCTGGTCCTCACCAACGTCCGCACCTGATGCTTGGCCATCTTCCAGGCGTTGCCCTGCTGGGCCAATGCGACCTGACGTGGGGTCAGTGCCTCAGTTGAAAAGCCCAGCTCACCATACAAAGACCGAGCAATTGACGCTGTGCTCTCACCTGTGAGCAGGCCATCCAGCACCGCACGCGAGAACAGCTCGCCTTGCCGTTCAGCTAAACCGCGAAATGCTTTCACGATGCTGGTGCCATCAGGCATCCGGATTACAGCGCCCTGCCGTGCCGTCAGTTTCAACACTGAACCGGGCCCCTTCACTGCCTCCTCAAAGCTGTCCTGCAAAAGGTTGGTGCCCACATCCAGTGGGTCAGCTTTCACCACAGCCTTGGCGAAAGACTCGGTGACCTCGACCGTTCGCACCTGGGTCTTGACCGCTGCAGGCACTACCCGTTGCAGCTCCGCCCTGGCAAACGCAACCTCAACATCAGCCAAACCGTCCAGCTGTTGGATTAACTCATTGATGCTCTGGCCGGACCACTTCTTCATGGCGTCCAGGTTTTGCTTGATCAGGGCCCGCATCCGTGCAGCCTTGAACTGCGGCTTTTTGCTGCTGGGCATCTTGTCGATGCGCTCTAGCTCCCGCACCGCCTTGACGATCTGCCGCCGGTAAGACTCCAGCAGCTTGTTAGCAACACCATTGCTAAACCGATTTAGATCTAGTGCCTTGCGGTAGTAGCTCTCAGGCACTCCCGCAACGCCACCAGGCTTGATGGTGTTGGCTAGGAATTTGCGCTGTTCCCCAGCACTAGGCGATGCGGTCACGTGCCCTCCAAGCCCAATTCGGCAGGGTCACAATCCACATAAACAGACACGTCAGCACCTTCCCGTAATGCTGTGCCCACCACTGCAGTGAACTTGGCTGTATTGATCACCCAGTCGGGGCTTTCCCTCAGCCTTGTTTCTTGTATCCCGCTAATTTTGCCGTTGTCGTACCAAGTAGTTCTCACGATCCCAAAATGTGGACCCACACAGCTGCCCTGAAACACAAATAGGTTTCGCTCTCGACGCTCCGGTTTATTCCGCCACATCTTCTACATCCTCATCCTCTTCTGGCAGCGTATCTTCTTCATCTTCTTCTGGCTCCTGCTCCTCTTCTTGTTCAGGCTCCTGTGTGCCCGAAAGACCGCCCATTTCAAGCGCCTCAAGCTCTTCTTCAACGTCCAGATCATCAAGCACCTCGCCTTTGCTGAGTTCTTCAAGCAAGGTTTTTTGGGTGATAGTCCCGGCAGTGTAAAGCTGCAGCAATGCTTGTATTTCTTGCGGTTGCAGACGTTGACCCATGAAGTCCCGATTGACGTAAGCCGTCCCTGGCTGGCTTTCGTTCAAATACTCGGCATGAAAACGCAAACAGTTATCTAAAAGATCTTGCATTTGCATTGCGATCAGCATCATGGTGCTATCGCCCTGGCTGCGATCAATGCGCTTGGACTCGGCTGTTTCTGCTGACAGCTTTTGCCCCAGGACACTGGCCAACGCCAGCGTATTGATCTCTTCCGCGATCCGGTCCAGGTGCTTGAACTGCGCCTCGTAACTGTTGCCAGATGGCTCAATAAACTCAACTCTCGAATCAGTCGGCAGGCTCATGGCCTCCGATGGGCCAGCCGTTATTTCTTCCGCGCTAGGCGGCATCCCGTAGATGGCCAAGAAAGGCACTGCACTGATTCTCAACTGGTTGCTGAGATCAGAGCTGGCTTGATAGTGCTTGAGGTTCAGCTCTGCAATGTCATTCATTGGTGGCCGCGACTCAAGCACGCCAACGCGGTTGGAATATGCCACCGCAAACGGAATGTCTTTAACAGTGGTTGTGCCCTCGTCGAACAGCTTGAACTCACCGTCCTGTTCCTTGCGGTGAATCTCGTAAGCACCAGGAGTCAGGACTCGAACTTGCTCAACAACCTTCTCTCCGTATTTACCGTCAGGCTCAGTAATCGTTTCAAATAAACGCAGCTGAGTCAGCTTCTGTGCGCCATCAATGATTTCACTTCGCCAGCCAAGGATGTCTCTGGGCGCATAGCGCACGTAGTACGGTCTGCCGCTGCCATCAGACGCAGCATCGACCAAAACACCGACATGTCCATATCGCAGGCAGATTCTTGTTGCCTCATAGAGAAATTGAGTGATGTCGTTTCCTTGCAAATCTGCATCGAACAGTTGCTCTGTGATCGTGTCACTTACATCGGTCAATCTGACCGGCTTTCGGGTCAACATGCCCGCCAACATTTTTTCGATGCGAGCGTAGAAGGGGCTGAGACAGCTAATTTTTAGACGATTGTCATAGCTGAGGTCATCTTCTCGCGGATACTGCGGCAAGAATTTTCTGTGGCCCTTCCGAAGGCCGTAAGTGCCCGATAACAGGACTTCAAGAAGGCTCCAATGGTCAGCCATGTTCATGTACGCCTGGTTGGGCGAATCAACAGTGCTGACGTTGCCAACACGCTTAGCGCCACCAATCCCAGATGAATACACGGCTAAGCCCCTACCAATAATTTGATATTAATAGACACGGATTCCAGTGCCACGTCCGGCCCGTATGTGTAGCGGGTTGTATAGAGCCCAAACGGCGTAGCCCAGCGCGTCCGTTAAATGGTCATAGCCACCTTCCTTATCAGGTTGCTCAGGATTGCGCTCTGAATAACCCTGTAGCTCCAGGCACTCGATCATCTTTTCGCACTTGGCAAGGATCTGTAAACGGACCTCGCCCTTACCGTTCACTAGCAGCGCCTGCAGAGCTGCCACTCTGTCCCTGATTAGGGGGTTACTTTTGCCTGCTATGACAGTGAGCCCGGCCATTTGCAGCAGCTCAATATCTGTTCTCGCGGCATTAGTGCTGCGGTTTGCGCCTGATGAGTCAGGGTAAACATATACAGGAACTTGTAAGTGAGCTGATTTTTCTTTAATGGCTTTTGCCATTGAGTCGGTGTCATGGGCTTTCACTTCGTCGATTAGGAGAAATGAATTGCCCAGGCGTACCCCGCACACAGCGTTGCAATTACCAATGTTGAAATCGCAACCCCAGTGGCGTGGCTCATTGTCCAAGTTGACCGGGGCCGTCTCAATGACGTGCTTCGCTCGGTCAAAACGGTCGTAAACCTGGCCAGTGTTCAGGTTGACGAAGACTCCGTTCAGATAGGACTGAATGAGTTGCTCTGGGTAATTCTGCAGTAAAGAATCAATGAACCCTTCTGGGAGGTAAGGGTTGTCCGTAGTTTTAGCGCGAATCAACGCAGTGTCGTCACCTGCGTTTTTCTCAAAGGTGTCGAACGCCCAGCCGAAGCCTTCTGGTGTGGTGGCCGCATAGAACTGCTGGACATTGCCAGAGCGCAGGCGAGCCAGTGCCATCCGCATGGCTTGGGTCGCAACTGACTTGTTTGCTGTATCGGCTTCGTCGAACCCAACAGCGCAAAGGTTTTGACCACGGATGCGATTGGCCGTTTCCATGGTGCGAAGAAGGATGGTATGTGAGCCCTCGCGAAAATGGATCCGGTATTCCGGCAAGGGGCTCACACGAAAGTCAAAAGGGATCTCAAATTTCGTAAGCAGCTCATCCATCTGGCGCATGAGAATATCCCTAAGCATGGGAGCAATGGGTTCAAACAGGGCAGAAACGTGGCCCACATTCAGAGCCGCCATGTGAAGGCTTTTGCAGATCAAGCCGTAGGTTTTGCCCGCTCCAAATCCACACACAAGGCCAAGTTTGCGGTGCTCGGTGTCCTGGCAAAAAGCAATTTGATGGGGAAGCAACTCCGCCTGCACACGCTGCAGAACTTCTGCGGTGGTTGGTTTGCTGAATCGCTGCAGCTCAAGGATCGGAGCTAGTAGCGGTTCACTGCCTACAACATCATCGACCAGACTCATGACATCTCGAAGCGCAAAAGTCGGGCCTGCAACTCGATGGCCTTGAGGGCTGTGCTGTATTGGCTTTTTGTGGTGGCTTTTCGCTGGATATCTTTCAGGGCACAGAGCGATTCGTGAAGCCACTCAGGCCGCTCTAGCTCAGCGTCCAGGCGCTGGTGATCACGGGCCCGCTTGATGTATTCCTCCAGCTGGCGAGTGCTGAGGCCCCAGGCGTCCGCGCCATATTGCAGGATTTGAGTTCTGCTATTGCCTTCCAATAAGAGCTTGTAAACGGTATTTATCCGCTCATCTACCTGAATATTGGTCGATTTAGCAGCCATGCCCTGACGTTAACAGGGCTTGGAAGTTTGGTGAAGTGAATTAATGGCGACAGAGGTTATATGGAACGCCTGATCGCGTGAGAGGAAACCTTTGTATCTGTGATGAACTTCGGTCGCGGCCTTGTGAAGCTGCGAGGTGGAGGGTTTGAAATCAGAATTGGTCAAGTGGTCAATAACGACGTGTGAAAGCGGTTTTTGATTTTGCTCAGCGATGCGTTTGTAAGCGTCTAGCTGGTCTTGTTTAAGGTTGATTGTGACTTTAGCCATTAGGAAAAATGAAAAAAATGCAGTTAATTTTTTACTGAGGAATTTTTACTCGATCACCTATCCAGTGCAAATATGGGCCAATATTGACCTCTGGTTCCTGCGCGGTGTACCACCTGTAATCGCAGGTATTGCAATGGCGGCGACGGACTGTTTCGTAGGGGCCTTCAACAGTTCTCTTGGTGCTCACAACTGATATGCGAAGCGAATGGCATTTCGGGCAATGCATGAGCGGAAAGGCGAAGAATTTGATCAATTTCTTTTAGTTGGCCCGAAATAAACTCATAAGTTGATTCAGGTAAGGGCTCAACATCTTCGAGGGTGTTATCAAGAACTGCACGCGATACAGCCAAAGATTGATCAAGAAGCGTTTGCAGGCGAAAGATTACAGGCCGTTGCCTGACTGTGTGGAGTTTCATTCAGTCGATTGAAGGTAGGAGCTGCTCTACGTTTTGAAGCTGCTCTTTCACGTCAGCAATGTATGCAGGCAGGAGTGGCTTGAGGCCAGTGCGGACTTGTTGTCTTAACGAGTTGATGTCACGGGCAGTGGCCTCCCAGTTGGCACGACGTTGACGGTGGATGTCACGGATGGTGTCCTTGTCAACGTTGACGCCTATGGGTTGTTGACGGCCATTCGTGTCAGTTGCGCGAACACCTGTGGAATCACGAAACCCTGCGCGAGTTGTTTGGGCCTCGAAGTCCTGGGCCTCGTAAGCGGCAACGCAGTGACAGATAACGGCTAAGTCTGAGCCACCATGCCGATGGATGTTGCCGTCGATAATTTCGGCGTCGTAATCGGGCAAGTAATGGTTCAGGAGCCCGTCGCCATTGGTGACAATGCCAGTGTCGTAGCACGCGAAGCAGGAGACCTTCGGAGCGTAAAAGGTTGCGTCACGGTCGAGAGACGACCGCTTGTGAGATGAAGTCATTGGCCAGGGGTGGGGTTAGAAGGGATCGCCTTCCTGAACACCAAGATGGGTCAGGTGGCTGGGTTTGGCTGTGGCTGCTGTGGCAGTTTCGAGGAAGGATTCATAACGGCCATCACGCAGCCAACGAAAACAATCGGGGTAGCAGGTCAGGAACCGGCCCTTTTGCTCTCCTCTGGCCTGATCCTTCAACGAAGCGGCCAAAGTGCCTTGTAGGCGCTCCTGAACGCCTCTGGTGAGCTTTTTGTATTCAGCCCATGCCTTGGGCTTGGATTGACCAGTCGCTCTATTGCCAATTTTTTGGTACTGCTGCCAAAAGGCCAGGAACTCGTCGCTGTAGGCATCTGGTCCTGGTTTTCGGCCTTTTGCAGCTTTACTGGCTGTTTGTAGTTCTTTTGTATCTAGTTCTTTTGTATTTAGTTTGGCGGCAGCTCCTGCCGGGGGGTCCGGCACCATTTGCCGGGGGGTACGGCATTTCCTGCCTAGGGGTGCGGCAGATGCTGCCGGGGGGTCTAAGGACGGTGGGGCAACGTTGGCCAGGTGGTTGACGGTGACCCGATAGAGGTTTGTGCAGCAGTCGCCGCGATCGTTTCGGCGTGATTCGCGCTGGAGAAGTCCCATGGACTCCAACTGCCCAGCAACAGCCCGAGCAGTCCGGACAGAAACACAAGCACCATCAGCGATGGTTTTGATTGACGGCCAACAGTCGGCGTTTGCCCCGGCGTAGGTCTGGATGACCCAGAGAATCGCCAGCTGATTCGGCTGAAGCGTTCCGCGAATTGCTGTTGGAAGTGACGTAAAGGGAACGCCTTGCGGGATGAATGACATGAATTAGCGTTGAAGGGGAAGAGCACCGGGCGGGGATTCGAGCACCCCGCTTTTTTTATGCGTTACGACATCGAAATTTCAGGAATCGAAGCCGCACCGCAAGGATCAAAAATTCGCACTCGTTACGGGATGCGAGAAGCCTCAGAACGTGTCGGGCCTTGGAGAGACGCCGTGCGAGTTGAGGCATTAGCTGCCTGCGGAGAGTTGATTGAGCAAGCCTGCAGCGTCGCCGTTGAGTTTCGGTTTTTGCGCCCTAAGGGTGATTTTGGGGCCAAAGGGTATTTGCGTCCATCAGCTCGCACGCACTACACGGCCAAAAAAAACGACATCGACAAGTGTTGCCGGAGCTTGCTTGATGGGCTGACTGGGGCGGCATTTACCGACGATTGTTACGTGGTGGTGCTGAGTGCTTGTCAGAGATACTGCCTGCCTGGGGAACGTCCAGGGGCAACTGTGACGATTGAAACTCTGTCCTAGTACCTACCAAAGACCTACCAAGTGGGGCCATATTGGTTGCAGATCAGTCAACCACCCCGATGTTCAGCCCCACCGCAGTCATCAACGCCGCCATCGTCACCGGCCTGCCTGAAGGCTGGGAGCACTCCGAAGCAGCTGCTGGTTTCTTTGGGCCAGACCTCGCAATGGTCGAGGCCAAAGCGACCCGCAAAGGCTTTGTTTGGGAGGCCACTACCCCTGACCTCGATTACAAAACCTTTGGGCCCACCAAGGTGTTCGCAGCCATGGCCTGGGCAGAGGCAAACTGAGCACAAGGGGCTAATGCCCCTTTTTTTGTGCCAACCTAAAAAGCTGCACAATCCCTACCACTTGGCTACCAGCAAGAGCCATACTTAGCTCAGTTCAGCCAACCACCCCATGAACCTCTCCACCTTCTTCGCTGAGAAAGACTTCACGATCAAGACCTACGAAATCACCAGCCCTACGACCGGCGACTCGCACATCATCACCACCGACGTTGTGATTGATCGCATCCTCAGCACCAAGGGCCAAGAGCGTCAGCAGATCACCGGCATCCTTCAGCAACTGGATTTCCGCAACGGCGATTTTCACCACTTCTTCAAGCACCTGGCCACTGGCCTCGCTGCTCAGTTCTGAGGCCCTCGGGCCTTTCCGGGGATAACAGAGAGGAGTCGCCAGCTTATGGGCGCAGGCTTGCCAACCCCGGCTTTATCCACCCCTGTTTTATGGAATTAACAAAACCCCAGCTGTCCTACGTGGCCAGCTTGATCCGTGAAGACTTGGCCAATGGGGTCATGGCTTGGGACACCCGAGAGGGCCAGTCCCTAACCCGCGAAGACATCCGCGAATTGTGCGAAGCCCTAGAGCCACCAAAAAAGGAAAGCTTGCATGAGATGCCGCTTGACCGGCTAATGCTGCCAATCCGTGCTCATAACGCTCTATGGCGGCGTGGTTACAAAAACGTCGGGGCTGTCATGGCGTTGACCCGTAGAGACCTGCTGTTGATTAGCCACGTCGGTGAGGGCAGCGCCGACGAAATCTTGGCCGCTATCGAAAACCTTCGGGAGGAACTGCAATGAGCAAACCAAACAGATACCTGAATCCCATGTACGACCACGACCACGGCAATAGTCAGGACAAGATCCAAAAACGTCGTTCTTGGTTGCACGACAAGATGACTCAGATGGGCCACCACCCAGACGAATATAAAAAATGGCATGAGGAATTAGAAACCCTCAAGCAGCATCCGAAACACGCCGAGCGGGAGCCAATCGTAAGGACTGAAAAATTTGCCGTTAGGCCTGCGGCAATCCTTAAAGATGGAGCATCCCTTAGAAGATGCACAGCATACGAGTTAGAGATCCTGCGAAAGTTTGTTTATGACGAGATCAGCAGACGCGCAACTGCTAGGCACAAGATCAAAATGCAACGAGTGGAACAGATCTTGCTGGGCTACAAAAGACGGGGATGGCTACCCGAGTTTGAAGCATTTGTAGAAGTGCGCCGTGTGATTGTTCAGCAAAAGATTTTTGGGATGGGCAAGAAACGCGCCGCCAAAGAACTAAACGACCAAATCATCCGGGCTATGTGGCGAGGCGACAAGCAGCCATGGGACAAGCATCAAGGCATTGGCGCGATGCCCAGAGGACATTTTGGCTATGAACCAGGCAAGAAAAGCAAGACTCACTATTACTTGGATCCGAAACAGCTGCTCTGTCATGTCATTAACCAACGGAAGTACCAAGCCCAAAAAAAGCGACAACAAGCAGAGGCAGCCGCCGAACGAAAACGCTTCCACGAGGCAAAGATAAAAGAATGGGAGGAAAGGAACAAAGCCCGATCAGCAGAAGTCGCTCAAGAATGGCATCAGCAGATAAGTAAGCAGAACAAGAAGTTTCGGCAGGCCTTGGCGAAGCACGAGGAGATAAAAGCTGAGTTGTTAGCAAGGAAAGACCGCTTGGTATCCGAAGAAAACAGGGCCGGCAGCTATGAAGTTGCGATGCACACTCAGCGGCTGCTGGCAAAGCATGTGATGAACACTATCCCTGTGCCAATTAACGAGCCTCCACAATCCCTACCAAACACCGACCAGCAGGTGCAAAATGGATAGGCCCACGCAACCACCCCATGGATCTTGGCTCTAGCTACCTGAAAGCCCTTGTGGCCCACCAGGAAGAACTTGACCGCAAGGTACAAGAACAGCACCAGCAACTAGTCAAAGGCCTCAACCAGTACCTGGCCCAGGAGCGCAAGCGCCTGGAGTCTATCGACTGACCCTGGGGGCTTCGGCCCCTTTTGTTGTGCCAACCCAAAAGGCTGCACAAGGGGTACTAGTCACCTACCAGGGCGGGGTCATACTGACTTCAGTTCCAACCACCCCAATGAACCTCTGGACCCCCGAACGCTGCAAGACCATCTCCACCCTGGTCTTGATGGACAACTCCCTCGAAATGAGTTCCCAGGCAGTCACTACCAACAACTCCGCAAGGAAAGACCGCCTGATGTCCATCGTCGAAATGATCCAAGCCGAACTGCGTTCCCGCGTCTGATCTACCCGGCCCCTTCGGGGGCCTTCTCCCCCCAAACCAATGAAACAAATCCGCTACCAAAGCACCAAGCTCTACAACGACCCCGGCAGTCCCCCGTGGTTTGCTCCAGCCTTCACCACCTTTCTGTTCCTGCTGTTCGGCGGTGCCTTGTTCGTTTCTCTGACCGGCACGCTGGACCAAATGACGGAACGCGACTGCCGCCTGGGCGTGCAGGCCGCCTGCGAGGAGCTGCAGCGATGATTCGCCCTGGATACGAGGTTCAAATTCCAATGAAGGAAAGGTGGGGGCGTTGGCGTTTTGTCAGATCACAACTCACGCTGCTTCACACCAACGGCTACGAGATTGACCTCGAAAGAATCAACAGTTGCGCTGAAATGCTCGACTGGATTTTTCAGCTCAATCACAAAAACGACGAGGTTTATGGGGTTGATGTCGTAAAAGACCTTGTTGAGGCTTTTGATGACATCTTTCAACCTCAAAGCAACTGCTGTTCCATGGGCTCTGAAAAGGAGTTCAGCGGCACGAAACTGGCCAAGGCTTACGCCTTGGAGCTTAAAAAAAGTAAATAGGAGGACAAACCCCAGTGCTTCAACCACCCCTGGCATCGCTTCTGAAGTCTGCCCACCCAGACTCTAGGCCCCAAATGACTCAAAGCGAAATTACCCGAATGTTCCATATCGCCCAGGTGCATGGCGGCAGCTTCTTTTGCAAGTTGGCCACCGCTGGCCTGGTCGCTGACCCGGACAACGTGGCCAAAATCTTGCGGACCTGGCCTGAGCTTCAAGGCATATATGGCCCTGGCAGCATCCATTGGGATCGGGAGGGCGCCAAGTGACCCTCTCAGAAGTCGATTACTTCAGCGACCCTGGTTACAGCCAGAGCGACATGAAGCAGGCTTTGGAGTCCCCTGAGCTTCTCTACTGGATGAAGCATCAAGGCGGCAGGGCTGAACGCAAGCCAAGCCCTCAGATGATCGAGGGCACCTTGGCCCACTGCTTCATCCTTGAACATGAAAAGTTCAAAAACACCTACCAAGTTTGCGGCCCACGCAACACCAAGGCAGGCAAAGAAGAGGTTCAGCAAGCCATCAACAACGGTCGGCAACCCATCACCCTGGCCCAATACCAAAAGGCCTTGGGCATGAATCACGCCGTAAATGGAAACCTTTTATGCAACACCTTTTTTGTCGATGGGTTAGCTGAACAGTCTTTTTTTGCAGAAGACGATTCGACAGCTTTGCCGATGAAAGCTCGGCTGGATTGGATTACCCCAGATGAAACCATCGTTGACCTCAAGACGGTGCCCGCTGGTGGAGCAAGCCCAGCCAATTTTGCCAAACAGGTGGCTAATTTTTCTTACCACCTGCAATGCGCTCACTATCTGGAGATGTCCCAGATGAAGCGTTTTGTCTTTGTAGTTGTTGAACGTGAACCGCCTCATCAAATCGGCATATATCGCCTTGATGATGACGCGATCGCAGAAGGCCGTTATCTACGCCGCAAGGCCCTGGACCTGATCGCCAACTGCAGAGTCTTCAACAACTGGCCGGGGCACACCCCGATGGAACCACAAACCCTTTCACTGCCCTCTTGGGCCTTCAAATAATGGACATGTCAACAATGCCTCTCGATCAAGCTGCCAAGGAATCCTTGGCTGCACCGCTTGACCTCAACAACGTCAAAAAACGCAAGGGTGCTGGGAATCGCACGCTTGACTACATCTCCGGCGAACACGCCATCTCAGAAGCCAACCGAATCTTTGGATTTGATGGCTGGAGTAGTGAAACCCTTGAAATGAAATGTGTAAACGAAAAGCAGCCCACTTACATCGCCCGCGTTCGCGTCCGTGCCGGTGGTGTTACCCGTGAAGGCTGGGGAGGTGATAACAGCCACGACCATGAAAATGCCGTTAAAGGTGCCGAGACCGACGCGATCAAACGAGCCCTGCGGACGTTTGGCAACCAGTTTGGTTTGCCCTTATATGACAAGGAAGAGAACGCCGAGAACCTGACCCGTGGGTCAGAGCCTGCACCAAAGCCCCGGCCAACGCCTAGCCCGGAGTTCAAGCGCACTCAAGAGATCGTCGAAAAAGACATCAAAACGGGGCCCTTTTACATCTGGGAAACCAAAATTAAAAACGCTGGCCCTGGTTCCAACTGGATGGCCATGGAAGCCGCCATTCGCAATGGCAAAGACAAAAATGGAAACGATGCTGGATTAACCGACGCCCACAAACAAGACCTAATGAAGGCGTATAAGGCAAGAAAAGCCGAAGTTGAAAAGGTTGCAACGGCATGACCATGATCCAGGCCAACTATGACCCGAACTATTCCGGGCCCTACTTTTCTGAACAGCAGCTAGCGCAGCGGTGGGGCAAACACCCCAACACCCTGCGCCGTTACCGACAGGCAGGCACTGGGCCCGCTTTCTACGAAGTGCGGCAGGTCTTTGGCCCCCGCGCCCCACGCATCAGATACAAGCTTCACGACGTGCTGGCCTTTGAGCTGGCCAACTCCATTACCCCCGACAAACTCAATGGCTGATTTCAACCCCGCATTACCAACCCCTGGCAAATGGAACATTTACCAGAACGACGCCGACCATCAATACAACCCAGGCGGCAAAAGGCTGCAGTTAAAAATCCCTGTGGAATCAATCCCGGCTTTCTGCCAACACTTGATGAATCTTGCGGATGATCCCGCCAAACACAGAGAGATTCAGGTCTGGGATTTTGAAGCTAGAGAGGTGAAAACTGTCACCGCCATTTCTGCTGGCTTCAATGCAAAGTCCGGCAAGGAAGACGACGAAGGTTGGTACGGCACCATCAACCCACCGGCACACAAGGCCCCAGCCACAGACATCCCGTTCTGATGGCAGGCCCTGAACTCCAAGCCTTTCGAGAGCTGGACAAAATGGGGCTGATCTTAAAGGGTGAGTTTTTCTCGCCCTTTATGGCGGGCCAGGATCACTACACCAAGCTTTTGGCGGCCGTCAAGGCTGACCGCCTAGGCGTTAAACGCCGCGCAACGACTGACAGTCCATCTCAGCAATGCGACCCACCGCCTGCTGAAGCAAACGCGCCGTCTGACGATTAGCTCTGGCCAACGACACGCAGAGGCCCTGCAGCTCTGCCAC
>VMHT01000977.1_pt1 | contig 23625 bp, 29 predicted proteins | sample 4693611 | NCBI WGS metagenome assembly VMHT01 (sample SAMN12280063, study PRJNA550983) | marine metagenome | isolation source: seawater sampled from same location over 5 years 0.02-0.2 micron viral filtrate | place: USA: collected off the coast of southern California halfway between the port... ...
GAATGTGGCCAAAGAAACGGCCACAGCGCCCCACCCCCCTCAACCCATTGATACCGGTTTGCCATACTCTGCTAGCACTCGCCCTCGCTCTCCTTTGTCTCTCGATGATGCATAGTCTAAATCCTTCTTCGTTCCTAAACTCGCACCCACAAAGTCACTCTTTACCTCTTCGGTTGTAGGGGGCCTATCTATATCCTCACCCAAATCTTTCACTCCTTTCTTGGTCACCCCCGCCGCTCGGTTTCCCTGTATAAACTTCTCACTTTGGGTGAATTTTCCACCACCTGCTTTTATACCTGAGTTGCGTGCTTGCTTCACCGCAAGACCTTTTAGTTTAAGGCCAAACTTTTGAATGATTGACGTGAGTTGCTGTCTCGCAAACTCCGCTGCTCGCTTCGCAGTCAGTTTACCACCGAGGCTCATGGCCGCTCTTAATGCTGCCCTCGCTCCGGCAGCAACTGCTTTCCCTATCACTGCTCCTGCCATTTACATACTACCATCATTTTCTTCCTCTACCTCATCCAGAATAATCCTCTCCTCAAATCTCACATAAAACCGCTCTCTGATTGGTTTGCTATTATCCACATATAAAAATGAATATTGCTCTTTCGTTGCTATATCATATACGGCATCAAACACCGGTATATCCACCACTTGCTCCTCACCTATTTGCGTCTTCTCTTTATTGTTACATTTGAATATCATCATGTGACTGCTATTCAACCTCACTGCTTTCGGTGTGTGCTTGTATGACTGCGTGGTGAGTATGAGACTGATTTTCCAGTGCCTGGCTGAGAAGAATAATTTAACTAAAAGTGACTGCTTACTTAGAGGCATATGAGCGATAAGGTCGTCAAATACTAGGAGGATGTGAGGAGCCTTCGTCTTGCCGTATCGTTTGATGATGTCTTTTTGGTCCTGCATTATCTCCTGAATTGCTGTCTCATCGAAATCTTTAAATACATGCTCCTCATCTAACTCTACCCCGTGCATACTTGGGTCACCGAGTTCATAGGTAGGGCTGAATAAAAATATGTTCTCCTTTAATATCCTCTTGTATCCAAACTCCTTACGAGCCAACATGTTGCCTATGGTCAAAGTTTTACCACTGTGCGAGCAAGCCACCAGCAAAGCACGAAATGGGAGTTTAGGGAGGGGTTCGGGTATGGTCTCATTCTCTTTATACTTCGTGTCCTTGTCAGTGAGTTTCTCAATCTTGAGCGACATTTATATTATATAATTATTTATGCTCTGGATGTTGATGCTCTTGGGCTTATCGGTGGGGTCACCGAACCTGCTGTCCTGGTTTTCTCCCATCCCTTACCCTCGCCTTTCTTTATTGCCTTCATAATTTTTTCACGGTGTCTTAAAGTGCCAATCCTTACATTAAGGTCTCCACCCTTTGGCCCCTCGCCTATCAGGGTAATCGTCTTTGGCATATCCCTTGTTAATCTCTGGAATTCTTTGGTATCACTTTGTCTGGTTCTTACTGCTTGCGCGGCCCTCGTCTCGGCTGGTGAGTCAGACGATTCTGCCATAGATGATGCCATAGATGATGTTGCTGATTCAAGGTTTTGGAATATACCACCTGCTATACTTTCGGTTGTTCGCGCAATCTGCAACTCTGGTGGCAGAGTGGCATCAATGCTTGTGCCGACATCTTTGGGTGCACTTGATGGTATTATGATACGACCCTCACGTTGTGTCAAAATATCGTTCACCTGTCGCATTCGGTCTCCTGCTTGCTCTGGTGTCATGCTGAGTTCCTCAGCATAAGTCCTTATCAATGGGAACAATTGCACACCCTTGCTTGTCAAAAGATTGACTGCTTCGGGCAAATCTTTCACGGGTGTCATTGGGTTGAGCAATGCTCGGACAGATGGGTCGTCCAAAATTGCTTGTGAACCGCCCACGGAGCCTGGTGTAATTGCTTGTGATGAGCCTGGTGTGACTGCTTGTGAATCTGAGTCCATGTAGCCTCGCATAGGTGTGGGCGCGAGCATACTTTGCTCTCTTGGTCTATCCGGCATTCTTGCAATCAAACTGCCTAATGTGCTCCGACTTGCATTAACACTCTGCTGCAATTGACTAATACGACTATCAAACTGCAATTGATTAATACGACTTTCATAGTCGTCATCAGCATCACCCTGCTGCAATTCCTGCTCCAATTGACTAATACGACCACCAAGGTCGTCACCTTGAATCTCAGTTCCAATATTTGGGTCTCTTCCATCCACCAACAAGTCACTCGCACTGAGGGCGCCTGATGACCCAAAACCAAACCCTGGCAACCGCCCTGGTGACCGTCGTCCTAAATCCAACATTGCCCGTCTTTCTGCCTGCTCTACCGTCTCTCCTGGCAGCCTCGGCGTTGACGCTATACTCGGCGTAAAAGCACTTCCAATGCTGGTGCTGGATGCACTCGTAAGCGCGTCATAAGGACTGAGACCCATATCCTCTATTGTTTGTGCGTATGTTGCATTTTGTCGGCCGAAATAGTTCGCGAGTTCAACTCTTCGGTTCAACTCCTCTCGCATAATCGGATTATTGATTGACATATCACCACGTGCACGCGCCATCTCATATTGCTCGCGCAAATACAATTCACGTGCTGATAAAACCCCGTCACCCGAAGCCGGGTCAGGAGAGCGAAGGCTGGCTTCGTATTCAATGTTTTTATTCTTCGTCTGCTGAACCCATTGCTCTTTGAAAAACTTATACATCAATTCTTCCAATGTCTCTTGCTTCATGATAGGCATCAACTTCTCCTCTGCCTTTTTCCTCTGCTGCAGCAACTGATTCTGCATTACGATAGACTCCACCTCTGGTGTGATGTGCCTCATTCGGCCGAAAAACTCCTCTGGTGTCTGCTCTTTTTGCGAAGTCATCTTCTCGTAAAAGGGAAAGGGGAATTTGATGTTCTGCCTCACTGCTTCCACCTTGTGATACACAGGGCTCTCGTAATCAATAGGCTCGGTGCCGTATTCAATTCCGCTCGCCAGCCACGGGTCATACTCTCCGCTGTAATACTTGTTTTTGAGAGTCGTCATCTTTATATTGTCAAACGATATTATTTTGCATACTTCAGTAGGGTGTTTAGCCATTCATCACCAGGCCTTTGCTTACGTAAATACACCGGGGTATCATCTATCATATACATCTTTTGCTTGGGATGCTGGGGTGCTGCATCATACTGACGTGGCTGCTGAGGTGGACGCTCCGGCACACGTGGATGTTCCGATAATGGCTCTCCCATTTCCTCCATTGAATACACTACGTTCTCTTTCTTGGCTTGCTCCTCTCGTTCCAGTCTCTCTATCGCCTTCTGCCTTTTTAGTTCCGCTTGCACTTGTCGGGCGACACGTGCCTCAAAGTCCACCTTGCTTGCGAGTTTGGCCTCATCTACTCGCTGTGTGTTCTCCTTGATTGTCACCCGCTTTGGTTTAGTCTTGACTGGTGCAGCCTTGGCTAACTTGGCCTCCTCTCGTGCTTTGGCTCGTGCCTCGGCCTTCGCCTGCTTCTCCTTCTCTGCCTTCTCTTGTTTCTCTCTCTTCTCTTGCTCGGCGGCAGCCTTCTCGGCTTCCTTCTCGGCTTTCAGGGCTGCCTTCTTCTCCCTCGCTGCTTGCAGTGCAGCCAACTGCTTCTCGCTTCGTGGCCTCTTCGGCTTCGCTGGCTCCGGCTCAGGAGTAGGCTCCGGAGGAGTGGGCTCTGGCTCCGGTGTGGGCTCCGGAGGTGCAGGCTCCGGCTCCGGAGGGGCTGGTGGTGTGGGTGGGCGCTCATCAGGCTCCGGCTCCGTGACTGGTGTGGGTTCGGGTTCGGTGGGTGGTGCCTCACTCTCCAGTGCCTTTGGTAATTTTACACGACGGGGCATTCCTCTATAAATATCTCTTCAGATTATAATAATCTCTGTAGATTTCTATAGCATATATGTCAATCCAAACGTATTCCGGACTGCCTGCGCATTCGCACGAGACCATAAATGAGACCAAAACATTATACTCGGAGTTCCATTCGCAACTCAGTCACCTATACAATGACCCTGACTTTGAACGTTTATTGATTCCCAAGTTGGAAGACTTCATGAAGTTCGATGTAAAAAACAACTGTCACCCAATACACTACACTATGAATCAGCATTTGGCAGGTCGAGAAGCAGACCTGGATGAGGCTGCATATCTGCGGGCTGCTAACCATCTTTCGGATGAGGAAAGGCAGAAGAGACAGCAGAGTCTGGTCGTTCGTGAACTTGAACGGCAGGCCGTGTTTGACAAGTCAGCCGACATGAAGGAGAGGCTTGCACGTGAAAAGAATTTGTTGGAAGAGTATATAGCAATTGAGAATGCCGCAAAGCAAGCAGCAGATATTGAGAGAACATCAGGAGTATCGGAAGAGCACGGGCGGGAGGATAACGGATGCGAAGGAGATGATAATTGTGATTCCGCAACGGAAGGGGTATGAGGCCTCGGTAGAGTTGGCTCATGAAGACATTAAAAATGTCACAAAGAAGGTTAAGCACATTAGCAAACTGTCGCCATACAAGTGCTACGGCGCATAATTTTTTATCTCCCATCATTTCATAAAGGATGTCTATGCTCGAGGATAAGAACCACGGCGCTCTTAGCGAGGTCGTTCCAATGGCTCTCCGCTACGAAGCAGGCCGGAAGTCTTCCGTGATTACCCAGCGAAGCACGGTCAAATACTACCCCACCACTGGCACAAGTGTCAGGAGCGACCAGTCCCGCACCACCATCTTTAGGCTGTCGGCATCCGACTTCCTTGACCCGCGCACTGCTTGCCTGCAGTTTCGCCTCTCCGTAGGTGATGCGAAGATTCGTGTTGAGGACCTTTACACATCTCTTATCCAGAGCATCACGTGTGTGATTGGCGGCGTTGAGACATCACATGTGGACAACTTTGGTGAGGCTTTTAAGATAGTTAGTTATGCCTCTTGCCCCGAACACATCTACAAGCATCAGTGGAACACCACGATGGGCGCTTACAAGTATGCCCCACGCAACAGATTTGTTGCACGCCAGAACGCAGGGACGCACGCAGTTGAACTTGCGGGCGCAGGGCAGACTGATGTTCAACTCGGATGGGTTCAGGACAACACCTCATACCCTTGCACAGCAGATGAGAACTACCTTTCACGTCAAATGGATGCTGATGGAAAGGTCGGCGTCGTTGTCAGCATTCCCCTTGCTGAGTTGCTTGGTGAGTTCCGAATGAAGCAGTTCCTCCCCCTGCTTTTCCTCGGTTCAATTGACATCACCATCCAGTGGGCTGCCTTTGAGAAGGCCTGCCTTGTCGGTCAAAATCTTGAAGTGGCTGCTGGAAGCAAAGCAATTACTTTCTCTGCTGGCGATGTTGCTGCAGCAAACCGCTTGTATCGCTGCGATGACCTGTGCATCCACACCGACCTCGTCTCGCTTGACCCCACCTATGTCAAGTTGCTTCAGGGTCTCGTTTCCTCGTCTCCGCAGGGTCTCGTGATGCCATACGAGTCATACAGCACATTCAACAAGTCCTTCCAGGCCAGCGGTGGTGTTGACTCGCTTTACATTTCTAAGGGTGTGTCTTACCTCAAGCGTATGTTCTTCGCCCTTCGGCCAATTGCTCATGTAGCAAGTGAGTTCGCTGACAAGTCAAACTTCAAGATGGCTGATGCTCACGTCTCGCACCAGATTGAGGTGGGCGGCCGTCTCTTCCCTGAGAACCGTGTCACTGATTTGACGACTTGCTATGTTGAACTGCAGAAGGCCTGTGACCAGCAGGGTAGCGTGGATGCCGGTGGCATCATCAACTTTGAGAACTATCGCGGTCTTTATCCTGGCGCTGTGGTTGATGCCGCTGGCCCTACCTACATCATTGGAACCGGTGCACCTACTATCCAGGACCAGCCACAACGCGAAACACCACAGTGTTTCATTATGGGTCAGAACTTTGAGCGCGCTCTTGGTTCCGGCGGCTTGCTTTCTGGTCTCTCGACCAAGGTGTCTGGCTATTCGGTTTTGTTCAACATCGAACTCAAACAGGCAGCGAAGCACGCAGGAGGCGCTGACCAAGTATACCTTGAGCCCAACAGTGCCCAATATAACCAGCAACTTCAACTGCTTGCCGTTATGCACCACGACCGCAGTATGGTTCTTCGTGCCGACGCTATTTCAGTCTCCGAGTAATTTTAAATCATCTGTCAATATAAATATGGCTTTGTTCCAACCATCTTTATATTGGATTTCGTCAAAGGATGCAGCCGAGTGGACCGACCAGGCTCAGGATGCTATTACAAGTCAAGCATTTCACACCTATTTAAATGGCTTGGTTCCGGGTGCTACGGACGGCACCACCGTGTGGGATTATACACGCAATTTCAGCAAGATTGCACTTGCTTTACCCGAGCCACTACATGAACCGATTGCTATGCGCATTAATAAACTTGGCCTACCGGACAGCATCCCCACATTTAAGGAGGCAAACCGAAGGCTTGACATCATCGCCATTAGCACGACGGCTGGTGTGAATGACCTGACTTTTTCGGTGAATATGGACATCAATAAGAGATACATCTCAGTTGCCGAAGTGGCCACCGATATCAACACACAACTGCAAGCACAAAGCCCGCAGTTCTCCTGCACATCTGATATTGCCACCCAAAAAATTACACTGGTGAGTGCTCACCCTGATTACTCACTGCGAAACAGAAATGCAAACCCTAAATTAGGCTTCACGGGTCCGTTGCTGGTGTTTGGCAAAAATGTGACTGGAAATGCTCCCGTTAATCTCACGCCGACTATGTTTGTATATGTGCGAAGCAAGTCATTCGGCCGGACATCGGCTCAAATATCGGGAACTGGTGACCAAGACATCGTTGCTCAGATACCTTACCAAGAAAATGTATCGCATATCGGGGGCAACATGTATTATGAGAGCAGCAAGGATGCTACCTTTATCAACCTCGTAAAGCGTGTATACCAACAGTTGGACTTTGAACTGCTTGACGATGACAGGGAGGTAGTGAGATTGCTCTCACAAGACTGGAGTATGGAGGTTTCCTTTTTATATCGCCGATAAATATAAGGAGATGCGTGTGGTCTTGAATTCAAAGCATAGAGAGGGTGAGAGTAGTGGCGATTCTCCTCTTTGGATATTGAATAGGCCTATCTCCAATGTTGGAGCATTCACAGTTCGGCAATGTGTAATTCCTAATACTATGTATAGTTTCACCACAAGTGACAACACTATGACTATCAATGGTCAGACTTTAAGTATGCCGACCGACCAAAGATACACCACCATGGAGGTGTTTATTCAGGATTTCAATGCAGCCGTGCCGAGTATTAGCAACGTGACCACACTGCGTGCGACTATGGACACAGAGCGAGGTAAGTTGACCATCACTTATAATAGCAGCACTGCGATTACTATTAATGCCGCCCCTCGCTTTGGCCTCACGGAGAATATTACCGGTGCGGCATCTGCAACCGGTAGCATCACATTTGACAGCATATTCAGTTTAGTGCCTCTCAAAGTGGTAAACATCAGGTGCCCGAGGCTGCTGAGTGAGGATTATCGCAGCACGAGAGGCTTTGAGAATATCATTGCAACCATCCCGATGTATGGTGACTTTGGCTCGCTATCAGTTCATCAAAATGAAGGTGAGGATTTTATGGGGCTGACTGCTGGTGGACATGTAGATAGGTTGCAGATGACATTATGTGACGGAGATGGTCGGCCGATTAGCCTTAATGGTGCTGACTGGTTTATTGAGTTGGAGTTCCGACAGGCTTGAGGCTTCTCTCTTTTCTCTCTTTTCTCTCTCTTCTCTTTAATAAGAGATGATAGTGAAACCATACACCGGCTCAGCCGAGAAGCGGTATACTGCTACTTTTAAGGACGGGAAGATAGTGCACTTTGGGCAGCGAGGAGGGAGCACGTATATTGACCACAGTGACAAGGAGAAGCGCGCTGCATACATTGCTCGTCACAGCAAAAATGGTGAGAATTGGAGCAATCCCAAAACGGCCGGCGCATTGAGTCGCTTTTTGCTGTGGGGTGACAGCACATCGCTACGCACCAATATCGCATCATTCAAACGGAGATTTAATCTATAGGATTTATAAAGATGGGCTTTCAAAACCTTTTCGGCTCTACGTCATCAAGCAGTGGGCTTGTTGATTTGACTAACTATTACACCAAAAGCGAGGCCGATGCTCTCCTCACCGCAAAAGCGAATCTGACAGGTGGGAAGCACGTAGCCGGCGAGGTAACCGACCTCGCTATCACGACAGTGCATACGGTGACCAACAACACACAGCGTGATGCTCTTGTTACCGGTGGAAATATCCAAGCCGGAGATGTTGTTATCGTGACAGACACACAGATTACCTGGATATACAATGGCTCAGGCTACCAGCAGATTGATGCTACCGAAGTGTCGTGGGACAATGTGAAATCCAGTGCAAACAAGTCAGCCACCACCAAGTTTGGCGAATTAGACACTGCGATTGCAGCCAAAGTTACGGCGACTGGCACGAGTGGCAACTGGATGTTTTTGAATCAGGGCTCAAACAACACGACACAATACGTTAGCATTGACATCAAAACGGCGGGTGGCACTGGAACCTCGCTAATTGCTCTGGATGGATATGCAAACGACGGCAGCAAACTGAATTCGTCACGTAGTGCTGTGATGGGCGGGAGCAGTAATGTGGGCCATTATGTGCTCAAAAATTTCTTAGCCACATCGCCTCTATCCCACCAGTTGAGTGGTAATGACCAAACACTTCAAATTGGCTTTGCTCAGACATCAAGCAGTGATAATAATAAGTTTTTGAAGTATGTTCATGGAGGCACACCTATCTGGGACACACCAGCGAGTAGCGGGGGGAGCAGCACTTTCACGGGCCTGAGTGACTCACCGGGCAGCATCACGGCAAATGAGGCAGTTCGAGGGAACTCGGTAGGCAATGGCCTGGAGTTTTTTAATCCTCAACTGATTGATGCAGCCAGTGTCGGCTCACAGGTCTCACTCAAGGGCACCTCGCATAGTGCGACGTCAAACACTATTAAGACACTCAAAGCAGGAACTGGTGTCACTCTAACTACACCTGAGGATAGCAACTGCATTCAGATTAACAGCACTGCTACTGGTGGAGCGAGCATTAACGATGGCAGCATTTCGTCGAGCACGGTTTACTCGAGCAGCAAAATTGACAGCACATATTTGCAGCAGAGCAAGGTGAAGAACTCCACAAGCACGACCGCTGGTGATGTGTATGATGTGAGACATGTAGATAGTCAACTTGCAGGCAAGGCAAACACAAGCCATACACATGTCATCTCTGATGTCACAAATTTGCAAACCAGTTTGGATGCAAAACTGAGCACTACTGTTAATACTCTCGGCACAGGAGGCACGAGTTTGCATATTGTGTCGGGGACACAACTTGGCTTGAAGAGGCTAAATGCTGGTAGCAACGTGACCATAGGCGAAAGCAATGGTGACATCACGATTGCAGCAACTGCTGAGGTGAATGATGCTGTGACTGGAGCAAGCACTACTTACTCCTCGAACAAAATTGTAAATGACTATGTGCCTTACACCAATGTGCACGGAAGCACACGAAGTGGCAGTAACGAAGTCTATAATGCCCCCTATGTTAACACTCAACTAGGCAACAAGTTGGCTACATCGGTGAGCAACTTGGGTTCTTCCGGCATTCAGTTGCACTCTGTGACTGGTCAGGCTTTGAGCCTGAAAACGCTTGCAGGGGCTGGGCTGGCCTCAGTGACGGAGAGTGCTGGGATTATTACTGTGACGGGAAATGCAGACACAAATAAGGCCGATGTGACCTACGTGAATACTCAAGTTGCAAATCTTATTGATGACACACAACACACAACAACAAAGGTATGGTCGTCGTCCAACACTCGTAATGAAATTATTGGACGGGTGGGTTCTTTAGTATCAAAAACCCTCACATCAAGTCAAAACGTAGCCTCTGTGCTAACTACCAGTCAAACGACATTCACGGCTAACAATGAACTTGTAAGTAAGCAGTATGTCGATACACAGGTAGCGAACCTCGTGGACAGTGCACCGGCAACCCTTAATACGCTCAATGAGTTGGCGGCTGCACTCGGCGATGATGCTAATTTTAGCACTACTGTGACGAATTCAATCGCTGCGAAATTGCCTCTCGCAGGTGGAGCATTGACAGGCAACGTGACTACTAACCTTGCAAACAGTGCATTTACCGCTACATCTTTGGTGAGCAAGAACTACGTGGATAATGCTGTCGGAGGAGCAGGAGGGGCGACCACTTTTACCGCTCTCACTGATACACCAAGCACTTTCACCAATGACCGCTTTTTGAAGACCACAGGTAGTGCTGTGGTGGATTTTGAACTAAACAGCAAGACACTCAAGTGGGATTTTTATAGTGCGATAGGTGACCTGCCGGCGGCGAGCAGCAACCACGGTATGCTCGCACATGTCCACGCTGAGGGTGCTGTATATTTCGCACATAACGGCAACTGGGTAAAACTGGCTAACAGTTCGGAACTTACTCCGGCCGTCTCATCTGGTGTAAACCAATACGTGCTGTCAAATGACGGCACAAATCCGGTGTGGATGAGCAGCCTTCAAGCAAGTGCAAACACCGTGAATATTGGAACATCCACACTGAAAAAGTTTGCTACTTGGGTTAGTGGCACGTTTTTGGAATACTTCATGAAGGGTTCACCTAGCAACGGTGATACACTCGGGACGATTGTTTTTAGTGATACTACGTTAAATCAATATACCACAATTGGCGGGAGAGTGGGCGACACGGCATCCGGCGCTCAGTATGGGTATAACCTACTACAGGCAGCGAGAGGCGGGTCTATGGTTGATATAATGCGTGTTGGTAAGACAGGAGCGTCTGACCCACATGACGTGTATGTTAATGGGTCAATGGGAGCGCATGAACTGAAATTTGTGAATCCAGCCACAGGGGCTGTAAAAGGAACCAGTCAGGCATATCCCGTAGAAGCACCCACGACTGCTGGTCACGTGCTCACGGCTGGTGCAGGTGGCACGTGGTCTTGGGCTGCTGCGAGTGGTGGTGGTGGGAGTAGCATTCCGACATCGAGACAACTGAACGTATCAACTGCGACCTCTGGTAACTCATATCAGATTACAGCGGCCGATGGTTCAACTACTTATACCGGAGCATTTCATCTATTTGGTGAGCGCTTCTTTCATTGGATTTTGGAGGAAACTTTGTATTCACCGACATATATCACGGGAAGGATAGCAACTGGTAATGCCAGTTCAGGAGGTAGAAACATATCACCAAGACTATGGATGAACGGTTACCTTGGAGCAAGCACAAATAATTCATCAGACCGGAATGCCTATGGTTATACTTCAGGTCAAACTTCAGAAGAGAATTGTCATCTGGGAGGTCATATCTACATGTATCGTCCATCGTATGCTTATAATTTTACGAAATTATATTGGATAGATTGGGGCGGTCAAGGAGGTTCTTATAATATGAGTGACACAAATTGGACTTCGTCAAGTGAAAGCCGATGGGCGATTATGGCTTCCGAGGACGGAAAGGTATGGGTTACTCTCGCTTGTTTTGGGTCATCAGGAAGCACTGGTTGGTCATACAATGGTGTATCAAGCATAAGCAAAACTGTAAGCACGTCATTCCCATATGGTCTCTCGGCGGGTGGGTATAGCACAAGTGCAAAAAATAATACAATCACATTCAGCAATTCAAACTATTACCAATATTGGATGATAAAGAACATAGATGCAACCGGAACAGCCCGAAAATCAGGTGCACCTTGGTCCGGTGCAAGCCCACACGATATGTTGCGAATAGGTGGAATCCACGAAATTATGTGGGGCTGAAAAATCTCCCGATAAAATATAATGCCGTGGGGATACTCCTGTCACCTGGATATATCTCGCTGTGACAAACGCATTGAGGTCTTTTTTCCGTATGCTGTCTTCACCGAATCCGCTCGGAATACGCTAAGGCATTTCATCATTACTCTCGTTGAGCACATCAAAATGCAGCGATATGGCGACCCCGTGATTGAACATTTCGGCACAGAGGGAGCAAAGGGCTGGTCGGTGATGCAACTCATTGAGACCTCGTGCATCACGATGCACACCACCGATGAGAGTTCAAATATTTTTTTAGATGTGTTTTCATGTCGTAAGTTCGAGCCTGAGGATGTGATTGACTTCGTTCGCTCTTACTGGTCACCGCAAAAAATAATGTATAATTACATAGAGCGTGATGCGGGTGAAGAAGATAGAAAAGAAGGTGAAGGTCTACCAACCTCCTATTGTGAGGACTAGCGAACAGGCGAATAAAAAATGGTTAAAACAAGCAAACGACATGAAGGCGACAAAAGGTCAGTTTAATACATACCGAGTAAAAATATGAGGTTGATATAAAGATGGGATACGGTGATGACTGTCCGTGGTATGACCCGTTTTGCCACATTGTTTCGACCGGAAAGAAGGTCGTAAAAGGCGTGGAGCAATTCGGAGAAGGCATTGGTGATATTTTGCAAGGGGAGAATGTCGGCGACTCGCTTGGAAAATCGTTTGGCGGATTAGCAACTGCTATACCCGGTCCTGCCGGTGATTTTCTTGAGGCAGGTGGAAAGATTGCCAGTGGGGAGAATGTGCTTGAATCACTCGGAAATATGGGCTACAATATGCTTGAAGGTAAGGTGCCGCTGCCGGATTTCATCACCGAAGAACTAGGTAAAGTGATTGACCCATACGAGAGCATTCCCATTCCAGAAAAATTCAAGAACCCACCCTATGAGAGGATAAACCGCACGGTGGGGTTGCTCGATATGGACAGCACATATGACCAAGCAGCCCTCTTATACCTGCTTGCACGTGGAGGACGATATGGGGACGAAGTAGCGAAGGCTATGAACCCCGGTGACGTAGCCGAATACCGTGCGCTTTATGAGACACTTGAAACTAAAAATCCAAACTGGAAAATTCCACTCGACCACAGCAATAGTTCGCTGCAAAAGCGTGCTATGGAAGGCTTCCAAGCCCACCTAAATGAAATTAATGAAATCAAGAAGTATTACCGGAATATGCTCTTGTATGAAACGAGTAAGCAAATGAAGGAGGCTATAAGAGAGGCTGATGAGCAAGCGAGGATAGTCCATCAAGCGCAATATAAAGACGGCGTTAAGTTTGCTTTTAAAACGTTCCAGGAGACATACAGATGGGCTCGTGATAATATCCCCGGTTTGGCTGGAAAGTTAGACGCGTTTGAAACAGCATTTGACACCGTGAAGATGGGGCTCGGTGCATTTGAGAAATGGATTGCTAAGAATAACATACCTGTGTTAAAGCAAATTCGGGACTATGGAGAGTTACAATTGAAAGCATATCAGTTTATTGGTAAGACCATACCTGGTGTGGATGCACTTAGCGAAAAATTGCTCGGTAAGAAGTTGTCAGAAATGAACTACTTGGAAATGACGGATACTGCTACTGCATTCGCAGTGCCGGCTTATGGTGCGGCTCGCTCCGCTATGGAGTTAAACAAGGCAATGCGTGAATCGCTGCAAAACAAGGAGGAGTTAACCGAGGAGGAGTTCCTCAAATTGGTGCAGGACTATATGATTACTGAGTTGTATAAGTTCGAGTTTGAGGGCATCGGTGGAGATATGTATAGCGTGGAGAACTTGGATATACACGGACCGGAGGTTGAGGCTGAGACGGCAGAGCAGCCGCAGCCTATGAGGCTGATTCAGCCCTCTATGAATGCAGGAATCAGTAAGCCGAAGGTCACGAGGGCCGGCCCGGAGCCGATTGAGCCACGTAGTGTAGTCAGCATTTACAAAGAGATGCCGAGTTTTAACGACGTAAATGGTGCATTTGTGCCCGGTATGAGTGGCGATTCATGTAAGTATAAAATTGAGGATATAACGCCTGCCCCTAAGAATGAACTAAATGCTTTATATGAGGGTATTGATAGCATAGCAGAGTTGCCATATTTCGGGAGACGTAGACAGAGGGTGCCTATATAAAATGTAGAATTGATATATATGCACGGCAAAGAGAAAGGAGAGAAGCGAGAGAAGCGAGAGAAAAGAGAGAAGGGGTGCGGCTGTGGCTGTGGGCCGGGAGGCAGCAAGATGAAGAAGGCTGTCAAAGATGCATTCAAGACTATGAAAACTCCGAATGCATCTATGGTGCAGTTAAAGAGGGATTATTAGATGTAATGCTCATCTACATGATACAATAGTTTGGGTGTATCAGGGTATATGATTTCAAATGTTTCACCAGGCTCTTGTTGGCCACATTTGCATATACTCATAAAAAAGTTATCTATGATTCTCACTATCTCATTCAGGGCTTGTATCAAGTCACGTATGAAATCGTCCATTTATACTAAATCTGTATCGTGGTTTAATTTTTGGTTAGATTCTATTTTATTCACAAATGCATACACTCTCGCCATCGCCCATTGCTCCTTGCTGAGTTTCGCACTGATGGGGGCTGATGCATCTTTTTTGAATGAGCCTTTTACCCTGACTGACTCCGGGTTGGTTTTGTGTGCTCCGACACCTCTGTCGTATACCTTTTGCAGTCTTGATATCGGTTGCTTGCTTACTCGTGCGATTTTTGCAAGTGAATGGCTCTCGTCCTTATCAAAGCCGTGTCTTTTATTCCACTGCTGTCTATGTGTTAATCCCATTTATATATACATAGAGATGTATTCGGCTTATAAAGGCTACAAAGCGCTCAAAGGGCTCACCGTTGACCGGCGGACTTTTATGTCGCAGATGAGAGCAAGGGGGCAGGATTTGAATAATGATAGTGACCTGCCGGATGAAATCATTTTTGAGATTGCTCGCACGGATATGGAGGAGGCTTATGCAAAGGCTAAAGAACCGGGTAACCCCGTAGTCTTGCAGTCATATCGCTTTCCATATGTGGCCGTGGTGCGAGGCACCGACAACCTGGATGACCTAAAAACGGATGCATTCACCGGTCTCACAGGCATCCAAGATGCAAACTTTAAGAGGCAAGTTGCTGAGGTGAAAGCATTCCTGGCTGAGCATCCTGAGGTGCAGCACGTGATAGGTCACAGTTTGGGTGGGGCTGTCGCACAAGAGGCAACTAAGGACAATCCTAATGTTAAAACGGTGGGCTTAGATGCTGCGAGAGTGCTGAATACAAATGAGGGGACGAGAAGCCGCAATATTAATACCGATAGCAAGTTCGATATGCTCTTAGACCCTGTTGGTGTGCCTGAGATGAAGCACGAATTTAAGAGGTGGTTTAATGCCGACACACCGAGTGGCCGTGTGGGTCATCGCTCATGGGAGGCTCCGTATAAGAACAAATACAGTAAGGTCAAGGGTGACCCTCGAGCGATGACTGGATTTTACGATGGGCAAATAAGGTATGTAAGTGTATATGACGAGGAAAAAGAAATCTAAAGAGAAACAAGAGAAGGATTGGGTTATAGTTCATGCCGGTGAAGGAGTGGTATTGGAGATACAAAACAATGCCAAACAGAAGACATTACGAGAGGATACTAAAGTGTGCGAGGGAGCATTATCGGAGGCAGATGGCCGACCCTGTGAAAGCAGAGCAGATGAGGGCAAAGTGGAGGGAGAGGTATTTAAAACAAAAGGAAAAAAAGAATAATGGTTGTTAGTTTTTTTGTTGCTTGTGGCCGTTTTGAAATGGCCACAAATTTTTATGGTAAGGGTTATGTTGCTGATATGTTCTCATGATGAGAGCATATCAGTAAGGTTTTTTGCTTGTGGCCGTTTGTGGCCGTGTGGCCGTTTTATTGACCCCAAAAACTTTATAATATTTACGGAGGTTGTTGCCCTCCTTCGGAAATCTTGCTTTGATTTTCAAAACTTTATAAATATAGAGAAACGGCCACAGAAACGGCCACAAGAGATGAGAGCATATATGGTAAGGTTGGGCAGGATGTGGCCATTTCTTTTACACCATAATTAAAACGGCCACAGAAACGGCCACAGAAACGGCCACAAACGGCCACAAGCCCCTAATCCTCCTCTTTGCCGAACACCCCCTCAATGAATAATTTGAGGTAGGCGAGGTTGAACTTGTAGCACCGTGTTGACTCACCACCACCGAAACGATGCTTAGCATCAAGCCTCACGCCATCAATGTCATTTATCTTGGTGAGCACCAACTGCCGAGGATACTCGGGGCTCGGGAAGCCCTCATTAATCATCCAGAATTGATACATCTGTTTGAATTCGACCGGCCGAATGTAAAACTCATCACCGGCCACCTCCCCGTAGTTCTTGTATGTATCGCCCTCAAAATTGTCACGGAGCATCTTATACACATCCGAGATGCAGTTCTGCTTCATGGACTTGTATGCTGAGGTTAGCGGCCGGTCAATCTTTGGGACGAAAGCCGAGATGTCTCGCTGCATAAGTTCAGTGTAGTATGCATCCATCACCTTCGGGTCACGAATAGCCGTGTGGAACTCATCGAACTTGTCGGCATTGCCCTTCCAAGCACTGCTTACCTTGAGCACAACAAAACGGCGGTCATCATATGGAATCTCAACCGGTGTGTGGTTGTTGCTCAGGATGAAGAGCCGAAGGTAGTTGCCGTGGCTAATCACATCCTTATGCTTTGAGTTGATGTCATATCTATTTGCAGTGATGAAATGCTTGATGCTCTCTTTTGAGGAGAAGCCATCTTTGCCCCCCAATTCATTGAGTTGGTAAAGCATCTTCTTGAACATTGAGGGGTTGAAGTTTCCGACCATATCACTGATGTTAGATGTGCGATGACAGTGCTCCTCACCAATGAGCCTCTCCAACTTGTCAATCTCACTATCTTTGCCACCTCCTTGCTCGCCCTTCATGACAATGGCAACCAAAGGCAATTCGGCTGGCTTTTGCACCATATGTGCCTCATAGTTGAGCATATACTGATACACCGCATCATCGCCGGCAGCCACCACCTCTCTCAAATGCTCGTGTATGATACTTGTATCAGCAACCTCATCGGTGAGGCTTCGTGGGAAGCCGGTGAACAGATTGAACACATCACTCGGGCACTTCCTCTCATCAGGGATGAAGTCAATCCCGTTATATGTTCGGCAGTGAGGGTCTTTCATCCACTGATTGTAGATGGGAGCAAGTCCCTTCTTACTTTCATACACATAGGTGCTTGTCTTGTGCTTGAAGCCCTTCTCATTGCAAGGGTAATACGGGCTCTTATCATTAGGTCGGCTGATGAACATTGGAGGCTCAAGAATACGAGCATTATCCTTCTCAAGTTTCCTCTTCACCGATTGGTAATCGGTAGCATCATTAGCCCACTCATCAAAGTCAAACTCAGCCGGCACTTTGATTGCATCATCAAACGGCTTGACAGCCCACGTGATACCGAACTCAGCCGTGGCCTCATTCAGTGTGCTGATGGTGTCCTCAGTGTATGCACCCTTATCCAAATGGAAGCCATCAAACATAAGAGTATCAACTCGGCCGACATTACCGACCGCAGCCATAAGCACCTCATTCTCCATCTTGCATAGCACACGGTTGAGAATACTTGCTTTCGGGTTGCTCTTGCTTCCACCGGTAAAGTTGATGCCCTCGAAGTCGGGATGATTCTTGTTTGCATGAAGCCATTCACGAATGCCAACCAACTCCTGTGAGAGCATCTTCAGCCATTGACCCTTTCCACTCACAACCTTGTCGAGATAGAGGGCAATGAGTATGTCCAACTTTTGGAGGCCGTGCTTAGCGAGCACTTTCTCACGGCTAGTGACATACTCGCGTAAATAGGTGCAAGGAAGGTCATATTTTTTCTCGCATAAGTATAGCAGAAGTGTCGGGTGAGCATTTTTCATATCAACATCAAGGACAAAGGGTCGGACAAGGAAACTTCGGAGGCGGTGCTGGAGGCGTTGGACCCCGAAGGTTGAGCAATATTGTCTGCCGGAAAATTGGCTTAAAGCGAACTTGTATGATATAGGGTATGTGCCGTCGCCATACACAATGGTAGAAAGCCAGGCCTTCACCTCTCGGACATATGCCTTCTCATCCCACTTGTTAGTATCTTGGTCTATCTCGTCCTTAGACCAAAACTGAAGTAGGAACTCATCGTCACTGAGAGAGTAGGCATACTGGGCTGCACGGACATCAATACGCTCAACGAACTTCTGCTGCATCTTGTATATTTGGGTAGACTTTTGCTTGCCGGCCTTGTCTATACTCATTATACTCGCCATGTCTTTAAGTTCTTTTATATATATATTATATATTTTATTTCAATCAATTTAAAACGCAAAAAAAATAAAAAATTAAAAACACAAAAAGAAATGTATCTTTTTGTGTCTTTTATGGTGTTTTTATTTGTGTGCATATGTATGCAAATTTCAGTCTAAGTCGGAGCACTTGCCGACCATCTCCTTGTGATGCGGGGTAAGGAGGTGCTGCTCCATGCACCGGGTGAACACGTATATATCACAATGCTCGCACAATGTTCTTTTACCGAGCACCTTCGGCTTCCCCTCCTCTTTCTTTTCCGCAACTTTTGCTAAATGCTTAGCGCTCTTCATGTGAGGGCCTTTATTCGCGAGGCTATACTCTTGGTTGCAGTCAGCGCAATACCATCGGCGGTCGGCATTGTATTTGTTAACGGCATCACGGTGGCGATAGTAGAATGATTCCTTCTTTTTACTATCGGCTAACTGAGCCTCCAACTCGGAGATGCGTGCAAGCAATTCCTCACGTGTCCTAGTATCAGTCATAATCTCCCCGTTGATTGCACGAGAAACTTCCTCCTTGATTTCGTTGATGTGCATGTCTATACCCATATATATATAGACATATCTTTATATTATATTTCTTTAAATCAATTTATTTCACGATTTTTTTTTCTTTTTACCTTTCTTTTTCGCCGGGGGAGGAGGCTTTTTACCTTTCTTTTTCGCCGGGGGAGGGGTTGGAGGCTCCTCCTCCTCCTCCTCTTCATCATCTTCACCCTCTTTATCCTCAATACCCTTTTCGGCCTTCAGTTTAGCAATTTGAGCCCGAGTCATAGGCTTCTTCACCGGAGCCTCATCGTGGTCCTCAATCAGCACACCATATCTAATATACTGTTCAAGCAAAACCTTTGATGTATGCATCATCCGAGCCATTTCTCGCTTCTCGTTGTTATTTCTTTTTCTCAATTCGCTCCACCAAGTGAGGAATGAGTGCCGAGCATCGTTGAAAGTCATTCCGATGGCTTTTCTCAGTTTGGCAGCCCCGACCTTCCCCACTGGATTTTTCAAGGCAGCATTTGTGATGAGCCACTTACGTGGGTGAGCATCAAGGCTAGCCATTACTGCATTGTGAACTTTCGGAGGCACCTGTTGTATGGTTTGCTGATTTTCAAAATCGCTGCGAGTTTTCATACTTCGGAATACAATCTGTTTATCCTTCGTGGCATAGTAATCATCAATGTCATTTGCGTGCTCCTTCTCCGGCACATCACTAAGTTTGTCTACAATTTTCATGCGACCATAGTTATCTCGGACGGGAGGCATTTCAAGGCCTCCGCCGGCAAGTAGCATAAGCAGTAGATAGTCTTGCCACGTGCTCCATGAATCATATTTGCTCGGCTTCTTGGCTTTGGACACCTTGTCTAACACCGGTTTCCAAGGCGGAGCGATTGTTTTATCGGAAATGTCTTCGGCCGCTTTGTCTTGCACTTTCATGTATCGAACGACGGCGCCTCGCATATCCTCTAAGGTATCCTCGGCACGAGACACAAAGTCATTTAGAAAGGGTGGGCAGTGAGTGGCCACGGCTGTGATGCTTAGCAAAAGTTTCTTGGCCTTCTGAACGAGGTCAATCTCTTCGAGCACGCTCCCGGGCGTGCGGAAGTAATCCCGGTCCTTGTTCTTGACAGCATCGGTAATTTCCTTATCATACTTGGGCCAATTTGTCTTCAAATGGTCTATTATATCTACATCAAAGCCAATTTTAAAGTGATTATAAAAACTCTTAGGGGCTTGAATGGCTGCTTTGATGGTAGCCTCCGCGTAGGCCTGCCCTTTGCCGGGCCCTTTCGATTGTATTTGAGTAGGCATCGTCTCCCGCACGCATTCTTCAATTGCCTTGACATTCCACTTCTTCTTACTATCGGTGGGCTTGGAGGTGCTTGCTCCCCCACCGATTATCCCCTTTGAAGGGTGCGGAGCATACACGAGAGGTGTGGGAGGAGGCATAATTACTTCTCCTACGGGCTGGCATCGGATATATGTAGTCTTACCCTTCTCCCCCTTGCGGATTTTCCCACGCTCCATGCTGATATGGTCTTTTGTGTGGATTTGGGGCAACCCAGCCTCATCGCGGATGCAGTTTATGTCGGCTATTGATATGTTGAACCTACTCATCGTATCGTTCCGAGGCATAGAGCCGCTACGTATACGGCGCAAAATCTGATGTTTTAGGTAGGCCTCTTTGTTATCGGGATTCTCATACCAAGCACGGAATCTCTCAGTCTCACTATCGCTCTTCTTCGGGGGCATCTTTGAATACACTACAGATTATATATTGATATTCCTTTATATCAATTTTATATATATATATTTAAGAAAATATATCTATAAAAAAACGCATACGCTATACTTGGACCATCCCCCGCGGCGATTGTGGGGAGGAGGGTGAATCCCTCTCCGGGGGCGGGGGCTTAGGCTCTACGACTGAGCGGACTATACGCATACCGCACACAGTTATCTCTGTGCAGCGGCTAAGGCGCATAACCCCAAAGCAAGTAACTAGGAAGGTAGTGGCCGCCCCTACTATTGCTACTATATCTGCTGTGCTCTCAACTGCAGGCATATTTTGTATTATGGGGAGAGAACAATAATAATCAGACAATTGTTCACTGCTGGGCTTTGTTTTTCTTCGCATTTTTGTCTCGGCACGGGACACACGACATGAAAATCGGACCAGTTATGGTCTCAGTCGTATCGCTGCTGCGGTAGTGAATGAAATCTCTCTCAACGGCAACCCTTTGCCCTCTCAAGCAATCTTTGGATGCCCTTCGCTTTAGCCGGCAGTGAGTGAGGTCACCGACTTTGAACCCGCACCAGCCTCCTTTGCTTGGAGTCCCAGGTTGTGGTGGTTCGCCGTTGGGTAGACGGGGATTGCGCTGTGGAGTAGCGGGAGCGACAGCGGGCTGTGGAGCGACGGCGGGTGGAGTAGCAGGAGCGGCGAGTTGCATCTGCGCCATATGCGCCGCCAACTGCGCCTCAGCGGCACGTGCCCTTGCGTCAGCCGCCATATGCGCCGCCCTCTCAATGCGGCACAGTTCAATCGCCCTTCCGCCATGAGGCGGAAGAAGCGATTCGAAGTCAACACAGACCGGACATGCAGGTCGGTCCGGCGTGCTGTATCGGAGTAGACAGGCGCGGCAGCATCTGGCGTCACAAGCATCGCAATCTGCAATGGTATAGCCGCCCTCATCTTCATATTTGACAACAACATCCACACCACACCAATCGCAGGTGTCCACTCCTCCTTCGCTGTCCTCCTCCTCCTTTGCTATCATCTGTGCTGCGAAGCAAGCATTGCACAGAGGCTCGCCGTCTTCAGTCTCGGCACGGCAATTGTCGCACAGTAATTCTTCACAGCCTTCACACTGAACAACCCAAATTTCTTCGCCGAGATAGCGATATGTCGTGCCGCAGAATGCGCAGGTATCTTCGTCGTCACCTACCACGGCACACGCACGTCAAGACAGGCGGGCTGTAGGCGGGTGGAATAGGCACCACACCTCCCTCTTCTTCTTCTTCTTGTTCGCTGCTTTCTTGTTCTTGTTCGCTGCTCTCTTCTTCTGCTTGGCTGCTGCTGTCCTTTGCTTCCTGAGGCGAGCCGCCTCCCTCCTCCAAGCCACCTGCGAGTCGCCTCAGATAAGCAGAAGGGACAAGAAGAGAAGGCACCTACCTGCCTTCTTCTCTTGCTTCTTCTGCTTCTTAGGTCCCATCGCTTGCTCTTGCTCTCTTGCGTTCGCTCTTGCCCGACGCACCTAATTGGTAATTAAAGGCCAAAAATTGGAAATTAAAGGCCAAAAATTGGTAATTAAAGGCCAAAAATTGGAAATTAAAGTGAAAAAAAAGGTGAAATTGCAAGAGATGAACGCAAGAGGCCGGTCTTACACTTGCGCTTGCTGTGGTGGTCGTCACGCTGTTCACAACTGCCCAATCCATCAAGACAGACAGCAAGCCATGAACAAGCACAGAGAAAACACCAAGGTGCTGCTTGACCGCGGCAAACTCACTGGTGTGGTGGAGTTCAATGTGGCGCTTGGCGACAAGCACTTCACTGCGAGTCGCAACATCACTGAGAGCGACCTCATATCATTTGAGGGCGAGTTGAAAGCCAACAAGTTGGAAAACTTCAAGGAGCAAGCCGCCTCAATCCGCAACCAGACGGACATGCGAGGTGCGTCACGACCCGACTCGCCCGTGCTCACACGACCCGCATTGCCCCTGTGAATCGCCACTTGCCTCTCTTGTCATATCCCACTTGCCTCTCTTGTCATATCCCACTTGCCTCTCTTGTCATATCCCACTCGCCTGTGCTCACACGACACGACCCGCCTGTGCTCACACGACCCGACTCGCCCGTGCTCACACGACCCGCCTGTGCTCACACGACCCGCCTCAATCGCCACTTGCCTCTCTTGTCATATCCCACTTGCCTCTCTTGTCATATCCCACTCGCCTGTGCTCACACGACACGACCCGCCTGTGCTCACACGACACGACCCGCCTGTGCTCACACGACACGACCCGCCCGTGCTCACACGACCCGCATTGCCCCTGTGAATCGCCACTTGCCTCTCTTGTCATATCCCACTCGCCTCTCTTGTCATATCCCACTCGCCTCTATTGTCATATCCCACTCGCCTGTGCTCACACGACACGACCCGACACGACCCGCAGGTGAGAAACGCAAGGCGGCTGTGCTCCAACTGGAGGCGGAAGCGAAGCAAAAGCGATTGAAGGAAGAGATGGAACTGGAAGAGAGGAAGCGTGCTTTGCTTGAGGCAGATACGCCACCTGAGCCACCTAAGAAGCCCGACCCGCCACGCACGGACGAAGAGGAGAAGCAGGCACGCACATGCACGCACATGCACGCACAGCACCACACACTGATATGCAGGCATTGGCTGCTGCTGAGGTGAGACAGGCCAAGTTTCTTCAAGGCTTTCACACGAAGCCTGACGAAATAGAGGACTTCAGGGCTACTGCTGCTAACATCAAGGCCAGGGCTGCTGCTAACAAGGCTGACGAAGAGGCAGCAAAGGCTGGCGGAGAGGGCATCATCTCTACTGCTGCGAAGGCGATTAACATTGTCGGAGCAGGGGTGGCCTGTGCTAAGGCCGCCGGAGTGCTGTGAAATCATCATAAACTGTGACTGTGAGCAAGTAGTGTGCTTTCCGATTTAGACTATGCATCATCGAGAGACAAAGGAGAGCGAGGGCGAGTGCTAGCAGAGTATGGCAAACCGGTATCAATGGGTTGAGGGGGGTGGGGCGCTGTGGCCGTTTCTTTGGCCACATTC
>VMHT01202328.1_pt1 | contig 23625 bp, 13 predicted proteins | sample 4693611 | NCBI WGS metagenome assembly VMHT01 (sample SAMN12280063, study PRJNA550983) | marine metagenome | isolation source: seawater sampled from same location over 5 years 0.02-0.2 micron viral filtrate | place: USA: collected off the coast of southern California halfway between the port... ...
GCTACGCTGTCAAGAAATTCTATAACTTCAGCATCTGAAGCTTTTAAGATTGATAAATCTGTACCAATTATACCGTCTAACTTTAGTAACTTTATTAAATCATTTAACCATTGCTTAACTGATTTTTTACTAGCTACATCAAGATTTGAATAATACTCAGAAAGTATACCAAAAAGTTCTGCTATACTTTCCTCACTTTGTATACCAGAAGGGTATTCACTAGAAAACTTTTCTAGTTTTTTTAATAGTTCTGGGGATGCTACTTTTTTTACAGATTCAAGCATCCTGTCTGTCAACGCTTTTACTTTAGCTTCATTTATATTTCCACTTAATAATAAAGCATGGAATACTTCGTGTGCAACAGTTCTCTTATTAGATCCTTTTATGTTGATGTGTATCTTTGCTCCACCTTCTACTTTTTCATAAAACCCTGAAGATAAACCACCTGTAGCTTGCATAAAAGATGCATTACTATCATGCATAATAAACTCTACGTTAGGTAAAATTTTACGTAGCGCTTTTTTTGCTCTTCGTACTTGCTTTGATACCCTTGATTTTTTAGTATTAAATTCAATCTTCTCTCCCTCCGTCATTGGAGCATCTTCCTCTATTTTTACATCTTCTTGCGTTGTTGGAGCTTCTTCTACTTGGGTTGGTTCTTGATCCTCCTTAGTATCTGTATCTGTTTCTTCTTCGGTAACATCTTCAGTTTTTCTAAGTTTGTCAAATTGCTCTGTTTCTTTTTTAAATTGTTCATCTTTTTGTAATTGTTCGTTTACTAATTCTTGTTGCTCAGGTGTTTGTATTTGTTTTAATTGTATTTGATACGCTGCGTCTACAGCATCAGAACCCTTCAACATTATAGTTTTGCCATCGTCAGATTTTAAAGAGACAGCTTTTACATTTCCATCATCATCATATTCTACACCTTGATTTTCTAAATTATCTTGTATGTTGTAATCAGTATTGTCTACTGATATTTTACCTTCAGGTGTTATAGATATACGCTCTTGTTCTATTGATAAACCTGGAACATTAGTGTCCATTAATTCTTCAGCAACACCTAACTCGTATATTCTGTTTGTACCTTTCTCTTCAAAAACAAGTTGTTGACCATCTATATAAGTTTCTCCAACCAATGTTTCTCCATCTCTAACTAAAGTTGAAGGTCTATTAATAACATCACGAACAATTGTAGAAGGAGCATCTTGTTTTTTCTTTTCTTGTGCTTTCTTTTCTTCTGCTTTCTTTTCTTCTACTTTTTTATTTTGTTTTATTTTTTTCTTTATATTTTCTTCACTTCTATATTTGTTTTCTTGTTTGAGTTGTTCAACAGCAATAGCTCTTTCAGATACATCTTTATCGTTAGAAATTATTTTAAGTTCCTCATCAATCTCATTTAACCTATTTTTAACATCGTCAGGTATTAATGATTTATCAGAGTTTTTAATAGAGTTTTCTAACTTTGATTTTTCTAATAACAAATCAAAAGAATCAGTAACATTTAATGTAGAGCTTGGTATAGTCTTCAATATTTTAACTACTTCTTCATGTTTATTTAAAACATTTTGTGCTTCTTGCTTAGAAATACTTCCAGCTAATATTTGAACCTTTAATCGTTTAGTTAAGTTAGTTCTAACGCTAGGATCATTAGCCATATAATGCATACCTTTTAAAATTTCTGCATCAATTTTACTTGACCTAACACCATCTCTCATTAGCCCTATAGAATTTCCAAACCCTGACATCATTCCACCACCAGCAGCCTCCCAAAACGCTCCTTCCCCTCCTCTTCCTAAAGTTTCCATAGAAAAGAAATCTTCTGGATTTTCATATTTAAATGCAGATTCTCCACCTAATTTATTGTAAAGACCTTTTACACCTATACTAGAAATCTCTTGTAAGAATCCAGTTTCACCTTCGGTAATTGCACCACCAACAATTCTAATAGCTCTATTTGCTATTAAAGAATTTGTTTCAGCTAAAATAAGCTGGTTAAATTTTCGTTGGGTCATTTTCCCTGTAGCTTTACCAAGCACACTTTTTATTACTTTTGCTGCAAAAGATTTAGCTGCAGCATTTTTTGAAATTAAAGAAGTAAAACCAAATCTTTCAAGCGCACCTTGAATTACACCTATAGTTGCTCCTGTCACAAGTAAATCTGTCATAGGCATATCCTTAAAGTTAGGGTCATCTATAACTTCATCCACAACAGCATCAAAAGATTGAGCAAACAAAGCAGCAAAACCAGCAGGACCACTAAGAAGTGTAGCGCCCATTGCTGGTAAAGACCTAAGCACACCTGTTCCAGCTGTAAAAAAGCCACCTCTCTCTTCAGCTGAAAAATATTCATCAGTAACAGGTGCTCCAATATTTTCTGTAAGAGATCCTGTTATTGTTTTTTTTATATCAGTTAAAAGTTGTTTTCTTCCTTTTTCTCTATCAGCATATCCAACAAAATCTCCAACAGTGCCTCCGAAAATTTTTTGTACAACGGGGTCTGTAGTTCTTTTATATTGTAACATTAAATCACCTAAATCATATCCCGTTACAGCTAAATAAGTAGCTCCACTAGCTATATCCTCAAGGCCTGCTAAAAGAGAATTTAAAACAGCACCTTCTGTCGTACCTATATTTTCATCTCTTTCTATTTTTCCTTTTATAGCAATTCCAGATGCTACGTCTATACGTTTTTGTAAGTTCATAAGGGCCTCACCTTTAGGAACATTTTTATTAAATTTTTCTATAGATTCTTTATAGTCTTCTCGTTCTTCTTTAGTAAGGTATCCTTTCTTTTTATATAACTCTTCGTAACCTTTTACTTTATCATTATAAAAATTTTGGTCTACGTTTATATTGTTAATTTGATTACTAATGTTATTTTGAAAATCTTGATAAATAACACCGTCTACAGAAGCTCTTGGGTTTGTTAGTTGGCTAACCATAGCTTGTGCTTCATCTTGATTTTTACCAACTCTATTGTTCCATATATAATTAGCAAGCATCCCTGCTCCCATTATTTCTGTTTCTTTTCTGAATGGATCTAAATCTACAAGTAATCCCTTCTTGTCAAACTTAGAATAAACTCTCATAGCATCTCCGCCACTAGTTTCTTCAGCAAATATTCCATATTGACTATAAGTGTCGTTTATTAACTTTACTACCTCCTCTTCTGATTTACCTATTAGCTCTGGGTTTATTACTTTTAAAAAGTCACCTCTTTCTTTTTTTAATTTTTCTATTTTAGAAAATTGAGAATCAGATTGTATTTCAAAATTTCTTTTTTCTTTTTGTTTTGTTTTTTCTTCATCTGTAAGAAAATACCTGTTTAAATAATCTATTCCTCCATCTCCTTTTACCTCTGCCCATTTTTTAGAGCCTGGAGTTTTTCTATACCATAAACCATCTACGTTTTTGTATTCATTGTCTTCTTTATCTGGTAATCCTGTATATATTTTACCTCCTGATAAATTTGACTCTACTGTACTTTCTTGTTGTAATTTTAAATTTGCCTCTCTTAATGTGCCCTCTAAAAAATAATTATTTAAAGCATTTATACTGCCTTTATTTGTTATTTTATTAAACGAGCCATCTCCATCTGCTAACTCTCTATACCAATCTCCATTTTTTGTATAATAACGATTTTTTTCTTTACTAGGATAGCCATCAAAAACTACATTTCCTTGTAGTATATTTTCCTCTTCTTTACTTAACTTTATGTTAAGCTTGTTTTGAAGATACGTATTGTATTTTGGTTTTTGTTTTTCTAGCTCTATACTTTCCTTCTTTTCCTTTCGAATTCTATCTTGCTCACTTTCACGATTTAAATCACTTGGATTTAGGTTGTATTTTTTATTAAAATATTCTGGGTCATCTGTTTGAGTATAAGCGCCAGTTATTGGGTCTTGGACAAATCCACCAGCCTCCATCTTTTCTTGTTCTTCTCTTCTAACCTCAGCTTGCTTTTCTTCTTGTTTTTTCTTTCTATATAAATCTAGAACTTCCTCTTGTTTTTTAGGTTCATATTTTTCTTGGGGTACTTCTTTACTAATGTTTATCTTATCTAAGATACTTGAACCATCCGAAGGCTGATCCTTCTTTTGAGCTTCTGTATCCGATGTAAAATTGATGCTTGCTTGTTCTGAAAGAGATGCAGTAGTTGTTGTAACGACTTTTTTTTGACTTTTTTTTTTATAATCGTCAATAACACTTTGTATAAGCTCATCACTCTCACCGTTTTCAACCATTGTTGCAATTAACTTTTTAAGTTCTTCGTCCATCTTATTTCTTTTTCTATTTTTCTAATTGCTTAAGATAATAAGCTTTTTTTTCAGCATCAGTCATACCTTCTGTTGGCTTATTACTTCCCCCTCCCATTTCTGCGTCATATACACCTCTATATTTACCCATTTTATCTACGCTAAGTTCATTTAAATATGTAGCGAAATCTGCCTCTGTTTCTAATACTCCTATACGACCTCTATACTCATCAGAGCCTCTTTTTAAATTAAGTCTTTCATCTTCAGTAGGAGGTTTGTAAATAACAAACTTTCCGTTTTCAATTTTTAACTGATAGCCAGGTTTCAATAAAGCCTTCATTCCAGAAGGGTTTTTATCGTCATATGCCTCTCTAAATATTTTATAGCTATCTGGTATTTTACCGAAGGTGATTTTTGATTTGTCACTATCACTCCCGCTTTTTCGTTTATATGGCCTTGATTGTTTGGATGAAACCGTCATATCTACAGCTCTACCTACCATATCTTTAGCTTCTTGTAAAGCTTCTTTCCAACTAGGATCATCTGTATCTATAACTAAATTATTTGACCCATCAGGCTTCCATTTTATTAAGAATTTTTCTTGGTCTTTTATAAATTGCTCTTCTTCTTCTTTGGTCATTTCTCTACCTTCAACATCATCATATTCAAAATCTCCATTTGGGAGTTTTCTATCTGTTTTTATACTATATCCATTTGACAAAGCAATCTTTGCTTCATCTAACCTTTCTTGAATTATTTTTTGCTTCTGCTCCTCATTAAAATATCCTTCATAATCTTGAAAATATTTATATTCAGTTAGCTCACCACCACCATTATCTGCAAGTACACTATAAGCTTTTTCAGGAGTATTTGTTAGTTGGTGCATTAAAGATGCTTTACTAGAGTCAAATAAACCTTCTTTTCCTTTAGCTATATCTGTAGTTACAACTCCAGTTTTTTGGTCTACAGTTGTATTACCTTTCCAATTTTTAGCTACTTCTGCAACTTGGTCACTTACTTTTACTAATACAGCCCTTAAATTTGAAGGGTTATTTAAATTTTTAACATTTTGTTTATCTATTATATTATTTTTTTCATCTCTTTTTATTGTGTAACCCGTACCATCTAAACCAGTATAATATTCAACGCCATTCATATCAGCATTTTGTGCAAAATATTGCATTTTTAAAGCACTACCATCACCCGTTTTCCCTTCCGCATCTTCTTTGTTGAATAAGTCTATAGTTTTGTCATAGTTTAAACTTGTGGTTGTAAATGCTCTATATGAATCTTCTGCGTTATTTTTAAATAATTTATACTGCTCTGCTGTTATCTCTCCGTTTGCAAGTTGTTGGTTCAAGCTAAACAATTGATTTTTAATACCATATAAACCATTAGTAGCAACCTCTTGATAAGATTTGTTTTGACCAATAGCAAAATTTGACATAGTCCTAAAAGTTTCATTAGCTTCACTTTGTATCTTTTCTCTTTTTTCTCTACGCTTATCTTGAGCACCTGCTATAGTTCTAGATAGCCCAGCAAATAAAGAACCTAAATTAGGGCTAGGCGTTATAATCATATCTTCTTCTTCTTCTTCTGCCATTATTATTTTTTTTAACCTATATTTGGATCATCACCAAAAGGATTAGAAAATATAACATCCTCTGCACCCGTATTTTCATTTATACTTCCTCCACCTATATTAGTATCTAAACCTTGAGATTTATTTTTAGCAAGTTTATCGCTCTCTAGCCCTGTAACTAAAGCGCCTGCGCTATCAAATGCACCAGTTACAGATGCTGCCATATTTGCTTGAGCCTGTTGAGCTGCTTGCATATTTGCTTGAACAGAAGCTAACTCCATAGCTCCTTTTCGTTGCGCTTTTCTAGCCTCTATACCTTGCTCTGCACTAGCCTCTGCTGCGTCTCTTTCGTACTCTAATTTTGCTTGTTTTTCTGCTGCTTTTAGTTTTTGATCTCTACCAGCCTTCACTATGTTTGTTACTTGAGCTGCACCAGCCTCACCTAAATCTTGAGCTGCCATTAACGCGTCAGCCTCACTTTGAGAAGTTTCTTCAAAAGCTAGCCTTGATACATCTGGAGCTTGTAGCGCCTCAAAAGGATTTGCTTCACTTATACTAGCAGCTCTATTTCTAGCTGCTCTAGCTCTACTTTCGGCTTTGTCTTTTTGCTCATTTTCATAAATCATTTGTCCAGCTGATGCTGCAAGACCTATAACCGCTATTGCTGTTGCTGCTGCCATATTACACTTTTTTTATCATCTCAGTACAGTTGGTGCTACCCATAATGTATCCACACTCTTTATAACTGTCCATCAATAAGTTGTTTTTTAAAGATGTAAAAATATACTTACATCCTTTATCTTCTGCTATAAGAGAAAGAGTTTCTATTAAAAGTTCTATAGCACTCTTTCTATCTTTTTCTTTATACTCAAAGTTTGACACTATATACTCCACCCATGCTGTACTTGAATTTGTTAAATATATAAAACCAGCACAAACATCAATATCTCCTTTTGACACCATAATACCACAAGTGCCTTCTTGTGGAAGCATATCTTTTGGAGGAGGTGTCCATCTCCAATCTCTCCACCACCTTACTAATGTGTTTTCGTAATCTCCTTTTTCTAGTGTCCTCCAATTAAATTCCATAATAATTAATACCTACAAAGATATAAAAATTAAGGGTAACTTTTCATTGCATCCGAAGAAACTGTAAATAATTCTACAGAATCTTTACTATCACTTGTTAATTTTACCTCCATATAAGAACCTCTAGCTCCATAAGACTCTGCGGTACTATCTTTTACAGCAACAACAAAATCTCCATTTGCGTTTGGTGTAACAGCGGCAGCGGATACTGTAATTGTTGTAGAAGTTAAACTAGCTATGGTGCCTACCTTTTGTAAAGCAACATTACCTGGGTCAGCCGATATATATATAGTGTCATTTACCATTACTGAAGATGGTATAGGATTTGCAAATGTAAAAACTAAACTGTTATAGGCAGCTACACCTACACCTTGTGTTGACATAGCTTTCAAATCAACAGTATCTGCCGCTCTTCTTATGTGACCATAATACTCTCCCTCTTTAAGATTAAAGTAGCTACGCTCTACAACACCTGTAGTAAAATCAGTTGTTATATCTGCCTTCCAAGCTACATTACTCCATAACGCTAAAGTTTTATAAACTTTATTATCAGCAACGTCTTGATTGAAGATAGGAGTTATAGTAGATGTATACTGGTCCCCATAATAATTATTTCTAACACTATTTGTGTTGTGTTTATATAGTTGCCCATATTTCCATGTGTACAAAGAATTGTTAAGACCTATCATCCAGTCTGGTTTATAAGAGTGAAATGAAGTCCATCCTTTTGCTGCTACCGAGTAGCTTATTGTTTCTACAGCCATATTACAAAGTTAAGAAATTAAAATAGATGTTTTAGCACTTTTTTGTATAGCATCAAAATATTTTATTGAGCATCTGTTTGGATCTAAATCTAACTGCTCATTATAAGGTAATTTTTCTATATACCCAGCCTTGTAAAACATCTTACTTTTATCATCGACAACACCTGCATTGTGAAAAAAAGAAACGCTGTCCCACTTATCTATATGACAAGTAGCCCAACAAAAATCAAATTCTTTTGGTACAATTACATTATGTTTATACTTCCAAGCGTTCCAAAGCTCAGACCACATACTAGCTGTCCATATCTGAATGTCATTAACATCTTTATCTCCGTAGTTGTTTTTCTCTTGCAGTAACCAATTGTAAAGATTAACAGCATCTTCTTCAACTTCAGCCCAATACTCATGCGTTAAGTTTTTCATAAGCTTCTGTGCTCCACCAGAATTTTTTTGGTTTGCTCTAACAGCACAAGCACATAACCCTACAACTTTAGCCATACCTTCCAATAAACCTTTCCCTTTACTTTCTATGTACTCTGCACCTACGTAAGATACAGTATCTGAAAAGTACCAATTATCATCGTGCTGAAATTTACTAAAATCAAAATACTTAGTAAATATAAAATCGCAATCGTGAAAAAATATAGCTGCCTCAGATAGCTCTGGAAATCTTTTAAAATGTTTTTTTAGTATATGTGCTTGGATTGCAGGAGGGTAATTACATTCACCCATCTCATCTAGGTAAAAGAAAAATCTAACATGTGGGTATTTCTGCTGTAGATTTATCCATGAATCTGGAATAAAATCTATATAGGAAGCTATCACTTCAATGTTATTACCATTATAACCTAACCCAAGAAAATTATCTAGGTACACCTCTGTTTGCCAAGCATAATAATCATTAGCTGGCTGTGCCGACATTTGAACTAATCGTTTCATGGGCAAGTTACACCATCGCTTCTCCAAGCACCAGCACCACTATTCCAGTGGTATGCGTTAGATGAACCTATTTGAATATAAGATCCACTTGTAGGAACTCCTGTGGAGTTGTTATTTAACCAAACTTTTTTACCACTCCCACCCACTGGTCCATCAACATAATAAGTTCCAATAACTCCTGTACATACTGTTGAAGAATCAGCACTGAATCTTAGCAACACCTCTGTAAGCGGAGCTAAAGTAGTTGTAGTCGTTGTTGTTGTAGTACTTGTAGTTGTAGTAGTTGTAGTACTTGTAGTTGTAGTTATACCAGTACAATCATTACAATTATCATATTCGAAAACTATTGTTGTTGTCTCTGAACTACTTGAAGACACACCTGTAATAGTGTAACAAGATCCATTAGCACCTTTAACAACAGTTCCGTTAGCTATATCATCTAAACCTGTAAACTTCAGTACAGTTGTAGAGCCTCCTCCACAAGGAGTTGAGTCGTAGTATTTTACACTTGCTGTTGTAGTGGTAGTTGTAACCCCTGAACAAACTTGAACATCTAATATTTGACCTGTACTAGAGATATGTAAAACCTCAGCGGTACCATTAGAATCTTTACGCCATAAAGAAGAACCGTCAAATGGTGTTGTTCCTCCTGAATCTGTAAAGACAAAGTCATTTGTAGTTGGGTATGAACCAGAACCATCATGATAGTAAGTAGTAAAAGGAGACCCTCCATTTAAGCAAGCTCTAAGAGCTGTAGTAAATCCATCTGTATCCATAGTAAAAGAACTTATAGGTACAGCTGTAGTTGTTGTAGTAGTTGTAGTGGTAGTTGTTGCACCTAAACAAACATCACAACTAGCATAAGTAATGGATCCCGTAGTGTCTATAGTTTGATAAGGATATGACCCTGATGCTGTTGCTGCTATTGTCCAACAATTACCATCTACCGTTTTAACAATGTTTGTAGCTGATGGTACACTAGAGCCAGAAGGATAATGTAATTTTGCTGTTGTAGTTCCATCACTACAAAGAGTGGCTGTAAAGTAACTTCCAGTTGCTGGTATTGTAGTTGTAGTAGTTGTACTAGTTGTAGTAGTAGTTGTAGTAACGCTCGCTGGACACTCATTCTTCTCTATAACTCTACCTGAAGAATCTACCTTTATAGAGTAAGTAGAATTGTTTATATAATACCATTGATTATTACCTACAAATCCATTAGAACCATTAGGGTTTCGATAAATTCTATCATTAAGATCTGGAACCCTTGCGCTACCATCGTGATACATTATTATAAGAGGAGGAGCTAAAGCACAAGCAGCGTCACCAGTATCCATTGGATTATCAGAACCTATTCCAAACCCAGTAAAACTATAAGAGTTTACTACATTTATATCTATTGTTTTAGCTGCACTTGTACCTTTACAATTTGTAGCTGTAAAAGTTATAGGATAAGTACCTGTTTCTTGTGGTTTACCAGAAAGCTCTCCTGTAGATGTATCAAATTTCATACCTCTTGGTAATGTTTCAGATATACATACACCTACATTAGTCACCGTTCCTGAACCTGAAGTTATAGAAGGAGTTGTAGAAGAACATACAGATGATTTCTGTTTTCTACCAACTATATCTGTAATAGATGTTCCGTTACAATCTGTATATGTATACACGACCCCATTATCTCCACCGAATACATCAAAATTATTACAAGATGATGTTAAAGTAAATGAAGTTGGGTTACCTGAAGCTAATAAATTTATATTTGAATCTGTTGAGCTTAATAATGTAATATCTCCTTGAGATATAAATGGTACAGCAAATTCTGTACAGTTACAAGAACCAGTGTTTGTTACAATACCAGAGCTATCTATTAATAACCAAGTAGCAAACACAACTGGAGCTCCTGCACACGTTGTTGAATCTGATAAGTAATACTTACCATCACCATTAAAAATAGCAGACTCACCACCACCAGTAAATGAAGTTTCCCCGTTAGCTGTAGCACCCGTTATTAAAGTGATAGCTGTATTACCAGCAGTACCATGGGTAGTTTGAGTTAGCGTGAATGATGTTTGAGTTCCTGTGTTAGTCGTAGGTACAACAGTCATATCTAGCTCTCCAGCAGCAATTGCAGCCATTGCAGCTATATGAAGTGCTTGAGTAGCTTTACGTACTTCATCCCCCCCACTAATATCTCTAGTATTAACTCTCCACGCATGATCACCAACGCTAGCAGACACATCACCAAAGTTAAGGGTAGGATCTGTAGTAAATGTCACTGTAGAACCGTCTGCATTTCTTAGTATCATAGATGTACCACTAGCATTATTTAACGCTGCGGTACCTATAATTGTCGCTGTAGCTGATGTTGAGATACCGCTAGAGTCATTATATATTTTATCACCAATTTGAGGTAATGTATTTACTCCATTATGATAATAAGTTGTTGTAGGACACTCAGCACAAGCTAAAGTTGATGTTGCTTTTCCGTCAGTATCTATAAAAAAACTTTTTAAAGAAGGTGTTATAGTATTTAAAGCCCACTTTGTGCTTGCTAATGGTGAGTATGCAACTATCTGACCTTCAAGGCTATCAGTTGTTTTTTGAATTAAAGCTCTACCTATACCATTATTTACCGAACCGTTATATGGGTTAGATAACTTTATGTCGTCTGCTGATACACCAGCAGCTATTAATGCGTTGTAATTTGCTGTAGAATTTAATCCCACATAACCAGTATCAACTAATGTAGCTGTCCCATTTTTTATTATAAACCTAGCTGGTGTGTCCGTAACATCATAATCTATCCCTGTAAGCCCAATGCCCGTACCAAAATCTACATCAATATTCTTTGTAACTAAACCACCACTATAAGATGCAGCTCCAGTGCCCATACTGTCTGTGTAGTCCCATATTAAATATAGATGTTTATATTGATTTGGGTTACTAAAAACAAAAGATCCCTCATATTTACCAGAAACAACAGCGACAGGTACCTCTGTAGCTAAAGAGATAACAGTATCTTTATCTTCCTCTGTATACAGTATGTCTGTTACAAGATAGTAAAGCTTATTGTTCATTGATGGCTGTAAATCTTTAACACCTGACCCAGCTCCAATAGTGCCTGTCTTCATTGTTACAGTTGCTCCATCGTAGGGTATTTCATTAATACCGCCATTGCCTCTTCTTGGAGAGTAAAGAGAAAATCCAGTGTTTTTATTTAGAACAACATTATCAAATGAATATTCTGAGCTACCTGTATATACAAAAGTTTGATTTGTTTTAATTTCTGACATTATCTTTTATCTTTATTTCCTATTACCCAAGGGTGTACTATTATTTCTTCTCCTGGTGCTTGTGTAACAACATAAGTAACTGTTTCTGATCCACAAAATGTTATAGTTATTGTTGCTGTTCTAACAGCACTAGTAGTATTATTAGCAACTTGCAAAAATACATTTTGATTACCAAATCCTGAGGTAGGGCAGTTTGTTACCCAACCAGAACCAGCACTGTACTCTATACCTACTGTCCAAGAAGTATTACTAACTATTGTAAAATCTTCACCATGATTACTTTCTATGCCAACCATATCGGATGTATTAGAAGGGTAGTCTCTACCATAAACACTTAGTAAAAGACTGCATGGTCTAGATGTTTCTTCGTTAGTAGCTAAAACATATGTTTGAGTGCTTGGATCAAAAACACCTAATTTTTGTTCTTCTGAATTGTCGCGCATTAAATTTCTAAAGTAGTTTCTCATTCCTAAATTAGATATCGGAACAATGCTAGTTCCTTCTATTGTTAATACAGCACCTCTTCTTTCATCTGCCCAATAAAAACTATTACCCCACTCTGCAAAGCTTTCTGGATTAAAACTTATACCCCACTCACCTGTATCAGAAACTTGATTTCCTAAAACTTGTGGTGTAGTAGTAACAGTACCACCACCAACAGCGTCACTTAAAAGGTTTTTACCATACAAAACTCTACTAACCTTATCCTCTTGAAGAACAAGTAAGTCAGTATTTCTTGCATGTATTTTTTGAATACTACCAAACTCTAAATCTAAATTCTTAAAGTTAACTATAGAAAGATTAAATTCATTCAGTCCATTTGTAGATGTTTTATCTCTATAAGTACTACTATAAGTAAGCGATGCTTCTTTGCGTTGCTTTTCGTATCCCTCAATATTAGTGCTAGCTCTTGGACTATAATCTAAGTTTGTTAAGTTAAACGCATCTCTTATTCTATCTGATTCTAAACCATTACCAAAAGAATATGCATTATAAGTGCTATTTTGATTTGTTGTTGGGTTTATTAATATTTGAGCTGCTTGAACCGCAGTTTGGTCTTTTTCTATTAGAGAATCATGATGAAACCCTATTTGACCAACAGAGGCAGCACCACCACCAGGATACGCAAGGTTTATAACTACATTGTATTTATCAATAACCTCTATTACAGTATGTGTTCCTGCTAACGCTGGAGTTACAGTGCTATGTACTTCGACTTCATCTCCAGCTTGAAATGTGTGAGGATAAATATCACTTGGTGTTGTACCTGGTGTCACTTGACCTAAAACAGTATAAGTTCCAGCTATTGGATTAAAAGCATTTATAGGCACAGAACGACCAGAAAAACCTTGGTATTTCCAAAGAACTTTATGTACCCCACCAATTACATCATATGTTCTACTTGTTTCATGATATATATCTGCATCTGAAATTACTGGAACTGTTTCGCATTGAGCAATAGAACCACTATTCTGTTGTATTGTTATTTTAACACTAAATCCTGTACTTACTTGCGAAAGCAACCCCAAACCACCAAGTAGACCATTAACATAACCTGTTTGAAGTTCATGAGTTAATCTAGTTCTACCAGAAACTATCATTTTAACTGGATATTCTTTTGTATCATTTGTAAGTCCTGAATTTGTTAAAACATTACCTACAAAAGTTCCACCTTGAGTTATCTTTCCTAATACACCTCCATTATTATTAGCACTATTAAACTCGGACATTGCTCCTCTTCTAAAAGTAACTGTTTCTGGCCCAAAAGGTCCAGGACCATATGGAAAAACAGCTTCTGATGAACCTGGAATAGGAACCCCTACACTCCATTCAAAAAGCTCAAAAGCACCAGATTCTATAAACCACTCTTCTATATTTTCATACTTAGCTTCAGAAGGTGGAAATGTTATAGGAGCTTGGTTTGCCACTGAAGTACCACTAAATCTCATTGTTATCACAGCTCCTATTTCTATAGCTTTATCTTTTTCAGGATAAATAGGGTCATTATCACTAAAAGTAGGCCCAGGAAATACCGCTGCACCACACCACTGATCAGCTAGTAGCTGATTACCAGTTTTAGGTATGCCTTCACCACCAAAATAATTACCTGTAAAATGACCATCACTTCTGCAAGATATTTTATATTGATCACCTGGAACCCAATTTGTAGCAGGTGAAAAAAATAATGTTAAAACAGTATAGGCACCATATTCTATAGTTTCTTGTCCACCGCCAGCAGGTATATTTTTATAAATCCAATTAGAACTTGGAGTAGCAGGTATTTCAAATGTATATTTGAATTCTGTAGAACTAATAACTTCAACTGTCAACCTTAAATCTCCAGGTCCTGTTGCTGGAGGAGTGTACAAATTATTATTAGCAACTGAAATTAAATTAGCACCGCTGCCAGTTCCTTGATTATCTGGATAATATATAGGGTCTTCAGCTACTGCAAACCTATGATGAACAGGATAGTCCTCTTCAGGTATTACTGGTACAGGTGGAACATTTTGATTATTAGGGTCGCTTGCAGGAGGTAATATAACTGGTGGTAAACTACAATCTCCCGAATAAACATAGTCAGTTGAATTATAACTAGCAAATTCATTTGCATCATCTACCTTTATTTTAAAGTATAATCCTTTATCGACATTAATACTAACCACAGAAAGACCACCTGTTAAAGAAGGTGTTGTTGTTGTTGTTATTGGACCTGTTTGCACATCTACTTCAAGAACCTTATATTTTTTATTACTTAAAGTAGGCCCATTTGCTGTTGATTTAAATATTATATAATCACCAGCTCTTACTTTATCTCTATCAAAATCATTTATTTTAAAGTATCTAAACATACCTAAAACATAAAACTTTACTGGAAATATATTGTAATATATACCTTTATTTTGTTTTATAACAAGCCTATAACACGTTGCAAAACTTGGTGGTTTATTATTTATCTCTACAGATAAACTGTTTCCTGTTATAGATTGACTTGGTGGAATATATACTGTAGGAGAGGCATCGTTCTCTGGAGCTGTCAATACAGTAGTAAACCTACCATATTTATCTCCATATTGCACCCCTATCTCGTAATCTCTATCACTTCTAAATGTTTGTATAGCCTTACCACTTTCTGTTTCTTTAGAGACATATTTTACAGAATAATCTGGTGTTATTATTACACCTGAAGAGTCTACTATATCATATGATTGCTCATAATTACCATATACAATTCTAGTATCTATAAAAGATTGAGCTTTTGCTTTTAGAGGAACATTATCAAATAATCTTCCTAATTGACCTGAAGGTAAAGTTCTATATGTTTTATTGTTAGAAAATCTATAAGTATGTACATTGTTGTTTGGAATACTTAGTGCTTTTTTATCAAAACTTTCTACTACCGATATGACAGTACTTTTAGTGTCACGCATCAGTATCTCAACTTTTTCAACAAATTGACTACCTGTCTCAAAAGATATATCTACCGCATTATGACTATTCAACATACCTTTATTTTCTCCAACACCAAAATCTAGTACATAAGTCGAAGGTATAAAGGCCGCTCCAGAAAATGGAGACATTGCACTATATTGATTGTCTACATATTTAAACCTATATGAAAACTGAACAAATGTTTCTTTTAAATTATTTTCTTGATTTCCTGTTGCAATCATATCAATCATAGGAGCGTTTAAAGGCGGCTCTAATATTACTGATATATCGTCATCAATTCTATTATCATCTATATCATAACCTTTAGCTCTAGCAATATTTATTCTTCTAGGTGGATTAAAATTATCAGTCCAATATAAAAAACCATCTACGTAATTTATACCAGTAACATAATAATCTTGACTAAAATTAAGCTTGCTTGCTGTAGCTGGATTGTTTTTGTTTGACTGTAGTACTCTAGTAATCTTATTAGTTTTTTCATTATACTCAAACACACCATCAAGTTTGTCTGACGCAACTAAGTAATAAATTAAATTATCAGATTCAAAAGTTACCGCTCCAATAGTTCTTGCGTTTTGTGTATTATCAACTCCACCAGTAAATGAAGAGGGTCCAGTAGCTCCAGTCATTAAAGTTATTGGTGTGTTACCAATAGTACCATCATTATTTTGAGTAAGAGTAAATTCTGTTTGTGTACCTGTATTAGTAGCAGGGACAACGGTCATGTCCAATTCTCCAGCGGCTATCGCTGCTAATACAGCAATATGTATTGCTTGGGTAGCTTTCCGAACTTCATCACCACCACTAATATCTTTAGTGTTAATTCTCCATGTATGGTCTCCAATACTTGCAGATACATCGCCAAAATTCAAGGTTGGGTCTGTGGTAAATGTAACCGTAGAGCCATCAGTATTTACTAATACTAATGATGTTCCATTAGCATTGTTTAATGATGCTGCACCTACTATTGTAGCTGTAGCAGCTGTTGAAACACTTAATATTTCCCCTGTTACATTATTTAAATCGCCATCTCCAGTTACGGGATCCCCTACTCGTTCATTACCCTTTTTATTTCTAACAGTCCCAGCATCATCTCCCTCTGAGTGTATAATATCTACATTTAAAGCATCACGATAAGATCCGTTAGGCACTAGACTTTCATCTAGGTCCTTGTTCATCGTACCTTTAAGAAAATTATTAGTTAATTCTGCCATTATCCTTTATTCCACTTGTTTTGTCCTCTGAGAGTCATTAATAAATCAAGTTGACTCATACCATTCATTCTTACTCTAGCGTTTCTGTAAAGAGCTCTTTGCTTCTGTCTAGCTCTTGTTTTTACACTGTCAGCAACATCTACCTTAGCATCTAAAAGTTCGTACGTTATATATGCGTATATATATCTCTCAAAAAACTTATTAATATTTATTAAGCTATCGTTTCCACCTTCCATACCGTCAGATATATATTCTAGTACAAATGTAACACCTGACATCGTAGAATCAAAATCAATAACTCCAGCCGCACGATTCACCCTAAACGTAGGGTTGTTATTAGCTGTAGCTGTATCTAAATAATACTTTGATCCTATATGATAACCGTAATAACAATCATCGTCTGTTGTATCTTCTGTTATATTATTTATTCTTGAACGCTCTAACTCTGATGAGTTTTCTAATAAAACCTCGCCATTATTATCAAAAAGTATCTGATTACTATTGTCTCTTAAATAAACATCCGCAGACATAGCGTTTCTATTTTCCATCATAGGATACAAAACGCCATCCTTTAATTTTGATATTCTTATAAAATCAACATAATCTGAGGGCATAACGTATTTTAGGCTAGACTCTACTACATCCTCTACTATCTTAGTAGATTTAAATGCATCGTAGTTTAATTCTTTTACTGCTTGCTTCGCTGTAAATCTAACCTTGTAAGCTTGTACGTTATCTACCTTTTGATCTTCACCCACATACATAAGCATGTAGTTTTTAACTATATCTTTTAATGATATATACTGATAAGAACCATGGTTTTCTGATGCTGCTCCTCCACTGCCTAAATAATATTGATAATCTGTTAAATATGCCATGCCTTATTTTTGTTCTTGTTTTTCTTGTATTTCATCAGACTTAGCTGCTTTCACTACTTGCGGATCGCTTATCTGAACACCAGAGTACTGTAATATTTTTAAAACTAAATTTGTTTCCTCATCTTGTAGTAACTCAAAATCTTGATAGTCTGAACTTTGAGAGTTAAAAAGTGGTTCCCCGCCCGTTAAGCTTACATATGTCCACTTTGGGTCTCTTGGATATCTTATATAATTTATTATTTGATTGCTAGCTATAGTTGTAGGATATATTTTTATTTGGCTTTCAGGAGTCCAAGTTGTGTTATTTTTTATAACATATACAGGGTAGTCCGCAGTTGGTGTAGTGTCTAACGAAGATGTTAGCTTTAAAAGTTGATGCTCTTCAACTCTATCTACAACTACGCCATCCGCTGAAATAACCCCTAATGAATAAGCATCTGTAGGTAATTCAAAATGAGTCGTAGTACCATTATATGTTAATGTAGACTCTGTTCTAAATCTATTTATTGCCTCTGCTATTCTACTAGGGACATCACCTAATCCACTATTATACAAACGTGCGTTACGTTTTTTTACAGCTATACTATAATCATACATATACTGTTCAAATATTTCCATTTGAGCATTCTTAGCATAAAGATTAAACTGCTCTGGTGTTATGTAACCGTTGTTATCTTTACTTAGGATTGCAAGTACAGTATTTCTTACGTCATTAATCATGCTGATGAGTTTTATACAAAGATAAACAAAAAAAGGGCAATATCTAGAAACAAAAAAAAGCCCTACAATATGTAGAGCTCTTTTAATAATAGTTGTTAGTTAGCTATTAAGCTTAAAATACTAATTGATCATACTCAATTTGTGAACAAGCGTTAGCTGTTTTACCCGTCATATCATAAATAGGGTTAGTCCAACTTGTAGTTAATGCAGCTCCGATTGAGTCAATTATAGCATTTACAGCTACTGCGTTTGCAGCTGCATCCATAGTACCGAAGGTAAGCTTATAAGCTAAAACTTCAGAGGCATTAGTTACACCTAGACCAACATGAGTAGTAAATATAGCTACTTGGTTAGTATTGTCAGGTCCTAATATAACCCTTGAAATGGTTGATGTGTCAATCAATACTTGTTGAGCATCAGAAACTTTAAATCTTAAATACTTTTTCATTTTAAAAAAATTAATGAGTTAATAAAGTACAAAGATACAAATTATATTACAACTCTTCTAGCAGTGAAACTAGCTCGTTGTATTTCTTTACACCTTCCTTATCATTGTGAAAATAATCGGTAAGAGCATCTACGTGATTCTCACCGAAAGGAACTCTAAACAAAAGTTTTTTATTGTCCTTCAAGTTATACCAAACCTCTGAGTTCTTTTTTCTAAATGTTATAAGCTTAGCATCTATAATGTTAGCTATAGTATTATCAGTCTCAACCTCTACATTGTCAAACATGTCTAAAAACTCTACTGGATATCTTTTAGCGAAAACTCTAACGTCACGCTTTATCTCATCCGCATACATTTTATCAACTTTATTAGGAGCAATATAACGCATTACAGACTCTAATTCTTTCATGCTTAACTCTCTAGATAATTTTTGAGCTTCAAAGTCAAGATCCATTGCCTCTACTTCTTTTTTAGCCTCTGCTTCATGATTCATTTCATAAAAAAGAGAACCTCCATTTTTTACGTTGTCTGGGTGGTGATCTAAAAATTTTTGAAGAGTCATTTTTCTGTTTTCAACAACTAAAACCCCATCAATAAAAACAATTTGACCTAGCCTTGCTTGTCCATCTTGCTCATCTTGAAAAATGCTTGATTGATTTGTAGCGTATCTTAACGCTCTATTTTCTTTTTTTTCTTTGTCTAACCACGTTAAGTCCTTGCTTCTTGAATGCTTAGTTGCAATCATACATGTTAGTGGTGTCTTACCGCCAGAAAGGCGATATATTCTTGTGTTTGATTTCATTGTATTTAAATTTTATTATAATTAAAAAAAATAAAGGGAGAAGAAGTATTCCCCTCCCTTTAATATTCACTATTAAGCGTTAAATAGGAAGAAGTTGTTAGCTCCTAAAGTGCAAAGTGCTCTTTCAGACAAGAAGTGTACCTCCATTGCATCCAAATCACTTGTTGCAGCTCCACCAGCTGAACCTGTCATCCATGTTTTATACTTACGAGATTCTGCTTGAGACTCTCTATATCGTACGTGTAAGAATGGACGCTTAGCATTCTTACCCATTACTTGATCGTAAACAGTCATTGTTCCTGCTGGAACCATGATACCATTTATTGCACCTCCTGTGATACCTCCACGAAGCGTAGCATCGTTTAAGTATTTCCAGTCAGTTTTGTAGAACTCATATCCTCTAGTGAAACCATCAAAACCTAAGTTTAATGCCATGCTTTCATCGTTATCGAAAAGACCATATGAAGTACCACCCGCTCCGTAAGAGTTTTGTGCCGCTAACATATCATCAATATCGAATCCGAACTGACGGTTCAAGAAAAGCACGTTTTCAGCGATAGCTCCTTGCTTGTCAAGTCTTTCAACGATAGAATCAATATCAGCTAATGTAGATGGATTACCTCCAGACCATACATTACCTCTGTCGTTTACAGTATAGAATAAACCTTCTGTACCACCTTGAGCATCATTTCCAGCTGCATTACCAAAGTGCTTAGCAGCTGCTCCAGTAGCCACTGCTGGCTCTGCTTCAACTAAAGCCATTTCCATGTAATCTTCAAAACGAAGACGAGTTTCATGTTCAGACTTTATGTACCATAAGTATCCAGCTGCTCCATTTTCTGAAGTAACCTCTACCCATCCGATTTGTGCCATATCAGAACCTGAAACAAGATACTTATCTTTAATAATAATTGGTTTATTATCAAAAATAGTAGATTCAGCTTCTAAAGCTCCAATCATCCCGTTTGTTCCTTTTGCAAATTCAGAACCATAAACATATGCTATAATATCTGAAGCTGCTGCTCCAAAAGGAGTTGCTCCTAATACTTCGTAGTAAGCTACTCTAAAAGCATTTACTGTACCTGCTGTTGTATCTGCTGCTCCTACTGCTGTAATAACAGCTTTTTTAGTTAATCCAGCTGAAGCTGATGAAAGTAAAACAGTTTGTCCTACTCTAAATGTACAAGTAACTACTCCAGCAGCATCATTTGGCACTGTAAATTCATCACTTGTATTTGCTACAAAATTAGCTTGTGTACATCCATCATACTTAGTATGAAGACGTCCTTGCTCTGACCATTTAATAAGGTCTGAGTTAGATGGAGACTCTGCTCCTACCATTCGCAAAAATGATGCGATTGATCTGTTACCATAACGCTCGAACTCTTGTTCGTGTGTATCTGGAAGATACTGACTCAAGAAATCAAAGTTAGTTATGTAATTATTAGGTGTTGCCACCTTGCTTGGTGCAGGAGTTATATTTACTCCTGGACTAGCCGCTACTGATCCAGCCATAATTTTTAATTTTTAAATGTTAGTTATTATTTATTTTTACTTTTAATAACCAAGCGATTTCCGCTACCAGGATTTACAACACGATATTTTTGTGGTTCAGATACATTCTGTTGTGTTGATTTAGCTTTCATATCTACATTCTTTGCTTCCTTTGCATCTTTTGTTATTGCATCGGCAGCACCTTTTTCGTATGCAAACTTAAATAAAGCGTCTGGATCCATTGCTGCATTCAAAGCTTTATGATAAGCGTTAGCATCTTTAAGTAGACCGTCTTTATCTAGATGTCTATTTATAAAATTCATTGCATCAGATTGAACGTCTTTAACCTTATCAACATCATTTATTTTAAAAGTAACTTTCTCTTCTCCTACTTCGTATCCGAAACCTTCGAAATTTTTAGAGAAAAGTTCGTTTGTCTTTTTAGAAAAATGTTCCGACCTTCTTGTTATGTCTTCCTTGTTTGCTTCTTGTTGCTTGGTACTTTGCTTGTACTGCTCGAAAAGTTCTTTATCTTCATTAGAAATAAAACCGTCTCTTGACTCAAGAGGTGCTTTATATTTTTCCTTTTGATCATTAAAGAATTTTCTTGCTTCTGCAAGCATTTTCTTTTTTGCTATTTTTTTACTTCGTATTTCTACATCGTCATCTATCTCATCATCAAAATTAAATTTTTGCTCCATTTCAAATGAAACATCATCTCTATCAAACTCAGGATTTTGTGCAGATATATACTCAGATATAATAGCATCTGGAGAATCGTTGTCAAAATTTCGATTAAGTTTAACAAAATCTTCAATTCCTCTTCCTGTCTCCTGTTTATATTTACGTAAGGTTTCTAAATCTTCAGACAACTCTTTTTCTACAACTTCTTTTTGTAGCAAGTCATCGTAAGATAATTCTTCCTTACCGAATTTTTTTCTAATATGTGAAAGAACGATTTCGTCATCCAACTCTACAGGTTTCTCTTCGACAACCTCTTCCTTTTCCTCCGTTTTATTTTCTGCTACTGGCTCCTCTTCTGTTTTATCTTCTGCTAGAGAAACTTTTGCAATTTCTTCTTTTTGTTCTGTGCCTTGCTCTTCCTCATGCTTAGCAACTAACTCTTGTTCAATTTCTTGTGTTGACTTTTCTATAGCGTCAACAGACTTTACTGATTTAAATTCCATTTTATTATATTTAATTATTACAAAGGTAGTAAAAAACTACTAACCAAATGATTCAAGCCCAAAACCATCTAATGTATCTTCATTAGATTCAAAATTTACAGGCGGTGTGTTATCCTTTCTTTGTCTTATTAAAGCGGACTGTTGTGTTGATTGTTTATCAAGTCTTCTATCTTTTCTATCTTCTTTTTCTCCATCTCTTTTACTTAATCCTTGTACTTCAACATCTTTTAATTGCATGTTATAATTGAACTCCTCCTCCATAAGAGATTTTTTAGCATCTACCTCAAACTCTAACTTTCTTATATCTGCGTTAGCTTGAGCCTCTACAAGCTGCATTTTACCTTGAATTATTGCTTGTTCTGTTTGCATTTTTGCTTGAGCTGCTGCTTGTTGTGACCTCATATTTGCATCAGACTGAGCTTGTATTTCTTGCATTTTTTGCTGTTTATCTCGCTCAAACTTTTGTCTACGCTTTAATTTAAGCAACTCATTGCCCATTTTAAGGTTTTTACAGTTACGTATATCTATAGCATCTTCAAGTTCAATAGCGTTCTTAGATAAAGCTTGTTGAATATTTTGCTCTATCAATTGCTTTTCTTCTTCATCTGGAGATACATCTATAAATATTCCAAATGATGCTAAATATAATTTTTTAATATCATCTAAAATAGACACATTATACTTACCTATTTGATTTGCAAATTCTTCCTTATCATCAGAAAACTCTAAAATATCTGAAATTCTAAGAGATAGAGCTTCTGCTAATTTTTTAGTTACATGTAAACTAGAATTTAATATATGTCTTGTAGCTGTATTTGAATTCAAAGCTGCTAACTTTTGAACCCCAACAAGAGCGTTTGGATCTGGTGTAGAAGCATCTCTAGATTCATTAACACCAGTTACATCTCTTATCATATTTAACCAATGATCGTATTGTCTTGTTAATGCTAGTAATTTTGATTGACCAGAATTATTATTTAACTCTTGTATTGGAACCCTTGCATTATTAAACTCACCCTCTCCTGTATAACTTCTACCTACAACACTACCTGTAGCAAAATACATATCTATAGCCGCTTGTGCATTATATGTACCTCCGTTACCTAAATCAACCTCATTAACTCCATCAAGGTCTAAAAATATTCCGTCAGGAACCATTTTTTGTTGTATCTGTTGTATTTTTAAGTCAGTCATAGCGATTAAGTCAGCATACTTAACCATTCTTTTAACAGTACTATCTATATTACCTTTATACATTCTTGGAGCTGAAGCTATATAATTAGGTACTGTCCGTTGAAACTCAGACTCTGGCCTTACCATGTTTCTCATTAGCTCCCACTTTAGTATTTTATTGGAACCTAATACCATAGCACCATCATACCATACATCTATTCTTTTTTCAATTCTTTCAAAAAACTCAAACTCACCCTCTGGATTAAAGCTTTCGTCTCTTCTTATCATTCTCTCCCCACCGTTTTCAAGTATTTTCTTTTTATATATAAA
>VMHT01024888.1_pt1 | contig 23617 bp, 20 predicted proteins | sample 4693611 | NCBI WGS metagenome assembly VMHT01 (sample SAMN12280063, study PRJNA550983) | marine metagenome | isolation source: seawater sampled from same location over 5 years 0.02-0.2 micron viral filtrate | place: USA: collected off the coast of southern California halfway between the port... ...
AAGTATAATTGCCTGTCGCCACATCTGACATTGAACTAAAATTGAAACTGTTATTGATGGCAACTGTACCTGTGCCTTTAAATTGACACCAAGCTTTGCATAATCCTTGTTGAATATCAACTGTATTAGAACCCTCACCACGAATTGACATAGAGTTTGCGGATGAACTTACTATAGGAGTTGACCCAATAGTCATATTGGTTGAATTGGTTTTACCAGTAAGTTTGTCTATAATTAATTCACTCATGCTAAGTCTCCAAATAAAGTAACACTACAAAAATCTGTGTCTGAATAGACATTACCATCATCCCCATCCACCATACCGACTCGTGTTTCACTTGAACTTACAGTATTTCCATAATCTTGAGCTACTATCATTGCGTGGTTAGAACCACCTAAAGTATCTGAAGTTGTGGCTGAAAAAACAAACTTTGCAGTAGTAAAATCTTTGGTAAATTGTTGAGAATGTCTGCCAGTGGCAGAATCCACTACAGAATAAACATTTAAAGAAGTTCCTTGAACTGCGCCAGACATATTGTATTTAACAATTAATTTTGCAGCATGTTGCTTCGTTAGTGTTGTGACACCACCAGTTACACTTTGTAATGTATTTACTTTGAATGTACTCATATTATCCTACCACCAATGTTCCACCAGAATCTACTGTAATTGTTATACCTGTTGCAACTGAAACTGGCCCTGCACATAAAGCGTTTTCTGTTCCAGTAATTGTTACATTTGTATTAAGTTCTTTTTCGTGTACTCTAAAAATGTTTCCTCTACCATCTGTTGTATTTGGATCACCTTTGAATGCACCTACATCAAAAGACAATGCACTTCTTTGAACTGAGTCTGATGTTGGTACTGAAGAACTCTCATTTATCCCAGCGATAAACAATACATAGAAGTTCACACCACTTGGTGGTGCAGCCGTCATAGTAAGAGTTGTTCCTGAAACAGAATAAGCATCTGTAGGTTCTTGGCGAACATTACCTACAAACACTGCAATGTCAGCAGATGTACCAACACTTCTATTCAATGTGAATGCTACAGTTGACCCATTTGGTGTAAAATCTTGTTTTGTAACAGAAGCACCAAAATTATTTGAGCGTTGATTTCCTATAAACGGCATATTATTCTACCTTATGTTTTTTCCATAATTCCCATTACAACATCAAGAGAGGAAGCTGTTCCTGCCTTGACTTTGAGAATATCAGTTGCTTCCAGAATATATTTCTGTCCAGCAAGTGTTTCCAATGTAGTATTCGCTGGAATACTAACATTCTCTAATAATTGATGTGTTGTAGCTGGACTAGCAGAAGAATCAGTAAATTGAACTTGGACAGTTGCGGCCGCTGTTGTCTTATTAGCGATGGCAAGTCCTAGAACAACCACTTGTGTACTTGCTGGTGCAGTATACAATGTATCATAAGCAGCGTGATTTACGTTAGCAAGTGCTGCATTTTTGAAAGTGTTCGCCATTTTATTTTCCTATGTTTATCCTAAAGCAATTGCAAGAGCAGTTGCATCATCCTCTGGGTCAAAGTTCAACTTAGCACGAGTAACTGCTCCATTAGCAACAGTATTTAGTGTGTTAGTTCCATTTAATTGTATAACTTGAATATTCTTTGTTCCTGCTGTTGGAGCTCCAGTAAAAGTAAGTACATCACCTGTTACAGTATATGCAAAAGAAGAACCAAATCTTTGATATACGTTATCTACAAATACAACAAAGTTTTCAGCTGTAGCAACAGGTGTTCTTGTTAGAGTAAATGCAACTGTAGAACCATCTCCATTAAACTCATCCATGTGAGTATTTGAATTAGCAGACTTTGCGGTAATAAGTTCATTACCCATAAAGACGATAGAAACCCTATCCGTATTTGGTATCACCTCAGAAAAAGTAATCTTAGGTTGTCCTGAGATATTACTTGTAGTATATGAGAACTCTGGTTCTTGAACAATACCATTCAATACCACCAACAAAGAAGATGGAGGTGCCATGAAATCAAGATTAAAGGTAGTAGCAGTGCCATTACCTAGTATGACTTGTCTATCAAATACACCATAGGAAGGTGTTGCTCCAATATAATCTGACATTATTGTTTTCCTTTAGTCATATTTAGTCTGCGTCTGCAATGGTTAAAGTGCCTGCTTCTACTTGGCGCATTATTTCTGCGTAGAATCTATTATCTGGGTTGAGAGGAATTGACCATCTTGTGCCATCTATTATTGCAATGATACCGTCTTTTTTAAACGCTCCATAATCTTTATATTTTGCAGATTCTATATTCATCTTTACAACTCCTTACAACTCAGCATCAAATTGAAGACAAGCAGAACCATCTCCAACGGATCTATTGTTTCTATAAAAGTGTACTGAGTATCCTTGCGTTCCATTTGTATTGCCTGTAAAATCTAACCAAGTATTTCTTGTGTCACCCCCTATATTCCAAGCAGAATCAAAAGCAATAGTTCCAGCCAATGATGTATCCCCTTGTTGAGCAACCCAAGCGCCCGCATTTGTTCCTATGCAACTAACAGCAGGCTGTGCTCTCATTTCTACTGGATATTCCATAACACCTTTTACTCTATTACCAGAAGCTGTCATAAAAGAACCTCCTAACATCCCATATGCAACATCATCTTTAGTTCTATTATAATATCTCTGACAAGCAAGTAGGTGGTCTGTAGATAAACGGTGTTCAAATGGTGTCGCTGCACTGCCAGTTTCAAATTGGATGCCTGTGATTTCCCAATCATTGGCAAGGTTATCTGCAAAGTTTACTTGTCCAGTTGCACTACTAGGGTCAGTGCCTGCCCTCCATGCAGTATTTAATGTACCACCTTGCACCGCTGAACCAGCAACTAACCAAAATGAAAACTCTAAAGAACTATTAACATCATTATCTAATTTACCAGATGCATCTGCTGGAAAAGTTATAGTGTATCTATTCCAGTTTGCATTTGCAACTGTGTAAGAACCAGAAACATCTCTACCATTGTCTCTGTCATATATCTCAACAACATAAACACCAGTTTTATTTGTTTTAACATAAAAAGATAAAGTCATAGGTAAAGCATCAGAACCATGTCCTTTTGCAAATCTTTGACATTCTCGACCTTCAAGTTTATGTATTATCTTTACTTCTTCATTAGATGCAATAGACGTATCAGCAGTTGTACAGTCCATCTTTAATGATTTAGAAAACCCTGCTAAATCTGTTACATTGTTTTGAGAACAAGTATATGTACTTCCAGTATTTTGTTTATATACTGCAAACCTATCTAAAACATATTGATTACCAACATTGGATGATGAGGTTTTTCTTTGAGATACCATCATTTCGCTATTGACAATAACATTTTTTCCACCACCACCGATACCAGCTGTTTTTGCTGGTGTGATTGCACCATCAGCAATCTTTGCAGTTGTTACTGCATCATTAGCAATATCTGTCGCAGTAAGAGTTACATCACTATTTAAAAGTTCAGCAAGATTTTTTGAATTACTAGCCATTAGATTTGATACCTCGCCATAATTTCTGAAAGAGCAACTGGAGCAAATGTTAGTGTAAGTGTCACACCACTAATTGAATAGTCACTAGTTGGTTTAAGAGCAATACCGTTATAGAAAATAAATGCACTATTGGTTGTTGCACCAGCAGTACCTAAAGTAAATGCCACTGTAGAACCATCACCAGTGAATGTGTCGTACTGAAAGTCTGTACTTCTACGAGCAATTGATCTGATTGTTAAATGTTTTGTTTCAATCTCTGCAGCGGCTGCTGGTGCTGTTGTGAATGTTAATGTTGTACCAGAGAGACTATAGTTTGTTGTTGCCTTCTGAAGAATACCATCAACGAAAACCATAATACCAGCTACGTTTGCTGGTTCTTCCGAAAGAGTAAATGCAACCGTAGAACCATCACCAGTAGCAACATCTGTTGTAAAACTTTTTAAGTTTGCAGCAAGTTCGTTTACACCAACAGAACCAGCTGGTGGTTTCATGTTGATTGTTCCAACACCTCTGTGTATCATGTAAATCGAACCACTAGATGGTATTGCACCAGCGAATTTTAAAATCTTTGGATTACCATCTGCATCATTGTGAATTGTATATGCAACATCTGGTTCTTGTACCACGTTATCTAGAACTACATGTATGTTTTCTGTATTTCCACCAGGCACTTCTATTGATAATGCTACTGCATTAGTATGAGCAACACCACTAACTGTAATGGTACTCAAGTTAGAACCTAGAAAATCTTCTTTTAGGAACGCTGGGGATACTTTATTTAAGTGTGGTACACCAATATAGTTAGACATATTTTACCCCTTATGTTACATCTTGTAGAATTGATGCAACAACATCTACAGTTGCAGCCGAAGCATATACTTGCACTTTATCGTTTCCGTTTAAAACAACCTTCTGTCCTGATACTACTTTCAACGCCGAACCAACTGGTACTGGTGCATTCTTAACAATGTGGAAACTAGCTGACGCACTACTATCCCTTACTAAGACTGTTACCGTTACAGCAGAAGTTCCTGTGTTTGCAATATCAAGTTCAATAAGAATTGAATTAACGGCAGATGAACCATCATTAGCAGTATAAACATCAGTCGGCGAACTAGAATTAGTACTGATACTTGTTGCAAAAGCATTTTTAAAATTGTTTGCCATTCTATTCTTTTCCTTTTATTTTATTTATAACGATTAACCAAGAGCAACCGCAAGAGCAATACCGAAGCCTTCAGTAGCAATTTTACCACCAGATGCTGGGAATGTTAATGAACCATTCATAGCACCAGTTAGGTCTGTTATTCCTGAAGATCCTATTGCAAGTTTTCCTGCCGCTTCTATATCACCAGTAACATCTAGTCCTTCATTAATTTGAATACCACCAGAGTAAACTGTTAGTTTATTAGAATTATTAAATGCAAGATGCACATTATTTTTTGCACCAGCGTCATCACTTTCTAGAAGAATGATATAACCATCTTCCAATAGAATTTGACTACCAGCATTCGCACCACCAACATCTGTTCCATCTATCTGAAGAACATCTAAGTCAGTGATAGTGTTGATAATTAGATCACCTGTACCACTGTGTTGTATACGAGAATTTGTTGCATCATGGAATAGTTGTAAATCATCATCGTTACCAAACTTAACTCTAAAATTACTTGACCCTGTGGAGTCGTTAAAGTCAATAACACTTGGAAATAAAACACTACTCAAAGCAGAATCTATTTCAGTTATTGATTCTGCAATAGTAGATACAGCTGTTCCATTAATAGTAGTTGGAAGAGCTGATACATCACCGACATCTGCGCCGAGATTATTAAACTCTACTCTCCACTGTTCAAATGTGGTACTAGCTGGTGCGTTACGATTTGCCATTACTTCTTATCCATTAACTGTATCAACAAAGATTTTATTTCGTGCATTTCACACTTTAAAGTATTTATCTCTCTAACCGTGTCTCTTAATTGATCTCGTTCTATTTTTTTATTCTCCATAGATTTCATATATGATTCATAGGTAGAACGATTTGTGTTTATAATAGCTTTACTATTCATGTCTCGTTCTAGTCCTTTGTATCCTTCTACTTTTAATCTATCCATCTTACAACGCCAATGCAATAATTCTTAGGTTTTTAATTCTTGGTACTTCAACTGTTGAAGTTGATTTTAGTTCCAATTTAACAGCAGCAGTTGAATAACTATTCAGTCCACTGATAGTGTATTCTCTCTCAGCAAAGAACGCTGGGTTCTCATCTGGATTATCAGTTCTATCAGGTGTTGCAAGTCTGTATGGAATACTATCGAAATCTCTAATATCCCCTTCTTCTATAATCTTATAATAAACATTAATTGTAGCTGGATCTGGACGATTTGCCTCAAACAATATCTTCAGAGCAGTTGCTGGATTCTCAACCGAAAATCTCTTAGTCATATAGTTTGCAGCGTTTGATGTACCAATTGGAGCAATACCATCCAAGTATCTTTCATGTTGTGTTATCACAGCATTACTTGTTGTTTCACTCGCTGGAGCTGGAGTTATTCCAATAGAGGCACCATCACTTGCAACAGCAGTAATAGTAAATGTTGTGTTATTACTTGAAGTTCCAGATACCGTAATTTCTTTACCAATGTCAAGTGTTAAGAATTGACTCTTAATGTTAGCAACAGAAGTAGTAACTGTTCCATTAGTATTGAAGACCATAGCACCAGTTGCATTAGATACTATTCTATCATCTAATGCCGAAACATTAAATGATGAACGTGTATAGTTACTAATTTTATTAGTTGTACAACATAGAGATATTCTTTCAGTATCTAGAACTGGTGATAACCATTCACTAGTTGTTGACATGTTAGCAGTAATACTTCCAGATGTTCCAGAAATAATATTATTAGTTCTACCACCATTTAGATTTAAGTTTTGATTTAATTCGTTTGCAATCAATTCTCTTTCAGATGGATAGTAGTTTGAGTTTTCAGATATGAATGTTGCCGCAGACTTTGAATATCCTGTGTCCATACCTGTCCAACGATATGTAATTTCTGTGCCTGGCAACTTGACTTGTGATACTGCAAGTTGCAGAACATCAATAGTAATATTTCTTGTAGCTGTAATACCAGAACCACCAACAAAGTCGTGTGTCAGATTTGCAAGTGTACCACCAACAACATCTGAAGATGCGACAGGAATAGTATATGCATCTAAGTCAACATTTGCAATTGTGTGATCTTTGTTAAAGAACTCTGAGTCAATACCAACAGTAGCACTATTCGCACCATATAATCCATCTGTTATACCTCTGAGTTTAACTTTATCACCAACCTTCATACCATGATTTTTGTGGAGAACCCTGATAACAGCTGAGTTAGTATTTACTTCAAATGGGTTTGTTGGAAGTGATTGTCTAGGAACAATTGAATTAACAAATGTTGGAACACCAATAGATGTTGTCTGGAACTTAGCACGATAGAGAGTAAACTTCACATCACGATATTGATGTGGTGTCCATGACTGTCCATTCTGTGATAGGAATAATGTTCCTGCCAATGGATTCGCAGAAATCAATCTACCGTCTGCAAGATTTGTTTTACCAACTTCTGAGAAGAATACTCTACATCCTGGCTCATCAACCTTAATTACAATAGCATATTCAGCATCGTCTTTAAGATATACTGGTGAGTCAAACTCAAAAGTTGTCGAAGAAGAAGCATCAGATGAAACATTAATCTCTTCTGGTTTAAGAACTTTTTGTGCAAGTACTTTGTTTGATGGGTGTCCATCAACAGTATCAGTTAACTGAACATATACAGGTCGTGTACCAGCAGTTTGGAAGAACAAGTCAACTTTAGTAACGAATGCACCTTCTTCACCTTGGTTAATAAATGTCTGTGCAAGTGGATCATGACCTCTTCTTGGAGGTGGAGGCGGAGGCGGTGGATCAGCAACAAACGAACTTGCAATTTGTCTTCTAGATGTATTAACACCACCACGAAGTTCTCTACTAACAGTTCTTTCTCGTTGAACTCTATCACGAACAAACTCTGCTTTTCTTACATTAAGAATTGTTTGTTCTCTCTCTTCTGCAATACCAGTTGCAGAATAAATTCTTTCTGCGGCTGATGTAAACGCACCAGTTGTTTTTTCGTTATTGACATTATCAATAAGTCTGAATACTCTTTCACCAGTTCTGAAGCGAAGTGTATCTGTATTTGGAAGATAGAAAACTCCACTAAATTGACCAATAGAATTGGTTACTAGATTGGAAGAGTTTGTAAATACTGTTGGGTTGGTTGTTGTTGAAGTACCACCATTAATTTCTGTAATAGTAACTTGGTTAACTCCACCACCATTTACACTTTTTCTACTTACTGTACCAGTACAAACATCACTTATGGCAAATCCATTAATTATGTTTGTTGCGTATACTTCTCTAATTGATGTACTGCCTGGCCCTTCCATTGCAACGTGACAAGAAGCCTGAAGTCTTTGACAAGAACCACCAGATGAATATGAACTAACAGTACCCAGCACACTACCATCAATATTTGTAATTGTAAAGGTATTTGCTGAAGTATTAACAGAAGTAACAAGATAATTATTTTGTAAAGAATTTCTAAAGTTCAATTGTGTTGAACCACTAATACTACTAAGTTGTACATGGTGTCCAGGCCGTATACCTGATACACTTGCAACGGTTATTGTTGCAACAGTCGTACTGTTTTTAACAACACCAGAAATATTAGTTGCAGTTTGAGTTTGGTTACGAATAATGTCACCATAGTTAAATGCATTTGCAAAATCATCTTCACCGTCTGTAAAACGAGCAGAGTCAGTACTACCACTTGAGCCAGGCGATTGAATATCTTTAGGACTAAATCTAATGTTTGAACCATTGACTTTGAAAATATCAGCAGGACGAACAAAGTTACTTACATCTTCATTATCAAAGAATGCATGAACTCTTGTTTTTGGTTTTAGGTTTCCTACGTTTACAGATATTGGTCGAGAACGCATGAAAGGAATCATAGAGATACTAGTAATTCTGTCTCCAAGATTATTTGATTCCACTGTAGACTGCATAGTAGTTCTAATACCAGAACTAACTTGTCCTACTTGTTGTGAGAACACCTGTCTACTCTGAACTGTTTGTGTGGTTGTGTATTGTGTACCACCACGAACCCTTTGAGCTGAAGTATTATTTCTACGAGATAGAACTTCTGTTCTAGTTGGAACTCTACGTCCATACCAGTTATCCTGCCATGAATTCCATACTGTTCCTGTTACACCAGCTGCATCTGCAAGTTCACGAATAACATCAAAGTTATTATCGTCATTCACAACTACGTCTGGACGGCGTTCAACATCATTCCAATCATCTGAATATGGAACTAAGAAAATCTCACCAGTAAATGGTGCAACCTTATATGGGTTTGTATCAAAACTATCTGAAGCAAATGGATTCTTAATATGTTCTTCTGATGTATATGGAAGAGTAACAATTCCGTCTGGATGCATTGTATAATTTGCAGAAGATCTACTTGCATCACTGGTAACAGATTCAAGCATCTGTACATTATCAGTAAATGCCTTTGGACGAGCTTCACGTTCAGTCATGTCAACTGCGATATTATAATCTGTATTTTGAATATCACCAATAATGTGTCCAGTGAAGTTGTCTACAACAAAACCATTCTTTAGTCTATCAAATCCAGCAGAGTCTTTAATTACCAAATCAGCAGTTTCTTTTTCTAGAAGATTGAGAGATGTGTAGTACTCTAGATTTGTAATTCTCTTATCAAGTTTACCAATGTCACGCATTGTATATCTACGATTATCAAGTTTAGTAACTTGAACTTCATTCAACGACACGACATATGGTTCATAAACCATTTCAAATAGAACCATTCCACTGTCTGGTTGTTGTGGTTTCTGTGGATCAAGAGCTGGTACACCTTGGATAATATCAAATCTACCAAGTCTATCCATGAACATGATATCCATTCTTGCGAGGAAGAATGAGAAGTCTGCTTCCATGTTTGTACCGATAGCAGGAAGTTCTGAAACAACAGCAGTTGCATTTGTAAAGTTTGCACCAGTGTCATCAATACGAGGTCTAAAGTCAATGCAGTCTCTTAGTTCAAAGAAACTACCATCACCGTTTGCAGATGTGTAAGTTGGAATAGCAGTGTAATCTACAACACCATCATAGGAGTCAACAGAAAAGTAATCACCAGCACCATGTGTAAAGAAATCGAATGTAACACGCAACGCACCAGTTGGAGCTGGTTGTCCTGGCTTTAGTTTAATTCTTGCGAGATCATAGAATGCATCTCTCTGTCCACCATCAAAATCATATCTCTCTGTGATATCAATTGCACCAGAAGTTGCATATGCACCAAATCCACTGGGTTGCATTGAAACACTTGTAAGTTTAAATCCATCTGCCTTTCCAAGTGTAACCTCTGTTGATTGTACTGAAGTTTGACCAGTGATATCAACTGTAGCAGCAGACTGAAGTGTTTTAGTTTTTTCTGTAGCGTCATTTGCAGATACACGAATAGATGCAATCAATGTAACTGTGTCACCATTTGCCAATACATTAGTAATACCAGCATTAAGTCCACTAAATGTTATTGTTCTATCCGAACCACTCAATCCCATTTTTGCACTAGTGATATCAACAATGTCACCAGCTGAACGAGGACTTGCCCCTGTTGCAACAACAAGAGTATAGTTTCTCAAGTCTGAAATAGGTCTGAATGTTTCATCTGAACCAGCAACTGTAAATGAAACTGAGTTTGTTGATACGGTTGCAGGCGCAAACTTTCTTCTTACTGTATATGCAGTAGACTTTTCGTTGTCTGGGTTTGAAGTTGAGTCACCACGAATTTTTCTAACTCTGAAAAAGTTTGTTGGGAATACAAGTAACTTTTGATCTGGACGAACAAGTTCTGCTTTAAATCTTTTGATTGTACCACCAGAGACAGCAGCTGCACCATTAGCATCTAGTGTAATTGCTTGTTGTCCACCAATACTTGCGACAGAACCAATGAGTGTATCGTTGAGGAAAATAACATCACCAGTTTCAACTTCTTGTAAGAATACTGTACCAACACCAGTAATAGTAGTACTACCTGTTGTAGATGTTGCAGTACCAGTTAGTGATACGAGTGTAGGACTTATGTTTGCAGTAAAGGTTGCACCAACATTATCTACAGATTTCACATCTCTTTCAAAATCGAAACCAGCATTCATGTTGATATCGAAGAGTCCAAGTTTAAATTTCTTTGTCGCAAGTGTACCCTGATAGTCACCATCGTGTAGAATAAATGAACGAGCTCTTGCAGAACCAATCTGTGTATTCTGTCCTAAATCTTCATATAATCTGATAACTTCAAACTCATCAATCTCTGGTACACCAGACACAGCTGTTACGAGAACAAAATTACCGATTGGTGTTTGAATTGGTTTATCGTTAACACGACCAAATGTTCTTGGTTTATCAGTCTTGACAAACTGAGTTGTCATAGTTTCTAGTTCATAACCTTCAACATATGCTTTGCCAGGCTCAACTGCGAATACTAATTTAGATTCCTCACCACCAGAAGCCTGAGTATAGATACCACGATTTGTTCCATCGTTTAGATGTTCACGAGTTTCAGAAAGGAATGGACGAACTTCATAGTTACCACTTTCATCAAATGTTCTACGAGCAAGTGTATGTTCCAACTCAGCATAGTCTGCATACTTTTTAAACTTTTCAACAGTACCTTGATTAACACGAGCAAGTTCGATGAAGTCGGTGTCATCAGTTGCAGTAAGAGTTTTCTTTGATAAGGTAAGATTGATTTTAAATCTGTGAGCGCCTGGCGCATTTGTGTTTGATGTTCCAGTTGCATTATCTAGAAGAGATGCATCTTCTTCAGGTGAAACAAAACTTTCTGCAATAGTCCAACCAACTCTATAAGAAGGAGTTGAACTATACTTGTCTAAAAGTATAACCTGTTCTGAATTTTCTACAAAGAAACCATTGACAAAGTAAACACCTTTGTGTACAAGTATAGCAGAACCAGTTCCTACTGGATCGTTTGTCGATTGAATATTTGCACCAAGTTCTGTTACTTGATTTGTTGTTAGTAGTGGGTTTAGTGCAGTTGTATTATCAGCATTTGTTGCAAGAACAGTTTCACCAGACGCAAATGTTTTTGTCTCTCCATCTGTACCACTATCTTCATACTTGAAATATATTGTTAAAGGATCATCACCAGAAGCTGCAACTGTACCAATTACTTTTGCTTTGACACCAGTTGTTTGTCCAGTAATAATTTTGTTTTGAAAATCTGTTCTATAACCTTCAACGTCTTGTGCATTGTAAATTGATTCAACTTTAAGATATTCATATTCCATGTCGATATTAATATCGCCTGGAATTACCATAGAACCTTGTTCAAAAACATGTTCACCAAAGTTATTAAGTTGTCTTTGGATTACAGTTTGTAATTGTGTAAGTTCACGAGCCTGAATTGAAAAGCCAGGACGAAACATAACACGATGAAAGTTCTTGGTTGAATCAAAGTCATCATAGTATGGGTTTACGTTGAAGTTAGTAGCCATTTATTTCACATTCCTATTATGATTAGAATTCGACAACAATTTTTATATCTTCTGTTTGGTCAGAAGCACGAGAAATTGGTCTACGATTTTCTACATAAATTAATTTTCCACTATCTGGTTCTAGTTCTGGAAGGGCAAACCCTCCACCACCAGATGTGAATGCAATAGATCCACCATTACTTAGTGTTTCCGTTGGTGATGTATTTGCTGGAGTTCCAGTAGCACCAGATGTACCACCTGTAATAGTATTAGTTCCAGTAAATGCAATGTATTGTTGATATGTCGAAGATGAACTATTTGAGTTAATACCATAGTTTAAAAATTGTTCTTGTTGATAGTAAAGAATATTATTTGTAGCATCAAACTCTACAACTCTACCAGTTGCATTATTAGTAGCCTGTGTAATCTTTTCATCTGGTTCAAATGTTCCAGTAGCAGAAGAAAACTTCACTGCATATGTTAGTCTTGCTTGTGTTGCAGTTGCAGCTGTTGTTGTACCAGCATTTGTTGGGTCAACAAGTATACCAACTTCTCTAAAATCGTTTCCGATTGCAAAATCATCAGTTTCAGTTTGTTCTAGTTTGGTGTTCATCATTACGAAGTGTCCACCAAGTTCTTCTTGTCCATTGAACCCATGTCCAACTTTTGGTGAAATTACTGGCGAGATAACACCATTACTACCACTACCAATTGTTGTTGCAGTTGATAAATTTGCATCCTTATAAACCTCACCTAGATTTACCACACCATAAGTGTAGTTCTGTCCAGCAGCTTCAATTTGTGTATTGGTTGTTGCGTTAGAACCGAAAGCTTTAATCTCTCCACCAACCACAACAATCTTAACTTTACCACCACTACCGTCACCACGAATTGGTGAATAATAGATACCGCCTGGCCCACCAGCACCGTCAGTTCCGTTGCTGTTAGAATAACCAGAACCAGAAGTAACTCTAACAACTTTGATAGGAGCGCCTGAATATGGTGCAGTATCACCTGATGCTGTCACAGCATCAGCAGAAACAGTTGTGTCTGTTTTTACTGGCATGAAATCTGTTGTAACAAACTTCTGAACCTCAGATGTTGTGAGTGTATACATGTACTGAAGATAGTAACCACCTTCAAAGAATGGTGTGGATGAAGTTGATGTTGGCCCATTTGCACCAGCAGCAATGGCATTTCCATTATTATTGTCTAGTACTTTATAAACTTTAAACTCTGAAGTCATAAAGTAATACTTTGCATCATACAAGTTAATCGCACCAGACTGTGCTGGGTTAGTTGTTGTTACATCATGTTCGTACATGTCATAAACTGTTCCGTTAACATAGTTCCTACGAGGAACACAAAATGAAACGTCAGTAGATCCAATTCTCTTGGCAGCAAGCATTGAATCCCACTTATAACTTTCTACAGTAACAGTATCTTGAGGTGCTGGTGGTGTTGTATCTGTACCACCAGATGTTGTTGTAGTAAAAGGTGTTGCTTTACCAATGAATAGATAATAATTTGATGCAGCTGTTTCTGAAAAAGATTCCAAAAACTGTTCTGCATTATGTTGTCTGAATTTTTCAGTAATAATTGCTGCCATTGTTCTTTCCTATAATATTATTTATTCTGTTCTCAGAAGGGTGCATCTGAAATTGTATTACCATCTGCTACCCATTTTAAAATCTCTTGATAGTCTATATTACCTTCTGCTACTGGCACAGATGTTGTGATACCAGTGATTTCATTACCATCTGCATCATTGTATACAACCATTAGATTACTATCATCATTCGGTATTTTTGTTACTGTTTTAATTTGCATAATTTATTCCTATATGTCTGCACTAAAATGAAATTGTAATGATGCTCCAATAATAAATTGATCGTGTCGAACAGTACTAGGTGATATGTAATATGTTCCTACCATACAACCAGAATTAGAATGAGCGTGTCTAGCCAATGTGTTGAGATTTCCGTTCCCAGCCTGATCTGTATAACCTTGGTTCTGATAATAAAATTCAACTTGACTACCGCTTGGAGCACTACCTCCTGAGAAATTAGAATTACTAATGTTATGTGTCAATGTGGGAATTGTTCTCATTGTTACTGGAAAGGGTACATGAAAAGCAAAATGTCCTACGTTAGTGCCTGCAACAACTGTACCAAAATTTACATTTGCAGTAAGATTGGTTTGAGCTGCCTGTCCATTGCCTCCAGACATAGGATTGTAAAAGTACCGTTGACAAATCGCAAGGTCTTCAGATGATGTAAGATGCTCGAATGGTGTGGCCGTGTCGCCAACTTCCAATTGAACGCCTGTAATTTCAAATGTAGCTCCAGCGGTATTAGACCAATCCTGAGCAAAGTTTGGAAAATATCCAGCAGTTTGTGTTCTATTATACCAAGCCTCTGTAACTGCCTGTGAGTGTCCAGTGTAAGTAGTTCCATAATCAGGACAAATAACAACTGTAAACCCATGATCGGTATTATCATCAATTTGAAGATTTGAGTTGCCAGGAACTGTACATGTTACTTTTGTCCAAGTGTTAGCTGCAAGTGTAAAAGCTTTGTTGTAATAATAAGATGTTCCATCTATAGTTCTAAACTGACTATAATAAGTTCCAGCTAAAGAACTTTTAACCCAATAACTAAGAGTTAACTTTGAATTTGGATCTGTGTAATTCCAACCAGATCTAGCAATATTTTGTGCTTCGATATGTTGTTCCAACTGTGAAAAAGTTCCAGCAGCGTTACTTGCAGAAGTAACAGTTGCATGATAAGACTTACGAAACCCAAGAGTATATGGAGTGTCACTAGAACTTAAAGTATGTTGAGACTGTGTAAGAGTACCACCACCGCCATAGTTTAATTTCCATCTATCAACGGTTTGATACAATCCTGTTGTACTACTAGTGCCTCTTTGAGCAATATTAAAAGCACCATTAATAATAATATTTCTGCGTCCAAGATTTACTGTGTCAGCAATCTTTGCAGTTGTTATTGCATCATTAGCAATCTGTGCTGTAGTGATAGTACCAGCTGCAATATCAGCAGCTGATACCGCTAAATCAGCAATTGCATTAGAACCTAATCTATCTAGAGCCATAGGATACCTTCCTTATGATTTTATATTACAGAGCGGCGACTGCTGTTTTAAACGCAGCAAAGTCTGCTGAACCAGCAACCAATGTTTTCCACTGTGCAATTTTATAGTAACCTGTCACAGTTGTTGCAGTAACAGTTGTTGCCGCAATAGTACCAGCTGCACTAATATTACCACCGTTGATTGTCATTGTTCCATCTGTAATTGTTGCTGATGTAAGTGAAGTCATACCAGCGATAGTTGTTATAGTAGCACCAAGTGCCATACCAGTTGAACCAAGAGTAATCTGACTGTTTGTAAGTGCAGAGTTTGGTAGTGCTGTTATTGTGTTGGCGCCACCATTGATAGTCTTGTTGGTAAGTGTATCAGTTGATACTCTACTCACCAAAGTTGAGTCTGCACCAGCAGGAAGCAATTGTATGTTAGTAACACCAGCTGAGTGTGGTTGACCGAGAAGCTTTTGTCCATGTGAATTCGATTCACAGTTTAGTGTAATTGATCCAGAGTTTGAACCACCACCACGAATTTCAACGATTTGGTTTCCAGCAGAAATTTTTAGGTTAGCAGATGATCCTGATTTGATACCACTACTACCATCTATTTCTGGGTCGGTTAAAGTTTTGTTTGTTAAAGTTTCTGTACCAGTGAACGTAGCAAAGTCATCTGCGCTAAGAGCAGACCCATTACCGAGTTTGGTATAGATTTCTACAAAGTTGGCGTTGAGTTTGCCTGCACCAGTGCGGAGGTCATCACCTGTTCCGTCATTTGCAGCCGAACCACGCCCGATTGGTTGATATGCCATTTCTGGTTTCTCCTATTAAATTATTATACCTTTATTTATACATTTAGGTCAAAGGTATTCTGTGGTTTAAGTTATTTATATTACGTTCCTTCATCATATGTTACTGAAGATGATATAGCACCACCTTGTGCCTCATCGAATTGTTCAATAACCATATCGAATGTGTAAGGTGTTTCAGTATCAGAAGTTTCAGTAACTAGTTTTCCACCTAGAGCATCTTCAAGTGATGTGAAACTTCCAGTATCTTGATTAAGGAATATGAAACTTCCAGCATTTGTTCCACTTCCATCTGTACCATCAAGAAGAACATTAGAATTGTCTTCAAGTAATTGATTGCCTGGCGTACCATCAAGTAACATTCCAAACGCAGTAGAGTCGAATAGTCCAGCAAGTGAACCCACATCGAATAGTCTAGAGGTTGAATCGAATGATTCAAATCTTGTTGCAGATGTATCACGAGGGAATATTCTTTCATCGAATGTTGCTGGATCAAATGTAACATTGTTTGCATCAAACTTGACACTGTTCTGATCAAATCTATTAACGGTGAAGTCAAACTTCAAGTTACTAGTATCAAATCTATTCGTTCCGAATGCAGTAGCCTCTGAGAACTCTTGTCTGTTGTCATCGAATGATCTAAACGTATCATCAAATCCATTAATACGAAGTCCTCTAGAAATAAATATCTCGCCTGGAGGTGGTACGTTAGTTTTTGTTCGATATGCAGAAAGAGGAATAATGATATTCGTTTCGTCAAATGAATTTGTTTCAATCTGGTACTTATCTTCTTGGTCAAATTTTATACTTGTATTAGAAAAATTTGTTCTTCCAGTAACATCAGACCTTACTGATACTTGATCGACTCTGATATGTCCAAACTGATTTAGTGTATAGTATGCACCCTCATTATCTGCCCTGATTGCTCTTGATCTAAATCCATCAGAGCCAGGATAGTGCTGTGCATATGCAACACTGTCGATTGGTGGTTGTGTAAATGCATACTTGGGTAACAAGTCAAGAGTTGGGCCAAGTGCTTGTGGTGAGTTACCAGCAATCCCACCACTAAATTGCACAGATACACTAACAGAAGATGTAAGTGTTAGTTCTCGTGTACCAGATGATAGAGGTGCATCCTCTTGACCTTCTCTAGTAATATCTCTACTAAAGATAATATTGTCACCAGTTTCAAGAAGAACATCATTTCCATCTTCAAGTAAAAGATCACCTTCTTCTGCTCGTAGTGTTGTACCATCAGTCTTAGTACCCAACCTTCTACCAAACACTTCAACAAAAAGTGTTCTGAGTGTAGATGCAAGTTCTGGTGTAAATGTTTGAGTATCACCTGTGAAGTCGATAATATCACCAGCAGCTGGGTTGCGAATACGCAAAGAATTAAGTTGTGCATCTGCTAAGGATGTTGCAAATGATACCTCACCAAACACGTTCCACCCAGCTGGGTGAATTGAACGTCTAATAGAGTCACGCCAAAGATTAATTGATTCACCAATACGAACAACATATGAATAATCTTGATAGTAGAAACTATCTTGAACCTTCATAGAGTTTTCGCTTATGTGTCCTCTTTCAGTTACAAACTGTCCACCAGTATTTGCAATTGCAGTAATAGCAGTTGTAGCCTTTGAATGCTCACATTGAACAACTGTACCAATAGCACCACCAGCAGTTTTAATAATATCACCAGTAAAGAAATGTTCTACTGGTGTTTCTAATTCTAAAATCCTATTAGTAGGATTAAAAGATACGATAGATGCAGTATGGGTTGTTAGTGTATCACCAATCGTGAAAGCGCCAGTTATATCTTTAACTATAATATTTCTGTTCATGGTAATCTTTGGAATAGAACTATAGCCTAATCCAAGATTATTAATCTGAATTCCTAATACTTTACCAACACCACTTCTTGATAATGCCAAAGAAGATACATTAGAACCTATACTAGAACTTATACTAATAGTTGGTAGTGTTGTATATCCATCACCATTAGATATCATTCGTATTTTAGAAATAGAGGTAGCTTCAGCTGCAACACTCAAGTCAGTAAAGGTTTGTGTCTCAACGATTATATTGTTACCATCTTCTAATATAAGATGGTCTGTTTCTGTTAACTGTTGTTCTTGGTGTAAGAAGAACTCTTCTGATTCTTCTCTGAGAAGTTTCTCAATACCCTCACTTCCCTCACGAATAATCCTACCACCATCTTCAAAGAGTAGATCATCACCAGCATCTGCCCCAGATGTATTAGACTTATCTAGAAGTAGAGTATAGAACTCTTCAACAATGTGATCACCATCTTCAAATAAAAGTTTATCAACATGTTCTAAGACAATATCATTGTGATGCGTTTCACCTTCATATACAATGTTGTCTACTTCTGTTTCGTCTTCCAAAACAAAAGAACCACCAAGGATTGTAATCCTTGCAGATGCACCAGCACCATTTGTATTTGAATTATTAAAAACAACTTCATCGTCATAAGTGTAGTTTACACCACCATTCTCAATATGAACTTCATCAATACCGCCTGCACCTACAGCAGAAACGGCAGCCTGAACTCCGATACTACCTAAGAGTTCAAAGTTAACTTTATCGCCTGCTTTATAATATGCACCTTGTTCTGTTACTGTTGTTTCATTAACAATACCAGAAACTTCTGCACGAATAAGTTGGTCAAGTTCATTAGAAACAGCGTTGACAGTTTCACCAATAGTGAACTCACCATTTATTGTTGTCCTATCAAGATTAAGTTCAGCAATAAGTTGTGCGCCTTCTTTATACTTGATAACTGTTTGGACAACAGCAGTAGCTTCAGATGTCTCACCTGTTATAACTCTACCAACAATCTGTGAGTAATCAGATGTACCAATCTCTGTAACACGCATAAGAAAATCATCAGACCACTGACCATCAGATATCCTTAAAACATTTTCTCTTGGGTAAATGAGAGAGGACTCTTCATCAAAGAGAATTCTAAAAAATAGTTTGTGTCCTTCTTCCGTACCTTTTGTCTCATACAAGTCTCTGATGTTCTTCATCAGATTTCTTTTTGATATCCCATCTGCAACTGTCTCTGGAATAGATTCCATAATAGCTGCTTTGAACTTATCTAAGAATGCATAAACAGTATTGTCAGTATCGGCATACGCAAGAAGTTGTTGAATGTTTTGTACTGGATTTGCTTTGTATGAAACAACTGGGGCCTTTGCACCAGAGGTTTCTCCTACAACATTCTCTCCCTCTTCAAATCTTTGTTGGGATGTAATGTAAAGAACTTGGTCTGAATCATAATCGTCTACAAGAATAGTGGCAGTATAACCACTAGTCTCACCACGAATTATTTCACCAGCCTGAAACTTACCAACAGACTCTTCAAGAACAACTTTCTCTTCTATCTGAGAAAGAATATAGTTTACACTATTTGTTTCTTGAATAACATAATCGTTTGAACCGCCCAATTTAAGTTGAGCAGCTTCCATGAACTGAAAATAATGTTTCAGAAATTTGATAAATTGTGGGTGTTCTGACTGAACGAATTCAGGCAGTTGACTTTGAATATGAGGTGAAATCTTATTCGTTAGTTTTGGAGTACGTCCATCCATTTAAAAAAACCTATCAATAACCAGAGGAGCTGGAAGAGTGACTATGAGAATCAGAACTTGAAGAACTTGAACTTGAAGAAGAGGAACTTGAAGTTGAAGAGATTGTTGTTCCACCACTTGCAGCACCACTTGTAGCTTTACCGAATGTACCAACCACAGTATGAGAGCCAGGCGAAGGAGTACTTCCCTGTTGATCTGTCTGTGCAGTAATTCTTGAACCACCACTATCAATACTTAAAAGTTGATTTCTTACTGGAACGATATCATTTGAATCTGGAATTGCAAAGAAGTGAATTGTACCATCACCATTCATAGTAGATGTGATCTGTAAATCATTTACAGTAATTGTACCTGTAGTATAATTGATATCACCAGCGTTTGCATTTATATAAACTCTTGATTGTGCGACTACCTGATAAACTCTTACGATACCAGAACCATCATCATCAATGAAATGTGTTGCAGTAGAACCAGCGACAGTAAATCCTGTTGATGATATTACTGGTGGTTCATCATCATGTGGATGATAGATTGAATTATAAAATTTTATAACATATTGTTTCTTAGTATTAATCTGAGCTCTTTGTGATTTGTACATTCTAATATTAGAAATGTTGCTAATGATAGAAGTGTCGGATGTATCAATCAATCTAGATATTTCTGAGAAACGATACATACCGTCAAACTTTTCTAGATTATTATCACTGTATTCTGAAATTGTATTTGCAACTATTGTTTCTAAGTCACCAGAACTCTTAGTAGTTGTTGTCGGATCATATCTAAAGTTTACATCCATGATGACGTAAATGTTTTCTGGATCAACAATAACTGGACGAACCGAAGCAATGTTATAAGATTTTAATTGTGAGACAATATTTTCTTTTTGAGCTTCAGTTAAGAATGTTCCTTGAAGTGGACTAATAGAAATATAAACCTGTCCATAAACTGGTGGATCATTATCTTCTCCACCCCACACTTGGATAGTTTTAATGTTGGGATATATCGTAGGAAGAATTTGTTTATAATCAAATCCAGTGACAGCACGTTTCTGTGCAGTATAACTGAGAGGTGCATAGTACTTGATTGATTGAATTGTTTCTGCTTCATCACCACCAGATGCAGATTGAATAGTAGACACCGCAACATTTGTTTGTCCATTGATAGATGTTACAGTAAATTGGTTTGCACTATTAGCTAATGTTTTATTTGTAACAACGTATTCCATAATAATAATGTTACCATCAGAAAGTTTCTTACCAATTACATCATCTCCAAAGTAAACTTCAAATCTACCGTCATCTGTTTCTTGTAGAAAGTATACTGGATCAGAACCAGTTGTGCCTGTGATTTCACTGGCAAGTGCAAATGTTTCCAATGTAGTATCTGTGGCAGATTTCTGTACTGACACTTTAAGTGTTGTCGTATCAGCTCTATCATTCGCCAACAAATATTTCTTTTCTGGATTGTTATAATCTACTGTGTACTTTGTTGTTGTGAGTGTACCTTCATAGATTGGAATGTTTGAAAAGATAAGAAGTCCGTTTGTAATTTGTGTTGTGATATCTTCATTAGTAACAAAACCATAAGTCGAGTTGTTTACTGAAGTTGAAAACTTTGTACCTTTAGGCATTGTCAAGTTTGACAACTGATTATTAGTTACAGTAATCTCTACTCTTGCAACTGGAGCCCTTGCAGAACGTGGAGTATATCCCAAACTCTTTGCGTGTGATACAACTGAACCACGAGTTGTCGCACTATCCAAAAACATTTCATTCGTTGCAAAGTTGGCATTCATTGCAAGATAATGAGTATTGTATGCAAGTAAGTCTATGATAGTTGAAAGTCCAGAACCTTCAAAGTTATAATCAGAGAACTCTGACTGGCCCTTCATGTATGTTTTTAAATTATTTTTTATTGCATCGAAATCTAATTCGGTAACATTAACTTCTGATTTATTTGCCATTTATCTAAGTCTCTCTAAAAATACGTTTACAGTCTGAGCACCAGATGGAGAGTTTACAACAAAAAATTCTATGGTAACATTGTATGCGTTTTGATCTACGTTTGCTGTTGATGATACGTTGATAAGTTCTACTCTAGGTTCAAAGTTTGTAATGACATCTTGAACGTGCCGTGAAAGAACGCTCTCTACGATTGGTGTTACTGGTTCAAATAAAACTGCACGAACATCAGAACCAATCTCTGGATGAAATGGCCTTTCATAGAAGTTCGTATTAATTAAATTACGAACACTTCTCTTCACTGCTTCAACATTAGTGAGCTTAGTTATATCACCAGTAAGAGGATGAGCAACAAAATTTAAATTCAAGTCAGAGAAGACTTGTGCGTTTCTATCTGAATCGTTTGTTGCAGACGCATCTCTAAATGCAGTTGGATTAGCAGCCATTTAATTCTCCTTAATTGTATTTATAACGAAATTACAAAACGACTAGAGCTCTATTCTTTATATGTTCTTCTTCTATGTCATCTTTCGACTGTCCATAATATGCAACAGCATGATGTTCTGATATCATCTTATCATTAAGAATACTTCCATCAGTCAATTTAAATTGACCAAGTATCCTACCATATTTACCCTTCCCATCCTTGACAGTCACAAGAGTCTGGTTAGAACCTACAGGCATATGTGCCTTAACATATTCCTTTGCAGCTGTTCCATACTTCTTTTCTTCCAAGTCTCTCGTTCTAGATTCTGGTGTATCAATACCATAAAAACGTATACGTTGTTTTCTCAACCATACACCAAACCCCAAGTCAATGTCAACGTCTGTTGTGTCACCATCAACCACTCTTAATATCTTACAATTATATTCGTACATCTTATCCTCCAGCGAATACGTTAGACGAACCAGAGTTGGATGCATTAGGCACCCATGAACCGTGTCCACCTGTTGCGTCACCTTTTCGATGAACGCCTATACCATTTACAAATACGGTTGAACTTCCAGCTGTTGCTGGATCTCCGCATGATGTTGTGTCTCCAATCCTAACAGTCGCTGCACCATTTGTAAATACATTTGGTGAACCAGCTGCGTATGCGGTTTGGTGAAACGGATTAGGTGTAGGACTTGCGTGACCTACATGACTATCTAATCCAACTCTTGTTACTTCAGGCATAATTATTCCTATGCGTATATCTGATAGAACTTACCGTACTCTTTATATCTTCTATGATTATAAAAAGTTGCAATATCAAATCTATTACCAGACGGTTTAAGTGAAATGTGTAACCAAGGATTACCAGAACCACCAGTTTGATATTCTAGTAAGAATTGATCGTGCGGTACATTTTCACGAACCCACAATGCAATATCATAATACTCAGACCTTGATGCACCACTAAATTGCATATCAGCAGCCATTCCTCTTTCATGCTGAGATGCACCTTTCGCTGGGCGGAAACCAGAAGTGATAAACATATTTGGGTATTGGTCTTTTATTGGATCAAGAACATTAGTTGCCAAGTTCTTGAGATTATTTATTATGTCTTCTAGAGTTAAACCGTGTTGTTCTTTTATCTTATGTCCGAACGCCGCATTCTTTGATACGTCACCAACCTTATAATGTTTTGATATCTGTAGACTATAATCAACACTCTGTTCCGTAAGTGTAACCTGTTCAACAGCTCCTACTGATTGATTACCAGCCTCTACAGATGCTATGTTTGGATTTTCTCCTGTTTCTGCACCGTGTTCCGTAATGTCATCTGGAACACTTGGCTCTGCAATTAATCTTCTTGACGCACTTTCCGTATTATATCTACCCTCAAGCGCATTGAAAGAATAATCAGAGAATGATGTCGGTAGATATTTTCCAGCTGCAACCGCAGCTTTGATTTCATCTTCACTCTTCTCAACATCATCGTCACCCATAAACTCACCTTCATCTGGCAATTCTATTCTTGGTTTCTCATCAAGGACTATTGCCTCAGGTGGTTCAGTA
>VMHT01147517.1_pt1 | contig 23599 bp, 33 predicted proteins | sample 4693611 | NCBI WGS metagenome assembly VMHT01 (sample SAMN12280063, study PRJNA550983) | marine metagenome | isolation source: seawater sampled from same location over 5 years 0.02-0.2 micron viral filtrate | place: USA: collected off the coast of southern California halfway between the port... ...
AATAAGATACTATCATTTATAAAATATGACTAAAATATATATATATAATTCTACTACTTAAAGAGGAATAGGGGGACGGCAGAATTTAAATACGAATTTTACTAAACATCATTTTCAATATCATCTTTAATATAATATAGTAAATTCATACTTTTTACACCCCATTCATCATGCAACTCATTGTTTACATCATTAAAGGCATCATCAGCCTCTTCTACACTCATTTCACCCCAAATAAATTTATCTGGATTTAATAATATATCATTGTAAAAATTAATAGATTTTACCACTTTAGTAAATTGCTGTTGGCTTGTAAAGGTAGTCATTGTTTTTATAATTAATTATGATATAAAAAAAAATATAATTCAATTTTATGCTATAGAGTAAAACTTAGAATAAATATTATTATATTACTAAAAACAATGTTTGCATCCAATTGCCTCATACTCTTTTGGAATTTTATTACCGCAACACCAAATTAAAACATTAAATTTTTTTTTTTTTACCTATTTTCTTTTAACATTAAATTTTCTCTTTTTCTTGGTTACCAATCCTATTTCCAAGTTTTCCAAGGATTTCTTTGCTTTCTCTATGTGTCTCTTTGTCTCTTCGATTTCCTGTTTAACACACCATTCTTCGTATTCCGGACATTCAACACTATCAGCAGTTCTTTCATCGTACCAAGCAGCAAAACAATTTCCATAATGTTTTGTAATGCAATACATCATATTTATTATGCTCTCATCATCCTCCCCCTCATTCATTACCATCATTGCAAAATCATCATAATATTCTTCTGGCTCTTTTTGGGAATCATTGCTTCCAATAGGATTTTCATCTTCTTTCATAAAATTTACAAAATCTTCCAATACTTCTTTTTCAACCTCAGGATGCAGTCCACTTTCCATTTCAAATTCATTATCATAACAAGGCATCTTTATTTATAAAGTAACTAATATAAAAAAAAAAAATAAAATTCAATTTTATGCTATAGACTTAATCTTAGATATTGCCGTAGACTTAATCTTAGACTTTTCTATATACTCTACAGAAAAGGCACGCCAATGCAAACATCCTTTTGCTTTGTGACGATTTAAACTAGCTAATTGTATTGTTTTATGGCAATTATCGCAAACTATTTTTCTTTTCCAATTTATGGGAGATCCAAGAGGCATAATATAATATATTATCTACATCTTTAATATTAAATCTAATAGTAATATTCTTTCCTCAAAATTCATATTATTCATATTTCCAATCTTCTCTTCTAATTTATTTTTAGTAATTATATCTAAATTATAATTATCTACTAATTTATATAACATACTCATTGTATTTAGACTACATTTTAAATCTGGTTTACTAGTCCATTCTTTACCACTGGGTAGTTTGTATATTACATTAAATCTTTTTTTTGTTTTTTTCATTAATATAAATCATAGTAATTCTTAACATTCAATTTTTTTATTCTTCATTAAAAGTTAAAATGCATTCATAACAATAAAAATGATTTACAGCCATGTGTCTTCCTGCCTTAACTTTTCTACAACATAAGCAAAGTTTCTTTTCCTCTCTTAATAAAAGTCTTATATATTTTTGGAATTCAGTCTTTTGTATATCCTTTTCACTTGCATTCTCAAATATGGTTTTTATAGATTTTAACATATATATTAATCATAGTATTTGTTTTAACTCAAAATAAAATATATTCTATAATTGTATGGAACTCATTAAAGTAAATCTCGAAAGGGAAACTACTAAAATAATTAATTATTTAGATAAGAAGAAAGCATGGGAACTAGGATTTATACGATATAATTTATTTAAAAAAATGATAATGCATATCACTAAAATAAGGTCTTTATATTCAGTAAGAAAAATATTTTTACATCTAGTAAATAAAGAAATATTCTTAAAAAAAAAAAATATAGTTAGAAGTTATTTATATATGTTTAGAAATCCAAGCACTCCTAAAATTCATAGTAAAACTATCACTATTACTTTCGACTAGGTGCTGTAGCATCCACTGTCTTAATTACTTCCAAAAATATACTATTTCTATCACCCAATTCTGTATTATCTGGAACGGAAAAATCTGGATGTAATACACGCACATTTAAATCACGAATCATCTGGGTTTCTCCTCTATGAGTGTATACTACTTCGCCTGACCCTTGGGATTGTAAGAAATTACCACTAGTAAAATATTTACCTACAATTGCTTGGATACTATTACTAGTTGTTTGTAATCCATCTGCCGCAAAACCTCCAATCATCTTTTGGGGCATCTTTACCCCTACATCTATCATATAATAGCCTTCATCATTATCAGTCGAATCAAAAGTTCTAGCTGATAATATAGGCACTGTAAAATTATTCTCACTATCACCAACGAAAGGGGTAATTGGAAAAGGAACATTTCCAGGTGCAGATTTATTTACGACTTGGTCTATTGTTACTAATGCACCTGTAACATTTCCGCCTAGTGTCGTGTCTATCTCTAAAGGGAAAATAGTGCTTCCACCATCTAGAGTCAATGGTGTTATTCCGTGTCCGTGATTTACTGTTAGATTTTCAAAACCTAATTGCCTCCAAAAGTTAGTTGGCTTGTCTGTTACTTTTATAGTTCCATCTGGGGTAGTAACAGTTTCAAAAGAAACTAATCTAGTAAATGATACACCACCATAAGATATCTGGGGTTCTTGTGGTAATCCTCCTGCTGGATAACCTACACCTGGTACGAATGTCGTCGATGCTGGGGCGGCTGGTGTTGGACTAATATAAAAAGGCATATGGAGACTATCAAAATTCATTTTTTTTAAATTTTCATCAAAATTCATCGATACAGCATTAGCACCTATTAATGCATCAGCAGCGACAGATGCTGGATTTGCAAGCGTTATTATATTTTGCCCAGGTCCAGGAGTTTCACTAGTTGCAGCAGGACTAAAAACTAATGTAGGACTAGAACCATCTGGATTAACAATTTCACTAACCTTTTTATGCATTTGGTTTACCGTTCCTAAAAATGGATTATTTACTGGATAAGATACATTAATCGTATTACCTATTGGTCCAAGACTTGCTAGTTCTGTCATATTATCATTTACTATCTGTGCTATTTCTGCTGGACTATAAGCAGCGGCTTTTATATCAAATTCGCATATTTCTTCATTTAAAGTTATTGTATCTGGTGTAGTAGATACTGCCGAACCATCATTACCCCAACCGAGTCCAGGTAAATCTTCGACTTTTGGGGCTGCCTGACCTGCTGGAATATCATACTCTTTCTGTAACACTTTACAAAAATAAGGGGCTTTTGCTAATACTTGTGGAGATGGACTGATTAATTTAAAATATTTTGCCCCTGCCACACTTCCTGTTATTAATCCATTAGTTCTACTACCTTCTTTACCTGCTGGAGTTACAAAAACACTATTATATTTATATTCTTCTATAGAAAACTGAGGCAAGGTTATATGTCTCTGTGTTTTTTTTCCGCTAGTTGGGTCGTAATATTCCCATATTGTTTCAGCTCCTCCAAATAATCCTACACCAAAAGCACCACTAACAGTCGCTTGCATATATATGGCTTGTAATAAAAAATTAGTTCCAGTTGTCGAAGATCTTAAACTAGAATAATATAATTTTAAATCTGGGTTTGGTGTTCCTGCTGGGTTTATTGTTTGGACTGTTGGACGAGTTGCTATATAATTTCTAAAGTATTTAACAACGCCCATAGTTACTCTAGTATCTTTCTCTATATTAATAACACTTTCTTGGGAAGTGTCTAATATAACGGAATGCACTCGCACTTCATCCCCTTCTTCTAATGTTATACCTTCTTTTAATGATACAGAAAAAGCACCATTACTGGATACATCAGCAGCCTCATTCTGTCTTAATCTTATGATAGTAGATTTTTCCATTATATATATTATAATGTTATAAATTAAAAATTATCTTTAAACAAAAACTATGATTTATAAATATCTAATGTTATATCCTTGTCCTGGTCCGCCAACTATAAGGGCTTTACGGACTTCTCCATATACATGGGCATTCAGTTGGTCTGTGGTTGGTTTCTTTAAAGTCGCATCTTGTAATCCAGTTCGCTCGTAATTTACTTGTAAATTGTTAATACTTTCACCAATATAAGCCCCAATATAATCTAACTGACCTAACAATGCTCGACCAGACTCTAATACTGTTGCTGGGTCTGTGCCGTATTGGTTAGAGCCAATGTAAGCACTCTGTTCGCCCCAAGTATCTACTACGTGTGCTAATCGCTCATTGTTTCCAACAATACCTTCTCGTGGGAAGATATTACGACCATTTACTCTAAACTGGACTTTTTGTTTAAAGCATGCTTGGGAAGAGAATTTACCATATCCTTGGACGTTATTACCTCCTGCTAATTCCAATGCTGGGTTTCCAATTTCTTTAACAATTAAAATACGTTCTAAATGTTTGTTATTAAAATTAGAAAGTTGCACGTTTGTAGGCTGTAGTAAAAGTTGGTCGTTTACTCCACCATTATTAACAGACTGAGGAATAACAAAGAAATCGTGTTCCACTTCTAGCCAACTCGCATTTTTCAGTTTAGCATTTAAACTATCTACTACTTTTGGATTATCTATAACATCAGCGGCTAAAACTGGTCTTAATGTATTCATTGTTGTTGTAATATCATTTAATATCTGGTTACCTGTAGATGCATCAAATTCTATCTGGATGTTTAAATTTTCGAATACGGCAGTTGGAAGATGGGAAACCGAGTTTAACATAGGAAGCAATTCTCTTAAATCTATTGTTGCTGAGCCTGTTGTGGCGATGTCGGCAGTTGCATCGAATACTTTGGCTACTCGTCCTATCAAACCAGAACTTCCCTCCACTGTAAATCCTAATGTATTACACCGTTGCCCACTATCGACTGACTGATTTCTTTCATTACTTCTATTAGCTGATTTAAAACCATTAAAAAACTGGGCTTCATTTAAAGAGCATAAAGTAGTTTTACCATCCATTAATTTAATATTTTTAATTAATGCTAAAGCACCTAGTAACTCATTATATCTAACTTGTCCGCTACCAACAACGCCAAGGAAGAGAAGCCTTAAATTTGGAAGATATGCTGCTTCGGTTTGGTCTAATTCAAATGTAAGTCTAGCATTTTGCGTGTATATTTTTGGGTCTAAATATTTAGTAGAAACATTAGCATCACTATAGAAAGTCATATTTATATAATATAAATATAAAATAAAATTATAAAAAAAACAAATACTATGAATTACGAAAGTTGCTACGCTTATAAAACTCTATGCAACCACAACAGAGTGGAAATACATATAGATATTCATTGGTTTAGTGTTATTAACATCACTAGTAAGTTGGACTCCAAAACGCTGTCGAGATAAATCTACAAAGCCAGCAAATTTTTGTCCTATACCAAAACCATTATTGGCACGGAAAGTATCCAATTTCATCTGTTGGTGTCCTGTATTTTCAAAACTATCTATATATCTGTGTATCATACTAGTTAAATCATTTTCATTATAAGCCACATATTTATTAGTCGAGTCATTAAATTCAAATTGGACTCTTCGAATACCTTGCACCATATTGCATGCGTAATTGTTAAATACATTTACATTTTCTTCGTTTTGTCGCTGGAAAGAGCAAGACACCGAGTCTACAGTCGCAGGGACTTGGGCTGATATATTGGCTGACCCAGATAAAATAGTGGATTTAACATTGTAGACACTTCTCATAGAAACCTGTTTACTCATTGGATCTCCCATAGTTGGGACTGAGTTATATGATAAATGTAAATTCGATAAAGAATAAGTGGATGCAGTCCCTTGGTTCTTTCCCATAAGTGCCGACATATTTCTAGCAAGATTAAATGTTAATCTTATTTCTCCAGATTTCTCAAATGGTAAATGGTCACCAGACATACGATTTAAAATACAGTTTGGTTTCATTGCGAAGTCCAAATTATTCGTTTGTGGAGTGGTTCCAAGTGTGACTTCACCTTTGGAAAGTAAAGCACTAGCTGCCTCATTAACAGCACGGAGTTCTACTTGGTGGCTAGCGTTATTGTAATCATCTTCATAAATCGTACCAATTGCACCCATCTTAGTCCATCGTGCATAGTTCTGGATATTTTCTTTTAATCCAGATAATCCAAAAGTGGTTTGGCAACTGGCGACAACGCCGTGTATTCCTATGGCGTGGTCTAAGTAAACACCACCAGCGGAGCGAGTATTTCCATCTTTGGTAATTTCTATATCTCCAAGTAATCTAACGGAGTTTCTCATTAAACTTCGACCTTCTCCTACATTAAGGACAAAATCTACATTATTATATTCTATATAACTTGTTTGGGTTGCTTCAGGCACGGCTGAGTGGTAAATCATATTATCCATTTTATAATATATAAATATAAAATAAAAATATAAAAAAAACAAATACTACAATTAACTTAATGCTTCCTGACTGGTTACTCCTATTTGCGAATCTACACCGCTAGCAGCCGTTACACCCTTTTCAGCCTCTTCTTCTTTCTTTTCTTTATGTTCCATAATTGCTGTAATGATTGCTCCACCTATAACCCCAAATACATCTAATCCTGGAATTGCATCCAATATGCCTGTTGCGGCTTCTTCCCCACCCTCTTCGGCTGCTACTTTCGCTGCTCCACCTGCCGCCTGTTTTGCTGCATCGGCTGCTGCTCCTTCCACTTCACTCGCTGTGCTTGTACCAACATCACTAACAGTTTTAGATTCAGCGACAGCATTATCGAATGTTCCAGTTCGTTCCACTGATGTTGCACCTCTAAGATTCGCTGGATTAATACCTTCATTCGAATATCGTGTTAATGTATTGGCTTCATCTGCCGTTAATCCACTTCCCCTTTCGTATACTTGGTCTACACCCTTAGCCCCCACATCTTCTGCTGTAAAGGTTGTTCTTGGTTCTGCGAAATCTGTTAAATTACTATTTCTATAGTCTTCTAAATTATTCGCAAATGGATTATCCATATCTCTAATTGGTTTAATTAATTGTTCTCCTTCTGCATCTCCAGATGCTACTTTACTTTCGAACATCTCAGCCCTTTTCGCACCACGAGCCACAATATTATTTACCTCTTCAGTTCTAGCATCATCAGCAGCATTTAGACCAGCCTCTCTTCCAGCACTATCTATGACTTCTTCTGGTTCTGCTACTTCTGGTTCTTCACTAACAGGTTCTTTAGTGGAAGATCCAGCCTCATTAGCATTTTCGGCATCAGGACTGCTTTCTGGTTTTGGTGTTTGTTTAAATCCTAGTTTATCTTTTATACTTGCAACTTTATTATCTACAAATTCTTTTCCATATTTTTTATATAAAGGTTTTACATAATTATCACCAAATTTCTTTAGTGCTGGTTTCCCAGATAAAAACATTTTAGTCTCTCCAAGGATTTTAGCAGTGTTATCTACTCCTGCCTTTGTCTGGTGATATGTAATATTAGTATTCGCCGCCTCATTTCTAGCATTGTCTAAAGAATTTAATAAGTTTTCATAGTTTCTAAATGCATCTGCCATGTTTGTATAATATTAAATAATATAATATTATTATATAATATAATGCATAAATCCTACAAAATCCTTAAAGTTCGAGATAAGACAGATAATTATTACACACCAATAGATACACTGTTCGATGTCCCCTATAGGATTCTTATAAATGGTAAAAGCCAATTATCGGGAAAAACCACCATAATTCTCAATTTATTACTTAATCCTCAGTTTGGTTATGATAAATTGTTCGATGGTGACAATATCTATATTATAACAAATAATAAACTAGATAATAAATTAAAGATGATGATGGAAAAACTCGATATACCAGATGATAACCATATGGAATATGACGAGGAAATGCTTACTATGTTATACGACCAATTAGAGGAACAATTCCACGAAGAAGTAGAAGAAGATGGAAAGCCTAGTAATAAATTAATTATTATGGACGATATAGGCTACTCTGGACAACTAAGAAATTACAAAAAAGAAAACATTATAGATAAACTGATATGCAATGGGAGACATGCAAACATATCACAAATATACACTAGCCAAAAATTTACACAGACATCTACCTGTCTTAGAACAAATATTAGTGGTGCTATTCTCTTTGGAACTAATGCGAAGGAATTAGATGCAATCACAGATGATTTTAGTTATTTCGAGAAAAGGACTGACTTTATTAAAATGTTTAAAAAAGAAACTAAGAAGGCACGCTCATTTTTAATTATTAATTATAGTAATCCTCCAAAAGATTTATATATGGATAGCGAATTTAAGCCTATTAAATGGATGGACGATGAAGATAAATAAGTTATAGATTTAAATTTATTTTCTAAAGTTATTTTATAAAAATGGCTAAAAATGATATATTCGAAGAAGAACCTGGAAAAGATATGGCGGAGGCTGTCCCTGCACCAGTTAAAGGGAAAAAGAAAAGAAAACCAATGAGCGAAGCCGCTAAAGAAGCCTTTAAAGAACGGATGAGAAAAGCAAGGGCAAAGAAGAAAGAAGAAAAATTAGATAAAGAAAAACCTTTATCCCCTGTAAAGGAAGAGCCTATTAAAAAAGAAGAACCCTTACAAACACAAGAAGAAAAACCAAAACGTAAAGTTAGACAAGTAGTTGTAGAGTTAGACCAACACAAAGAAGAAATGGCTGAGTTAAAGAAAATGATAGATGATTTAAAAAGTAGTGCATCCTCTAAAGAAGATAAAGAAGAAATTAAAAAATTACGAGATGAATTAAAAGAAATACGAGATGTAGCAAAGGCATATAAAGCGGAAAAAGCCAAACAGAAAAAAGCACAAAAAGAAGAACAGAAAGAAGTACCATTAGAACCTAAGACCGTATCGCCACCTGAGCCAGTAGAACCAGTTCCAATACCAGCAAGATATAGCACATACAAAAAAAGTGTGTGGGCTAAATTTATGTAGGATTCCTTTGGGAACGTGTTTTTGGCTTATCATATAACTCATCACTATTTTTTTAATCTGTTACTTTTTTCTTATGACTATCTATTTTCCTTTCTAACTGCTCTGGATCTCGAATGCAACATTTTTTTAAAATCTCTAATACTCTATCAAATCCATAAACATTTCCAAGGTTTTTAATCTCTCTACATTCGGCACAAAAAGAGCCAAACCAGTATTCGTTTTTTTTAGTCTCGCACAATACACAATAACCCATTTATATAATTACAAAATAAAATATAATCTATTTTTAAATGCATTCCAATTCCTTATCGCCAGCTGATTATGATAAATTAATGTCTAAATTAGAAAAGTCATATCTACCCAAAGAGCCTAAAAAGAAAAAAATAAATCTAAAACAAATCTTTTTCTTTAAAAAGAAATTTAAAAAGTTCTAGTCATCCTCACAATCACATATATCTATTTTTAAATGATATTTAAATAATGATACACTACCTTCTATATCATTAATAGGCTTTTCGCAAGTCTCGCATATTTCTTCTAACTGATTAACTATTTGCTCACCATAAACATCTAATAAGTTATAATCGTGGTCTGTTAATTTATATTCTCTTTTACTTTCATATTCGCAATAGCCTTTACTATTAGTTTCTTCTTTTTTTTTTCTTTTTTCTGTTCGTTCCTCTACTTCTTTTTCTTCTGGAGTTAAATCTTCCTTCTCTTTTGGTGTTATAGCCATCTGTATATTTTGTTTTGGTTTATTATTATTCCTAGTTTGTGGCTCTCTTTTAATACCAGTAATCTGGCTGACTTCTCCTACTTTACATCTTTTTTGTGGCGGTCCATCTTTACTTAGCATCGTTTCTTTATATGCATCTATACTTTCATATCTTTTTTTACCTACTGTAAAATTATTGCACGTCATTCCATTGGCTACACTCATTCCTATTTTTTTCATATCCCATAATGGCTCATTACGTTTTTTATGTATCTCGTAGCCCTTCTCGCTAAATTTCTTATTACAATATCTACAAGTTACGCTCTTAGGGTCTTCTTCGACTTCTTTACACATTTTTATATGTTTTGGTGTTTTTAAATGTTTTATAAATCCTTGCTTTTGATAGCATTCGAAGTAGTCATATACTATATTACCTTCATTATCTAGTCTTTCTTTGTTACAAATATCACAAAAATATATTGGGTTTCTCATTATACAATTAACAAATATTTTAATTCTTAAGTTAAAACTTTAAAACTTTAACTCTTATATAAACTTTTCTCTTTTTTATTTTTTTTTTTATATTTCTATTTGTCTGTATAAGGTTTAAACTTTTATATTTTTAATATATATTTAATAAATAATAATATAACAAATAATAAGATACTACTATTTATAAGACCATAAATATAACAAATAATAAGATACTACTAATTATATCTAACAAACTAACTAAATCAATCAATGGTTAATATGTATCCAAGGGGGGGGAGGGGGTTAAGAGCGAAGGAAGGGAGGGAGAGCCGAGTCGGTGTAGGAAGGGTCTATGCGATATCCATCCTCATCATAATGCACTTCCCAGTCGAAGTCCTCTTCCAATTCTTCTAATTCTTCTTCCTTGGAAAAAGTCGAAGTAATTCCAGTTAAATCGTTAAAGAATTCCTTTAATAAAGCCATCATAGTAATGTAATCACCGTCATTCCAATATTCTTTATTTTCGTAAATTTCTAAAGTTAGAGTTTCTAGAATATCCATACTAAATATAAAAGATAATTTTTTTTTATATCCTTTTATTATAAATGAAATTAATTAGGCTAGCAACTGATAATCACGGAATATTTAGTAATACCTTTGGTAATGAGATGATACTGCAACCATTTAGTAAAGTAGCATTATTAAATTTAACTTTTGGAACTAATATTGGTAATTTTGTAGTTGTAGAACAAGGAAGCCAAATAATTTTTAAAAGTGATAATAATGATGACAGCACCCAACAAACAATAGTAATCCCACAACGAGACTATTTAGTAGCAGAAGCAGATACTTTTTATAGAGATATACAACACGCACTAAATGGTGCTATGAGCCAATTTAATAGTATAGCAGATAATAGTGGATTAGTTTATTCTACTGGTGCTTACGCCTCTACCGCAATGGCTTTTAAAATAGGAACTAATGATAATGGATTTAAAAATATACAAGTTAGATATGCACCATTTATAAATCCAATAACTAGTTTTTCTTCTGTTTTATACCAGACTATGATATGGAGTGATACTATAACTTCTATAACTTTTGGTAGTGGTGCAGGACAATATAGAACAACAATAATAGCAAAGGAAGCAACCCAATTAGCGACAGAGGATAGAACTAATAAAATCCTTCCATTAACTGGTAGAAGGTTAAATGATGGTACAAGTTTGTTTATGGCTAGAGTTAGAGATTTAACTGATAATGGAAGTGGCAACCAAGATAATGGATTTGGTATTGGTTTATCTAAAACTGATTTAGGACAAGGGACTTTCGATGCTGCTGCCGATATTCCAGCAAACCAAAGAGATTTCGAAATAAGAGTAAATAGACCTGGCGAAACTTATAAATTTATCCAAAGAGAAGTTGGAACAGACGAACAAGATGGAGGAATTTCCCCTACTCGTGTATCTATAACTGCTTTCCCATTAGTAGACGAACACGATATTATGTTTATGAGAGTGTCTAATAACAAGTTAATTATGGGTGTAGTTAATGAAACTAATCCAGGTGGAGCAGCAACACAAACCCTTTTTGGATCTCCCATAGATATAAATGCAGGAGAGGAATTATATCCATATATATATCTTAGAGGTGCAGCCGCCAATTGCTCTGTGGATGCATTTAATTTTACTATAGACCCTTGGTTACCTGGTATAGGTGGTGATGAAAATGGTAATGAAAATTGGGCTTTAACTGGAAAGGATGATACTGCTTTATTTAATGGTTATGAGGACGCTATGAATTATGCAAGTGGTCTTGGTTTTCCAGGTAAATACCTTCCACAAATAGGATATAATGCCCACCCAGTCTCTTTAGTTGTGGATAGATTTAATGATATACGAGATATCCCTTTTACTTTACAGATAAATCGTGATGTTCTAAAGGCTTTAGGATTTAGCCAGTATGGGTCTGGAGAAACTAACGCCACTATTTCTGGTAGTATAGGACAAAACGGATTCCCACAATATTGGACTTATATTAATGCCTCTTCTTTACCAGCTGCTAATACAAGTGATAATTTTATTGTAGAAAGTATGAGCCTTCCTTTAGATAGTTTCGATGCAAGTAAAAGTGATTACTCTATTCCAGATCCAGGAGTGATAGTATCACCAACAGCGGATAAGGCTGGTAGACGAAAAAATATATTAATGACTATTCCAGAGAATGACAATACAGATGGAATAGTAGAATATGAAAGTAGCACTCCTATATTTATAGATATGAATAACGACCAATCTATAAATGTTAAAAATTTAAATTTTAGAATTTTAAGAAAAGATTTTACACCAATTACCCAAACTGTTGAAACCGCTATTATGACTATATTAATTGATAGTATGGATAAAAGAAATATGTAATTAAAATATTATACTATTATATAATGGCTTATGGTATGATTACAAAGATTAAAAAAGATTTACCTAGAAAACTGAAAAGGAAAGCAATGTTAAATAAAACAAGTATTAAATCTTATGATAAAAATAATAAATTAACACCTGCTATGATTTTAAAACTACAAGAACATAGTAAACACCATACAGCATCACATATTCGAATGATGGTTAGAATGATGGGAAGTAGTACATCCTTTAACCAAGCACATAAAGAAACAATGAAAAAAATGGGAAAATAATATTATATATTTATAAATGGTAGTAACTAATAAACAAAAATTTAATAAGAAATATAAACAAAATGCTAACCAGTCTAATGGTAAAAATGATATTGTAAGATTAACTGGAATACCCAAAAGAATATTAGATGAAGTCTATTATCGTGGCATTGGTGCATATAAAACTAATCCTAAATCAGTTAGACCAACTGTATTATCTAAAGAACAATGGGCTTATGCTAGAGTATATTCCTTTGTAATGAAACGTCCAGGGACTTGGGGAAAGGCTGATAAAGATTTAGCGGATAAGGTTAAAAAACTAAAAATAAAAGGATATATTAAGTAATGGTAGTTTGTTCTATATGTTTTAACCAAACACAAAAAGATTATGTAGTTTTAGATCGAAAACTGGCTATATTTGCTTGTAGTCATTGTAGCGCAAGTGAGGAATTTAATAGAATTATAAATGATAGTAATTTAACCAAACCACAAAAAAAGAAGTTACGAATTTTTAAAGAGAATTGTGATAGAGTAAATAAAAAGATATTTAAATTAATGAGTATTCTAGAGAAGTGTGGATAACAGTGATATTTATTTTATATTTAATGATTATATGACTATTAGTTTAACTAACGGTGATTGTTTAAAATTAATGAAAAATTTACCAGATAAATCAGTAGATTTATTTATATGTGATTTACCATATGGAGAAACAAATTGCAAGTGGGATAGTGTAATAGATTTAGAAGAGTTTTGGAAAGAATTTAAAAGACTTAGAAAATCTAAAAGAACGGCGTGCATCCATTTTTGTTCTACTAAATTTGGATATACTTTAATTAAATCTAATGAAAAGATGTTTAAAATGGATATGGTTTGGAAGAAACGCAATAAGACTGGTGGACTACAAAGTAGAAATAGACCAATGAGAAATCACGAGATGGTTTATTTCTTTTACGAACAAGCACCAAAATATAATAGAGATACATATCACAAACGAATACAAGCGAAAAAAGAACACGAGAAAAAAGAAAAATGTGTTTATGGAAATACAAGTAAACATAGAAAAAGTGAAATATGTTTTGACCCACCAAACCCAGCATCAGTAGTAGAAGAAGATGCTGAAAGTAATAAAGTATGGGGATATGATAAACCAGACACATTTAAAATAGATAAAAATGGAACTAATCAAACTTTTAAACCAGCATTACCAGCATCAGTATTAGAAGAAGACGCAAATAAAATATTAACTGATGGTAAATATATAGTAGATAATAAAGTGTGGGGATGGGAAACAAATAACTTAGATAAATCTATGAGAGGGAAGGAAGGATTTGAACCAAGACAACCTGTTAGTATATTAGAAGAAGAACTTATAGAACCAGCCGAAGATGAGCCAAAATCTATGTTTGAAAGTAAAAAGGTATTTATAGGTAAACGCCATCACCAAACAGAAAAGCCATTAGATATATTAGAGTTTTTTATTAAATATTGGAGTGATGAAGGACAAACAATTTTAGACCCAACTATGGGTAGTGGTTCTACTGGAGTGGCTTGTAAAACTTTAAAACGGAATTTTATAGGTTATGAAATGGATGAAAAGATATTTAAAATAGCCGAAACTAGAATAGATAAAGTTAAAATAATATAGTCTATAGTATAAAATTGAATTTTATTTTATATTATTTTAGTATATAAAGATGGATAAGATTATGAACCCACGAACAGGACGGATGGTAAAAAAAACTGGAACAATTGGAAGAGCATTAGTAGTTGCGTGCAGCCAAGGATGTGAAAAAAAAGCACCAAAAGCACCAGCACCACCCAAAGCAAAAGCACCAAAAAAAAAGAAAGTTAAATTTAATGTAAAACCAGCACCAGCACCAGCTAAACCAGCACCAAAAAAATCCATAAACTATATTTTAAGTGTAATGCCTGATGCAGTAGAAGAATTATTATTTGAGCGAATAGAAGAAAATCACGAAAATCCTAGAAGCAAAGCCGCGATAAGAGAAAGAGATACTAATTTGAGGGAAATGTATGATAGATTAATATTTAATATGGCTAATAGTAAGTCTGGTGGTAAGGTCGTACCAGTTAAGGCTAAAAATAAAGCGGAATTAAAAAAAATATGGGCTAAGGTGTGGAGGAATACTATTTAGACCTATAATTATAATTTAAATTTTTTTTTAAAGGCACGAATAGATGCTGATAATGTTTTTTTATCCCACAATAACCAGCGAGACAATGCACCGTTGGTAAGTGGATTATCCCAATTTTCTCTTGCCCTATGTCTTCTTAGATATGCGTCTTTAACTACATTTCTATCCAATACTTTTGGTAAATAAAATTTACTATTCTTATCATTTATTAAAGTAAAATCCCTCATTCCAGCACTTCCAAAATGTCTAACAATTTCTTTACCATCTTTTAAAAAGAATGCTGATAATTTTTTTCCATCCATTTTAGATGGTACGACTTTAATCAGTTTTAGGCTCATCTATATTATCAGCGGATATATTATTTTCAGGACAATTAACTGATTTATCTATTACACACTGACTATTGCAACAACAACAGGTAATTCCACACCGTCTTAGAAGCCGAAAAAATCTTTTAAATAGATTATCTATAAATTCTAGTATCTGTTCCCTCATCTTTTTATATATTATAAATATATAATAAATGACATCTTTAACACAAAAACGATATCTTGCAAGACTGGCTAGTCTAACTCCAAAACATGAAAATAGAGATACAATTAATATGGAAAATGTAAATTTAAATACAGACCAATTAGAAACAAAATTAGATACTATCATTACTAATACTTATGCTAATGAATATGCTAGTAGTTATTCTACTGTTATAAGTGGAAGTGGAACATTTACAACGGCATCCACAGATTTAGGGGCTGCTACTGATAGGCATAAAATACATATATTAGGAAATCTTACTAGCGGATTAGTGAATATCTCAATGGAATTATCTCACAATAATGTAACATATTATAAAGACAATGCATTTAATTTTACTATCTTAGGAAATGCTTTTAGTTGTATGGGACAAACTAATTTTAGATATTTTAGAATAAAGGTAGTTGATACAAGTGGCTCATCTAATACATTAAATATGGAAAGTGTTGCTAAGAATGTTTAAAATAATATTTTTTAAAATATTAACTATAATTATAAAATGAGTTTATTGTTAGTAAAAGATAGTGCGAATTCGAAGTTAAGGGAGTTAGAATGTGATACAAATGGTTTACTAAAAGTAGATAAAGTAGATGTATCTAGTCTTGCGACTGAAAGTAGTCTAGCTGCTCTCTCTGCTAAAGTTACTGCTTGTAATACTGGTGCTGCTGTTATTGCTTCGTCTGCTCTCCCTGCTGGTGCTGCTACTGAGAGTTCTTTATCTGGATTAAATGGTAAAGTTACTGCTTGCGATACTGGAAGTATATCTGGAACTGTTGCCGTGTCTGCTGTTTCTGGAAATGTCGCATGCACCCACGCAGCCCTTCCACTTCCTTCTGGTGCTTCTACTGCGAGTAATCAAAGCACTGGAAATGCTAGTCTTGCTACTCTTGCTGGGTGTGTATCGGCTAATGTTATGGCTGTTTCTGCTGGTAGTGTATCATCGACAGGAGTATATGTTTGGGGGTCTTCTGGCTCTACTGCTTCTATTTCTGGGTCATCATCCGCCAATAGTGCTGTTGTGGATTGTAATGGATTTTCTAGAGTATGCATTGCTGGTAATTCTTCGAATATAAGTGATAGTAATATTGACATAGAAGTATCTATAAATAATAGTGAATTCTTTGAATTAAATAGCCATTTTATCGCATTAGATTATAATACAGGTCAGTTTGGTATTGTAATTGATGCACCTTTTAGATATTTAAGATTAAAAAGGTCTAATACCCAAATAGCAACTGAAAATATTAAAGCCGTTGTCGCTGGTAAATAATTATATAATTATATTTTATATGGCTGAAGATGAAAAAAGAGAAATGACGGATGGCGAATATTTAGAAATGTCTAATCATTTAAAAAAATTATATGATGAAATGGAAGAGAAAAACGCCAAATTAATGTTTGATAAATTGGATTTAAAAAAAGTATTAACTACTGTTTATGGATTAGTTAGAATAATTGATAATATGGTAGATGCAATACATGGTGTTCCCACAGAATTAGAAATCCTAGTCCAAACATTAAGAGCATATTTAAGCGATGAAATGGATACTCATATATTTAATATTAAGGCTATAGACATTAATGAATTGGATATAGAAGTTTAATAAATTTAATTTTTATTTTTATTTTATATATATATTATATAAAATGGAGAACATCATTAAGATTAGTAGCGAACAAGGATTTAGTGAAACCTGGAAACCAGCCACGGAAAAACCAACACAAACACTTTTAGATTTCGTGATCCCAGCCAACTCTGGAACATACGACTTGTCGAAATGTCATATTAATTTAAATATGGAAGTAGTCGTACCATTGGACGCACAGAATGCAAGTGAGCCAACTAAAACCGCTTTATATGGAAGTGCTTTTTATAATACTGTAATTGTTGCCGAACAAGATAAAACGAATAGTGTGGAATATGTTAGTGATGCAGCCAGTATAGTGCGAAATGCTGATATGTTTAGTGCTAATCGTGGAATGGTTGAAAGTATTAGACGAGTAGATACTCTTAGACAACTTTTATGGAATATGGAGAATGATAAAGCCGAACAGCACGATGGTGTCCAAAACATCGGCAATCATTTAGGACGACGAGGACCTGGAAATGAAACATCCAGTTATCTCCAGATTATGGGAGGTAATACTAGATTAGATGGCACTGTAGATGAATCTATTGTTGCATCTGGAATATCGAATGATTTACGAATTAATTTAAGTGATTTATTTGGTGTAGGCTCAGCCCTTTGGAATAGTGATGTTTATGGTTCTACTCGTATCCACCTTGAGATGGATATGGAAAGATTAAAAATTAATGCTCTTGGCGGTAATGAAAGAACTAGTGTTTTCCAACCAGCAGGACAAAACAAAAATTATGGGGATATGTTAGATTTTACAGTCGCAGCAGGAACAGGACAACTCGCAGATAATGAAACTCTTGGGCGAGGTGGTGCACCACTTATAACAGCAATCACCTATGATGATTACCAGTTACAAATGCCTTTTTATGTTGGTCAGGCTATTAATGTTACTTTTACCCATAATGTTACTACTGTGACTGATGCCGCTGCTATTATTAGTGGTATTGAATACAATATTGGAACAAATTCCGCAGGACAACCAAATGGTACTGGAAATGTTAGAATATATACTAGCACAGTATTATACACGAATGGAACTGGTGGACCAGAAAATGTGACTAATATAAGTATTAAGGCAATGGAGCCAGTCGCAGCAAATCTCCAGATTAGAGTTAATCGTGCGGAAATTGTTTTATCCAATCTCCCATCTGTTAATGGTCCAGACTCGATAGATTACCGAACTTATTCCAGTGAAGAAACCCAAGGAAGTGCTGGACTTTTAACATTTAACAAACAGATATTTTGTGAGCCAAATGCCCAGAACCTTTTAGTGGCTCATTGTAATACTGGTGAAACTGCTCCAGATAGAGCGTGGTCTAATTACAGAATGGCTATTGATAATGTGGATGTGTCAGGTAATCGTGACATTGTTTATAATGCTCCACTCCACAGAGATAGAATTAGTAGAACATTTAATAACCGAGGACAAAATATTAGTAATTTTTCTTTGAATGCTTTAAAAGTTGGTGCAGCCCAAACAGCTGGAGGAGGTGCTAGACCAAACCAGATAGACTTATATCCAATTTTTGAAACCCTTCCACTCACACAAGCCCAAAAAATAATTAACTTTAAATTAACTGCTGCCGCTGCCGTCCAAGATGTTATATTTTACAAAGAATTAGTTAAGACAATCTAATATTGTTTAATAGGTTTTAATTTATTTTTATAAAAGACTAATGAATATCGTAATCCATTTGTAATAGTAGTAACACCGTGTAAACGCTCAGCCCCATTAAATTTGGCTGGTTGATATCGACAATCTACTACATCATAATCTTTATTATCTTTATTTTTAATATAGGTTTTACCACCTGTATAATCACCAAATGCAACTAATACACTTTCTCCCACATTTATTTTGTCTAAATGTTGTTTTGTTCTAGTTCCAGAAGGCATCCTATTAATTTGCACCTCAGTCCAAGAAAAAGATGGGAAATGAAAGTTAGTATATTCTTTAAAGGCATCCATTAGCCAAGGATTTCTTTCGTGTAATACAGTTTTATATAATCCAACTTTTTCATCGAACTCTCTATGCATATCCATAGATATTGGTCCTCTAAACTTTTTCCAAGTATAACCGAATTTCATCGATTCGCCTTTTTTACATCCTTCTAGTTTATTAAAAAATTTATCGCCTGACCTTTCATTACCAGTTTTAAGTGGAAGTAAATCTAGATAATCATACATAATAGCCGAGTCGGCATAGAAATCACCAGTAAAATAAGTAGTCATTAGTATTATCCTAGATATTAATTTCTAACTATAAACATATATGGATTGTAAAATATGTATTTGTGCTAGTGGGAAAATAGATAATTTAAAAGTATTAAAATTATTAGAAAATCATAGTGTTAATAAAAATAATATATATATTTTTGTAAAAGAAATCCATTATAGCACTTATAATGAAGTGTTACCTAAATATAATATTGTAGCAACGGAAGAAGAGCCAACTCGCAATAGGAATTGTATTAGTAACTATTTTTCTACAAATGAATTTATTGTAGCGATAGACGAAGAAGTAGAAGAGATATACGAACATAATAAAAAGTTATTAGATTTTAATATTTTAGTGAATGATACATTCCATTTTTTATTGGCGAATGATTTAACTTTATGTGGAGTATATCCAATTAATAATTTTATGTGGACTAAACAAACAATAAGTTGCAATTTAAAATATTGTAGTGATAATTTAAAATTTTTTATAAATAAAAAACAATTAGAAAAGAGACACTATGATTTATTAAGTGATTATGAAAATACTATACGCCATTATATGTTTAGTGGTGGAATAATGAGATACAATTATATTACTACAAAAATAAACAGAAAAGTATCTACAAGCCCTTTACAAGATAAAATACAAGAAGTAAAGAATTTCCATAATGAATTTAATGAATATTCTTTAATATTAAAAGGCAATCAGGATATAAAATTAGATAATAACCCAATACGACAAGTAATACAAACTTTATGGATTGGTGAAACATTTAACGAAGTATCTAGTTTATGTATTGAAAGTTGGTTAAAACACGATTATGAAGTGCATTTATATATAGATAAAGGAGCATTTAAATTACCAAAGAAATTTAAAAAATATAAAGATAAAGGACAACTACAATTTTATTATGCTAGTGAAATAATACCATATACTAAAGGCGCAGAGATACTACCATTTAGCGATTTATTTAGATACAAGTTATTATATGCTAAAGGTGGTACATGGTGTGATACTGATATGTTTATGTTAAGAAGATTGCCGAATGATAAAATTATAATTAGTAGCGAACATACTATTTTAGAAGGTGCATTTAAATCTAAATTAAGATACAAGGCTAATATTGGTGTATTAAGATTTGATAAAGGAAATATGATATTAGATACAGTAATAAGAAAGATAGAATTATCTACAAAAATCCATACTGGTTTTGATAGAATGTTAATATTTACTAAGTTAGTGATGAAGTCACACTTACTGGATGTATCGTTTCCAGAGTTATATTGTCCTGTGGCTTGGTGGAACGGCAAAGAATTATACAATGAAAAGCAGCTAAGGTGCAAATATGGAGTAAAACCGTGGCAAGATCACCAAATATTATCCCAATCCATTTGCGTGCATTTATGGAATTTTCATACATATAATAAACATAGAATAGATTTTAATAAAATAGCCGAAGGCAGTTTATTTACAAAATTATATAAATTAATTAATGATTAATAAAATTGAATTATTTATTTTTTTTTTTATATAATTATTAAAATGCCTACAGAACCACAAGAAAGATGTGGAACTTGCGACCGAGATGCTTATCACGAAAATGACTGGCATTGTAGTCAGGGTAAGGAAAAAGAAATATCTAAATGTGAAGATTGTGATATAATTAACGCTGAGGATTTTAGTTATTATGAAAATAGGTGTGGTGATTGTTGTTATAAAAAAGATATGAGAAATAGGGAATATGACCGCGAACAAGAGATTATCGCAAAGATTAAAGAAGAAGAAGGGTTGGATGAAGAGCCACAAAGAGTATTTGAGAGCGACAGAGACTATAAGGCGAGAATTAAATTAAACTACCGGCTGACACCAGCCTCAGGTGATGCTAGAGGAAATACCCCTGAGGATTACAAAAAAGCAGAGGATGAATGTCCTAAAGGATATTGTGTAGTTTGGAATAGTTACGAAAAAGGTTTTAAATATAGAAAAATAGATGAAGATGGATATATAATGGACGAAGACCTTTATGGACAAGAAGCAGCAAAAAAAGAAAAAAAACAAGAGATTATCGCAAAGATTAAAAAAGAAATACCATTTGTAGATATAAAACCTTTTAGTCATAATATTATAACTTTAGAATTAGGATTGTTAGAAGAAGTTGCTGGACGAGAAGCAGTAGTAGAATTAGTCCAAACAACTGAATTAAAAAATAAGGGATGGGGATTTATAACTAGTATTGAGGGTTAGTTAGTGATTAATTTATAATTTGGTTTATCTATTCTTTTATCGCGTAGTCTTATTTCAGTATATCCACTTTTTTTACTTGTATTTAGAGTGCATAATTCTGGATAAGTTTCTACTAGATAAACAGCACTATTATGTATTCTTTCTTTTGTTCGCAATATTTGCATTCCGCCAGGTTCTTTGTAACATTTAGTATAAGCAGTTATATTGTTGAAGCGGACTAATCCATCATCATTTAAATAATATTTAATAGATTTTTCATAGTCCTCTTTGTCGTCTATAGTTCGTATTTCGCTGTGTCTATGATTTATACATCCAGTAAAAAATCCTATTATGTAACATAATTTAGTAGTAGTGTAATCATTTATATTATCAGTAGTAGGTTTCATAAAATATGGATTATAGACTGGATAAACTCCCCAACATCCAAACTGATTTTTTTCTATAACATTAAAAGCATTTTCTATAAAATAATGTAAAAGTGATAATTTTTCTAACTTATTATTTTTTTTATCTAGCATAAAATCGTCATTAATGCATTCTTCTATTCTATAAATATCATCATCTATATAAACTATATGTTGTCGTTCTGGGAAATAGTTAGGCATAAAATTCCTAATATTTTTTATTCCAGGTTCTCCAACAATAATTTTATTATAGTATTTATCTATAGTATTTTCGTAAATCTCCCTCTCTTCTTGATCCGCTACAAAAATAAAAATTCTTTCTTTATCTATATTATATTCTTGCATTAGTTTTAAAGTTCTATCATTTAAAGTGGTAGCTCTTTTATAAGATGGAATAGCGATAACATAATCTTTTAATGTCATATATAGTAATACTATAATTTTATATTTAAATTAAAACTAAGTTACTCTATAACATAAAATTGAATAAGTAACAATACTAAAATAATAATATATAGATATATATATGTCTAAAAAGAAAGTTAAATTTAAAGTAGCAGGAAAAGATGATAATCTCTATTTTATAAATTCTTATAAAAGGAATGAAAAGCAGGCAATTAGATTGAAAGATAACTTAGTAAAAATGGGAGTTAATAGAACTAATATAAAAATAATTTACGGATATGATTTAACCAAACCTGAGATATGGAAAAAGAAGCATCCCAAACTGACTAAACAAAAATTAGTATTCCATAACTTCTTTGACTTTATTTTACCAGAAATGTTAAAAAGTGGGAAAAATGCATATTATTTGGAAGACCACACAGTCGTCTATGATAATCCAGATAAATATCCCAAAGATAATAAATTAGTTTGGTTAGGATTTATGAAAAGATTAAAGGACTATATTGTTGGTGCTCACCTTGTATATTTAGATAAGGATTTAATTAAAGAATTAGATAGAGATAAGGCAAAGTATAGACCAGCATACATAGACAGATTCTTTAAAAACCTAGCTGAGAAAAAAGGATATTTGCAGATTGATAAAAGCATTACAAAAATTATAGAGCATTTTTCTTTAGCATTAGGAAAGGTACGAAAGAACCCAAAAAATAAATATTTTTTTAAACCAGATTTAGTCTAAGATTAACTCTACATTATAAAATTGAATTATATTTATTATTTTTATCATAATTAATCTTACAAAAGAATGACTACTATTACATACACTGATAAAGAGAAAATGGCATTGAAAGTAGAAACAAAAGAAGAAGAAGAGGAAATCGGTTATTGTGGTAGTTGTGAAACAGAACTGGATTATATGCGAGATGGGACAGACACTAACGGTCATAGGTGTAGTGATTGTTATTGGGCTGAAGAACCACAGCATCGGCGTGTAACTGTTGTTGAGTATATAGACAAAAATAAGTAAAATTCGTATTTAAATTCTGCCGTCCCCCTATTCCTCTTTAAGTAGTAGAATTATATATATATATTTTAGTCATATTTTATAAATGATAGTATCTTATT